>Ga0070681_10002334_pt1 | contig 17351 bp, 9 predicted proteins | sample KBSC83BmetaG_FD_65650 | JGI IMG/M metagenome (GOLD analysis project Ga0070681, IMG submission 65650) | Corn rhizosphere microbial communities from Kellogg Biological Station, Michigan, USA - KBS C8-3B metaG | ecosystem: Host-associated > Plants > Roots > Rhizosphere | place: USA: Michigan...
TGACGAAGGAACGGTCGATCTTGATCTTGTCGAACGGGAAACTGCGCAGGTAGCTCAGGGACGAATAGCCGGTTCCGAAGTCGTCGAGCGAGATCCGGACGCCAAAGCCGCGAAGCTCGTGCAGAACCGCAAGTGTCGCCGCGCTGTTCTGCAGCAGCACCGATTCCGTAATCTCCAGCTCGAGGCGATGCGCCGGAAGACCCGAGGCCTGCAACGCCGCCTTGACCTGCGACACCAGGTTCGGATTCTTGAACTGCACCGGTGAAAGATTGACGGCGACGTCGACGTCCTGCGGCCAGCCGGCTGCGTCCGTGCAGGCCTGCCGAAGCACCCAGTCGCCGAGTTGAACGATCAGGCCGGTTTCTTCCGCCAGCGGAATGAAGTTGACCGGAGAGATCATGCCGCGCAGCGAATGATTCCAGCGCACCAGCGCTTCGAACGCCACGACCTGGTCGCTGGCAACGTCGCGGATCGGTTGATAATAGACTTCGAACTCCTGGCGATGCAGCGCCGCGCGCAAGTCCAGTTCGAGAATGCGGCGTGCCTGGGCGCGGGCATCCATGCCGGTCTCGAAGTAACGATAGGTGCCGCGGCCGTCCGCCTTGGCGCGATAAAGCGCGAGATCGGCCTTCTTCAACAGTTCATCGGGATTCTTGCCGTCCTCGGGCGCCAGCGAGATGCCGATGCTGACGCCGACGACGAGCTGATGGCCGCCGATATCGTAGGGCTCCCCGATCTTCTCGACGATGTGGCTGGCAAGCAGGGCCACCGCCGAGGGATCGCAGTCGCTGCAGAACTGGACGACCGCGAATTCGTCGCCGCCGAGCCGCGCGACCGTATCGTGCTCGGTGACGCATTCGCCGAGCCGGCGGGCCACTTCCTTTAGCAAGGCGTCGCCGACCGGATGGCCGAGCGAGTCGTTGATTTCCTTGAAATGATCGAGATCGAGGCAAAATACTGCGAGCTGGTCGCTGCGCTTGGCGAGGCGCAAGGCCTTTTCAAGCTGCTCCCGGAACAGCGTCCGGTTCGGCAGATTGGTCAGCGCGTCATGGCGCGCCATATGCGTAATCTGCTCCTGGGCCCGCTGCCACTCGGTGATATCCTCGAATGTCGCGACCCAGCCGCCGCCTTGCTTCGGTTGATCGACCACGCGGATCGAACGACCGTTGCGGGTGACGACCCTGGTCAGGGTTTCGCCGGCGTTCGCCGCAGCCACCACCATGTTGAAGAACTCGTCGGGATCGCCGTCCCATTTTCCCATCGACTTCTGATCCTGGAGAACGTCGATCAACATGCGGCCCTGGAGCGGCATACCGGTCCGATCCATCATCTCGCTGTAACGCTCGTTGAACAGCAGGATGCGGCCTTCCGCATCGAACATGCAAAGTCCCTGCGACATGTTTCCGATCGCGGAGTCGAGCAGGACCTTCTGCTGATGCAGCTCGGTGCTCGAACGGCGATCGAGCATGGAAGCCACCAGCGATATGCCGAGAATGGCGAAGGCCGCCACCGCGGTCAGAAACGAAAGCGCGGCCGGCGCGATCGTCAATTCGTCGGTGACGAGGGTCGGATCCGGAACGAGCGTGACGGCCCCCATCGCCGTGAAGTGATGCGAAACGATCGCGATCGTCAGCAGAGCCGTGGCGGCCACAGTATGATGGCGATCATCGCCGCGCACGGCGACAACAAGCGCAATTGCTGCGAACACACCTCCGAATACCACCGAAGCGAGCACAATGCCGGGCGACCATACGATACGCGCCGGAAGCTCCAGGGCCATCATTCCGGTGTAGTGCATCGCTGCAACGCCGATGCCGACCACCGCGCCGCCCAACGCGACCGTCGACTGGCGGTCATCGAGCGAGGCGATGCCGAGACCGACGGCGGAGATTGCGATCGCAAAGACCAGCGAGATCAGGGTGATCGGGATGTTGTATCCGGCGCCCGTGCCGGGGTCGTAGGCCAGCATCGCAACAAAGTGGGTGGCCCAAATTCCGCAGCCGCTCACAGCCGCATCGAGCCCGACCCAGACGGCGCGGGTGCGCCCCTGCGAAGCCCTGGCTCGATGAAGCAAACTGATCGCCACAGCACTGGCGAGCCAGCAAATAGTGCCGCCAAGGACGACCAGCCGCCAATCATGCTCGGTGACCAGGCAGTTCAGAACTTGATACATTACAGACCCCTGCTATCGGTCTGTAATGACGGCACTAATGGTGCATTTCAGTTAACGCCGCGGTTTCGGTTACGCCAATGGTGAACAAAGGCTCAAAGCTCGCGGGAACCGAGTGTTTTTCTTTGGTTTCCCGCGATGCCCTTCACCGCCGGCTTTGATCGGGAGCCGCTAAATCGTTGCTGCCCGTCGTCGGCGGCCGTCCAAACCAGATCGCCGCGGCACCTGCGATCAGCACGCCGGCCGCGATCATCAGCGACGCGTGCAGGCCCGCCATGAAGGTGCCGGACTGGCTGACCAGCGAACCGAACAAGGCGACGCCGAGCACACTGCCGGTTTGCCGGGTTGCATTGAGCACACCGGCGGCGACGCCCGAACGGGATTTCTCGACGCTTCCAAGCAATGTCGACGTCAATGGCGGCACCAGTAATCCGAGCCCGCTGCTCATCGCAACCAACTGCGCGCAGATCGCCCAGTAGCTCGTATCGGATTCGATGCCGAGGGTCGCCAGGCATCCGACCGCTGACAGAACCGCACCGGCCGCGATGGTGGCGGGCGCGCCGAACCGCTCTGCGATGCGCGGGGCGATCAGGTTCACCGGCAGCACCGCGCCCATCATCGGCACGAAAGCAAGGCCGGTCTCGAACGCCGACAATCCGTTGACTTGCTGGAAGTACAGGCTGAGGACGAAGATCAGGCCGTAGAGCGCGATATTGACCAGCAAGCCGAGCAGCGAGGCGAGCGCAAACATCCGATGCGCAAACAGCGACAATGGCAGCATCGGCTGCGTGGCGCGCAGCTCTCGCCACATAAACAGCAGCGCGAACAGCGCAAAGGCCGCGAAGCCTGCGATCACGAACGGACTCTCCCAGCCGAGCGAGCCGCCCTCGATGATCGCACCGGCGAGAGAACCGAGTGCTGCGATGGCGGTGATCTGACCCGGCAGGTCGATCTCACGCCCGGGCGAGCGCGGCGTCTCTTCGGCAAAGCGCCAGGTCAGCCACAGACCGGCAAGACCGATCGGCAAATTGACCAGGAAGATCGAACGCCAGCCGACCACCGTGATCAACGCGCCACCGACAAATGGACCGGCCGTCAATGCCAGGCTGGCGCCGGCAGCCCAGACGGCCACGGCGCGACCGCGCCCTTTCTCGTCGGCGTAGGTATGACTGAGCAACGCCAGCGAATTCGGCACCAGGATGGCCGCAGCCAATCCCTGAACGCAGCGCGCGGCGATCAGAATCGCCGCGGAGGGCGCCATCGCGCAGGCGGCCGAGGCCGCGGTAAAGAGCGCAAAGCCCGCCATGAATATCCGCCTGGCGCCGATCCGGTCGCCGAGCGCGCCCGCCGTCAGAATGAAGGCGGCGAACGCGATGGTGTAGGCACTCACCACCCACTGCAATCCGGAGACCCCGCCGCCAAGCGAGGTTCCGATGCTGTGAAGCGCGGTGTTGACGATGGTGACGTCGAGCTGAACCACGCCATAGCCGAGGCTCATCGCCGCAAGCGTCAACGCCGCCGCATACCGCGAGCGAACCGGGCCGGTTTCGGCGCGACCGGCGGCATCTTCGAGCGATGCCGGCCGCAATCCGAGAGAAGCGCTTCGCATGGATCACCTCCATTTGCGAAATTAACGCATCACGCCCGCCTGCGTTCAATGAAACGCTTCGCTACCGATCGAAGTATGGCCGTCACGGCGCTACTTTGCATGGGGTTGTTTTCGATATTTTGGGTGGAGAGTGACTTCCCGCCCGTCTCCACGGGAGCCCTGCGCGCGAAAGCGCCGCGCGGGGCCATGCCCCACGCGGCGATTTGCCTCGCCAGATCGATCAGATCAGCTCGCGGCCCGTCGGTTGATTTTGCCTTCCGCCAGCGACGTCAGCTTCTTGTCGGTCATGTGCTCTTCATCGAGCGTCTTCTGCAGCACGCTGGCGCAGTCGTTGCGGCCGAGCTGCCGCGCGCCCTCACGCCGCCATATTCGGTTGCTGATGGGAAGCTAACCGGCCGATAGCGGCAATGTTCCTCGGAAACCCGAATGGGAGCGAATGGAACATGCGGGAACGGGCGGCGGAACGAGTGCGTTGCCCCGACTCGAAATCGTGAACGCCGCGACATATGTAGAACGTATGACGGGGACCGCGAACGAAGGCAAAAGCTGGGCTTGTCAAGGACTGCACAACGCTCGCGTTTTGGCTTATGTGTCTACGCGAACGGTGCAATCTGACCGTCGCCTGCCGCCTTTCGTGACAGGTTTTGCCACCCCGCCGGGAGGATGAATGCATCGGTTGCTGACCACGCTCGGGCGTGGCTTCAAGGAGAAGATCGGCTGGAAACGGCTAGGGATCGCTGCGAGTCTCCTCATCATCATCTTTGCCGTCACCACGCTGGTTCGGACCCTGAAGGGGGTCGATACCGGAGTGATCCTGACGGCGCTGACGGATATCGCGCCGCACCGGATCGCGCTGGCTGCGCTCTGCGTGGTCTGCGCCTTTTGCACGCTGACTTTCTATGATTTCTTCGCGTTGCGAACCATTGGCAAGACTCATGTGCCCTATCGGATCGCCGCGATGTCGAGCTTCACCAGCTACACGATCGGCCACAATATCGGCGCCACCGTCTTTACCGGCGGCGCGATCCGGTTCCGGATCTATTCCGACTACGGCCTCAATGCGATCGATGTCGCCAAGATCTGCTTTCTCTCCGGGCTGACGTTCTGGCTCGGCAATCTGTTCGTGCTCGGCTTCGGCATGGCCTGGCATCCCTGGGCTGCATCGGCAATGGACCTGCTGCCGCCATCGATGAACCGGCTGATCGCGATCGGCTGCCTCGCCGGCATCGGCGCCTATTTCGTCTGGCTGGTGACGGGTGAGCAGCGCCGCGAGCTCGGCCAGAACGGCTGGAAGGTGGTGTTGCCTTCCGCCCGGCTGACACTGGTGCAGGTCCTGATCGGCGTGGTCGATCTCGGCTTCTGCGCGCTGGCGATGTATCTCTTGATGCCGACCGAGCCTTATATCGATTTTGTTTCGCTGGCGGTGGTGTTCATCCTGGCGACGCTGCTCGGCTTTGCCAGCCATGCGCCCGGCAGTCTCGGCGTGTTCGACGCCGCGATGCTGGTGGCGTTGCCGCAGTTCAGCAAGGAACAGCTGGTGGCGACGCTGGTGGTGTTCCGGATCCTGTACTTCCTGATCCCGTTCGGCATCTCGATTTCGATCATGGGGACGCGCGAACTCTGGCTCAACGTGGTGCAGCCCTGGCAGGAACGCCGCCGGCTCAGCGAAGCCTGTACGGCGAAGGCGCGGGTGCGGCGGCCGGTCAACAGCCACCAGCCCTGAGCCGGTCACGGCGTCGTTATCCGCGCCGTTTGGACTTTTTGGCCAGCTCTCGCCGGTTCTCTTATTTCTGCCTTACCGCTAACGTCAAACGCGCCATGGCCGGAATTTTCTCACGCTCCATCCTTTCGATCGCGCTGCTCGCTGCGGCGCTGGTCGGGATATCCACGTCGTTGGCCGAAGCCCAGACCGCCATCGGCGATGGCGCCTTGCAGATCTCCTGGGAGGTCCGCAACCGCTTCCGGCTGTTCCGCGAGGAACGGGATTTCCTGCTGCAGACGGACGCCGGACGCGGCCGCAGCGTGCTCGCCGCTGAACAGGCGCTGGAGGTGCAGAGCGACGGCCGCGGCTGGGCGCGCAACACGGTCAACCGGCTCTGCATCGACTTGGCCGGACGGGTCAGCGAGCCCTGCAACCGCGACAACGTCAAGGAAAGCTACCTGACGCCGATCGATCACCCGATCGTGGTGCGGCTATCCGGGCCGGTCCCGGTCGGCGCCACCTGCGCCTGGTCGTTCGACGATGGCGACGGCCCGCAGGTTTCCACCTTCGACTGCGCCGAGCCCGTCAATCTCAGGGTCCGCTATGGCCGCACCACGGTGGCAACCGTCGACGTCTCATCCGGCTCGGACGGCAGCCAGCGCGTTTCCACCGAGATCGCGGTGCGCGATATCTTCGTCGCCGGTCTTGGCGACAGCGTCGCCTCAGGTGAGGGAAATCCGGATCGCGCGGTCGCGCTGGCCGATGAAGGCTTTTGCTTCCGCTCCTATCTCGGCACGGCGGCGGCGCAATACTACCGGCCGAGCCGCGCCGGCTACAAAGGCGGTCGGGCCTGCGAAGCGCCGGACCTGCTGTCGGTATGGCAGCGGCAGAGCGCGCTCTGGTTCAACCCGGCCTGCCACCGCTCGCTCTACAGCTATCAGACCCGGACCGCGCTGGCGCTCGCGGTCCGATATCCGCACATCGCGGTAACCTATCTGCCGCTCGCCTGCACCGGCGCCACCATCGCCGACGGCCTGTTCGGTTCGCAGCGCGCCCGCGATTGCCCGCCGTCGAAGGCGGGGGCATGCCAGGGCACCGTCAACGGCCAACTGGCCGAACTGCGCGAGGCCGTGACTGCCGCAAAACGCCGGCAGCCCGACCGCAAGCTCGATCTGGTTCTGCTGTCGGTCGGCGCCAACGACATCTATTTTTCCGGGCTGGTCGCCGACGTCATCGTCGACACCCCGACCGAGCGCGCGCTGTTCCGGCGCAGCGGCGTGATGGCCTCGGTGGACGACGCCCGCGGTGCGTTGGCCCGCGACCTGCCGCAGGGTTTCGCCAAGCTGCGCGAGGCGCTGAAGCCGCTGGTCGGCGACATGTCGCGGGTGGTCTACACCTCCTATGCCAACCCGACGCTGGCGCAGGGCGGCACGCCCTGCCCCGGCGGACGCGCAGGCTTCGATATTCACCCCTCCTTCAATGCCCAGCCGCAGCGGCTGGCCGCGGTGTCGAACTTCGTCGAAAGCGAATTCCTGCCGCAGTTGAAGGCGCTGGCGCTCTGCCAGGGCGGCATCCTGTGCCGCGATCCGCGCGCCGATCGCATGACCTTCGTCGACAGTCACCAGGCCGCGTTCGCCGGCCACGGTTTCTGCGCCCGCGCCGAAAGCGATCCGGAATTCGACCGGCAATGCTTCTCGGCCACCGGCGACAGCTTCGATCCCAATATCGTCACAGCCGCCGGCCAGCCGATGTTGTGCGGCCGCAGTGCCGGCGAGTACCGCGCCTATCTGCCCCGCGCCCGCTGGATCCGCGATGCCAACGACAGCTACTTCGCCGCGATGACCTATCCGCAGGGCCTGCCGTCCTCGATGCAGCCCAACGATATTCACGATGCGACCTGGGGCGTATTGTCGGCCGTCTATGGCGGCGCCGTGCACCCCAGCGCCGAAGGCCATGCCGCGATGGCGGACGCAGCGCTGCCGGCCGCAGCCGCCGTGCTGCAACTCGATGCGGCCGTGCCCGATGTCACGTCGGCGCCGATATCCCCGATGCCGGCCGAGCAGCGCTAGGTCAAAGATCGAAGTTGCGATCGAAACTGCAATCGGCCCGCGGAAACCGTCGACATCGACGACAGGTTTTCAAGCGCAGGCGAAGCGTTTTCTAGTGCGCCGGTGCGGGCGCGCCCTTCTTCGGCGCGGGAGCCATCTTGGGCGCTGGACCAGGCTTGATCGCAGCTGCCTGCGCCGGCAAATACTTGGCGACGATCGCGGGATCGAGCTGCGCCATGGCCGTGTCCGGCAGGCGCTCCCAGATCTCATCCTTGCCGAACAGCGAAATTCCGAGGAAACCGCGCATGGTCAATTTCTGGCCGTCCGCGCTGACGCTCATCTTGGCCTTGTAGATCTTGCCGTCGCGCGGATCGAGCACATTGCCGTTCTCGTATTTCAATCCGTCGCGCTTCATGTCGCGGATGAAGGAGATGCCGAGCACCGGCGCGTTCTTGCGGTCGTCAGTGCACTTTGAGCAGATATCGACCGCGTTCGGGTCTTCGCCGGGAAGCGGAAACGTCCTGGCGATGACGCCTTCGAATATCCCGCTGTGATCGACCACGAGAAACCAGGCCACCGGCTTGTTGTTTTCGAGCTTCTGCCACAGCCCGGCCGCCGATGGCTCTGCCGATTGCGCTGCAAGTTCGGAAGCCCAGGCGAGCGCCATCACGATCGGCAGTATCAGTCGAATTCCGGATAGTGCATTTCGCATGGAGGCCACCTGATCAATTCACCAAATGAATGGCTGCAGACTAAGGCCATTTCGCGGACGGTTCCAGTACCGGCGCCGCCAATCGCCGGACCGCGGCGAACGCGCCGCGGCCCGTAAACGCTCGGCCGGTCATATTTTGGTTGGAATCAGTTGACCCCGAGCTTCTTCTGCAGGCTCGACGACGAGGTCGTGTACTGGAACACCAGCCGCTTGTCCGGATAGACGTAGCGGTGCGCTTTCTGCGCCATCAACGCGCCCTCGTGGAATCCGGAAAGGATGAGCTTCAGCTTGCCGGGATAGGTGTTGATGTCGCCAATCGCGAAAATACCGGGAATGTTGGTCTCGAACGCGGCGGTCTCGACGGGCACCAGATTGTTTTCCAGCGCGACACCCCAGTTGGCGACCGGGCCGAGCTTCATCGTCAAACCGAAGAACGGCAGCATGGTATCGCAGTCGACCTTCGAGACCGCGTTGCTGTTGTCTTTCATCACGGCGCCGGTGAGCTTGCCGCTCTCGCCCTCGAGCGAAGTGACCTGACCGATTTTCAAATCCATTTTTCCGGAAGCGACCAGCGCGCGCATCTGCTCGACGCTGTGCGGCGCGGCGCGGAAATCGTCGCGACGGTGCAGTAGAGTCACGCGGTTGGCGATCGGATGCAGGTTGAGCGTCCAGTCCAATGCAGAGTCGCCGCCGCCGACGATCAGGATGTTCTTGTCGCGGAACTGCTCCATCTTGCGCACGGCATAGAACACCGAGCTGCCCTCATAGGCCTCGATGCCCGGCACCGGCGGACGCTTCGGCTGGAACGAGCCGCCGCCCGCGGAAATCACCACGACCTTGCACTCGAACACCTGGCCGGCATCGGTGGTGACGCGGAAGCCGGGATCGCCGATTTTCTCGATCGTCTCCACCATCTCGTTGAGATGGAAGGTCGGGTTGAATGGTTTGATCTGCTCCATCAGCGCTTCGGTCAGGCCCTGGCCGGTGACCAGCGGAATGCCGGGAATGTCGTAGATCGGCTTTTCCGGATAGAGCTCGGCGCACTGGCCGCCGATCTTGTCGAGGATGTCGACCAGATGCACCTTCATGTCCAGTAGGCCCAGTTCGAACACCGCGAACAGTCCGCACGGACCCGCGCCAATAATCAGCACATCGGTTTTGATCGCTTCGCTCATGTCAGCTTCTTTTCGGTTGAACTGGGCGGAAAGGCTGCGTCTGTCTAGCCAACGCTGCGGAAACAGGAAAGCCATAATATGGCGTGCGTGGCTGCGGCAACCCCTTGCCGTCGTTCGACAACTGGGCTGTAACGGCGTGAAACATTCGGAGATGGCCCTGTGAACGCCCCGGCGAATAGCCCCTTGCGCCGCGACGCGACCCCGCGTCTGGAGGATTTCCCCTATCGCCTGTCGGACAACGTGCGCTTTGCCGACCTCGACCCCAACCAGCACGTCAACAATGCGGTCTATGCGACCTATTTCGAGACCGGCCGCGTCACGCTGATGAAGGACCGCAGCTACGGACTGATGCCGGATGGCGTCACCTGGATCATGGTCCGGCTCGACATGCACTTCCGCGCCGAACTGCGCTGGCCGGGCACGATCGAAATGGGGCTCGGCGTGGTCAAGTTCGGCCGGACCTCCGTGACCTTCGATCAGGTGGTGTTCTCCGGCGGTATCTGCGTCGCATCGGCGCGGTCAGTGTCGGTGCTGCTCGACGAAGCGACACACAAGCCGACGGCGCTGACGGCGGACATCCTGAAAAGTTTCCAGCCCTGGATTCGCCGCGGGATCGATCCGGCATGATGCGCGCGGCGGCAGCTGACGATCCTGATCGTCAGCCGCGCTGAAGAATAACCGATAAGGCGCTTACGCCTGCCGCTCCGGCGTCGACACCACGAGACCGTCGAGTTCGTCGCTGACCTTGATCTGGCACGACAGCCGCGAATTCGGCCGCACGTCGAAGCCGAAATCCAGCATGTCTTCTTCCATCGGCGTCGGGGCGCCGACCTTTTCGCGCCAGGCTTCGTCGACATAGACATGGCAGGTCGCACACGCACAGGCGCCGCCGCATTCGGCTTCGATGCCCGGAACGGCGTTGCGGATCGCGGCTTCCATCACGGTCGCGCCGTTTTCGACTTCAATGGTTCGTTTCTCGCCGGAATGGTCGACAAAGTGAATTTTGGCCATGATCGCTCGTGCTGCCGGAATACGAAAAGGAGGGTCCCGGCAGTCCTATAACGGGTCGATCCGCACAGCGCCAGCGCTCGGGGGGAAAACCTGACAGGGCATTTTCTGGGGTTTTGGCCTGATGGAGCCGGGTCAGGAACGACGCAGGACCGCCTCGATCGCCGTCCGGGCCAACGTGACCGCATCGGCAAGCTCGGCGAGCTGGTCGGCCGGGTCGGCTCCGCCTGATATCACCGCCTCCAGACGAGCAGCGGCATCGGCGACGGCAAACGCGCCGATGGCACGGGCCGAGCCTTTAAGGGTATGCGCCAGCGCCGGCGCATCCGCCGGCATGGTCGCGAGCGTGCTGACGAGGCTGGCCGACTGGGCCGCGAACATCGCCAGCACTTCCTGCTCGAGGCCGGCGTCGCCAAGCGTCATGCGCTTGAGATGTGCGAAATCGATCGGACTGTCATCGGGTGCGAGCGGCGGCGATGGCATCCATTCTATCCGTTCGAGATGAAGCGACATGGCCGGCGTCCGGATTGCCCTGCCGGTCGGTTGCCGGAAGGGTCGTTTCGGCCAGCCAATCACGGAACTGGTTAACGAAACGTTGCGCGAATTTGCCGCAACTTCGCCTTGTTTTTGACCGCGAGTCGCCCCAATCGAGCGGCCGTCGTAAGAAATTTGTGTATCCGTAAGGCCTTAACGAACAAAGCTGTTAACGATGATTAAGAATGTCTTAATCGCGGCCATTTCATTCGTATCGCTCTCCCAATAGGATGTTTGCGGATGTAGCGGACAAGCAGACCCCGGTTTTTGCACGGGTGCGCTTGCGCTCCGCGGCGGGACAAAGACGCCGGCTTCCATCTTGCGGGGACGTTAGCAAGAACGGCCGGATGCGTAAAAAGTAAGAGGGCTCGGACTGAACATGGCGAACACTCCCAAGAAGGTCAAAGATCCCACTGAAGTCGCGCTTTCCGCCATTCAGGAAGCGTTGAACATCAGCGATACGACCGTCGACACCAGCCGAAATTCGATCGACCACGACATGGCGCCGCCGGCCATGTCCTCCGCCGCACCCTCTTATTCCGAGAGCCCATACGACACGCGCGACATGCGCCAGAACACGGATCGTCCCGTGTTCGATCCGATCGAGGAGCCGCGCAGTCCCCGTCGCGCCGCCAACGACGATCGCGAAACCATCGGACAGATCCTGCAGGCGATCCAGAAGGGCCGCCCTGCCCGCAGCGTCTATACGCTTGCGACCATCTTCGGCGCCGTGTGGCTGGTCGGCTGCGCGCTTCTGACGGTCAGCTTCCTGCCCTCGCTGCAGGCCGCGATCGGACAGAGCGGCGGCGTACTGCTGCTCGGCGGCCTTGCCGCGCTGTTCTTTGCGCCGGTGCTGTTGTTCTACTTCCTCGCCAGCCTGGCCTGGCGCGGCCAGGAAATGCGCATGATCGCGCAGTCGATGGCGCAGGTCGCGATCCGCTTCTCGGAGCCGGAAAATGCGGCCGCCGATTCCATGGTGACCGTCGGTCAGGCGATCCGCCGCGAGGTCGCGGCGATGGGCGACGGCGTCGAACGCGCGATCGCGCGCGCCGGCGAACTCGAAACCCTCGTCGCCAACGAAGTGTCGGCGCTCGAGCGTGCCTATACCGACAACGAAGTGCGTATCCGCGCGTTGCTGCAGGACATTGCCCATCAGCGCGACAACCTGGTCGGCCAGGCCGAGCAGGTTCGCAGCGCCATTTCCGGCGTGCAGATCGACCTGCGCCACGATATCGCGCTGATCTCGGACGCGATTGCCTCGCGCGTCGACGAAGTCGCAAAAAGCATCACCGGCGCGCTGGAAGAGCGCGGCCAGCACATCACTTCAGCCTTGAGCCATGCCGGCGACAACATGATCCTGGCGCTCGGCGAACGCGGCGGCGACCTGCTCGACCGCCTCGAGGAAGCCAGCGCCGAGACCACGCGCGCCGTGCTCGACGCCTCGGAACGGCTGACCACCAGCCTCAACTTCAAGACCGGGCACGTCCACGACGAGTTCGTCGATCTCGCCGACCGCGTCCACGAAATGCTGAACGAGCGCATCGACCGCATCACCGGCGAGTTCGAGCAACGCTCCTCGACCATCGTCGACGGCATTTCGGACCGCACCGAACAGGTTCACGACTCACTGAAGAACTCTTCCGACTCGCTGCTGCTCGAGCTCGAGCTGCGCTCGGGCGACCTCGTCAGCAAGATCGATGACGCCGGCAATCGCCTCGCGACCCAGATCATGTCCTCCGGCGACAAGGCCAGCGACGCACTCGACGTCACGGTCAACACCCTGGTCGCCAAGGTGATCAGCCAGACCGAAACCGCGCACGACAGCCTGTCGCTGCAGATGAGCGCGTTCGACGAACTGGTGAAGAACCAGGGCGGCGAGCTGGCGGAAAAATTCGCCCGCGACAGCGGCACGCTCGGCGCGCTGATCACCCGCCACATCTCGGAATTCGATCGCACCGTCAAAACTTTCGGCGGTGAGATCGTCGAGCGCATGGGCCAGCGCACGCAGGAGATCGGCGACAGCCTGAAGAATTATGTCGACACCTTCGACACCCGCCTCTCCTCCAACGGCGGCGAGATCACCGCGTCGCTGGATCAGCGCCTGCTGCAGTTCGAAACCACGCTCGGCGGCCGGGTCAGCCATCTCGATACCTCGCTCGACACCAAGATCAAGTCGTTCGACGAGACCATCGACGGCCGCTTGAAAGCACTGGAGCAGACCTTCGATACCCGCGCGAAGTCCGTCACCGAAACCATCGACGGCCGCCTCGGCACGCTGTCGACCTCGCTGACCGAAGGCGCGGCGCAGGCAATCCAGTCGATCGACTCGCGGCTCGGCTTGCTCACCTCCACCTTGACCGACGGCACCGCGCAGGCGCTCGCGGCGGTCGATCATCGCATCACCAACGTCATCGAAACCGTCGATGGCCGCAGCACCCACCTGACCGACACCATCTCGGCGCGGTTCCAGGAAATCCACCAGGGCATCGAGACCCGCGTCGGCGCCATCGCCACCGACATCGACACCCGCGTGGCGCAGTTCGAAGACCTGCTGGGTTCGCGCGTCGAAGCCGTCGCAGGCCGTATCGAGAGCAGCGGCCGTCAGGCCAGCGACGACCTCATGGCGCGCGCGGAATTGTTATCCTCGGGCATCAGGTCCCATGTCGAGGACGCCGAACGCTCGCTGACCAACCTCGTGGTCAACACCTCCGAGACCATCCAGACCGGCGCACGGGCCGCGCAGCAAGCGCTGCTGACCGTTTCCTCCGATGTCGGCGCCCAGCTGAAGCTGACGTCGGCGGAAGTCGAAGCCTCCCTCACCGCCGTCGGCACCGGGGCTGCGAACTCGATCCTGACCAGCTCCCGCGACGCCCAGAACACGCTGGTGTCGGCCTCCTCCGAAGCCGCCTCGCAGATCAAGTCGCTGGCCGAAGACGTCGAGCGCACGCTCTCGGCCGCAGGCAGCGCCACCGCGGCGTCGGTTCTCGCCGGCGCCCGCGAGGCCCAGACCACGCTGGTCACTGCGTCCTCGGACGCGGCAAGCCAGGTCAAGTCGCTCGCTGCCGACGTCGAGCGCTCGCTTTCGATCGCTGGCACCGCCACCGCCGAAGCCGTCACCGCCGGTGCGCGCCAGGCACAATCGACCCTGTCAGCGGCATCCGCCGACGCGGCAAGCCAGGTCAAGTCGCTCGCCGCCGACGTCGAGCGTTCGCTCTCGATCGCCGGTACCGCCACCGCCGAGGCGATTACCGCCGGCGCCCGCGAGGCCCAGAATACCCTCGTCACCGCCTCCGCCGATGCGTCGAGCCAGGTCAGGTCGCTGGCGGCCGACATGCAGCGCGCGCTCTCGATGGCCGGCAATGGCACCGCCGAGGCGATCACGTCAGGCGCCCGCGAAGCCCAGAACACGCTGATCACGGCGTCCACGGAAGCCGCCAACCACGTCAAGTCGCTGGCGATCGACGTCGAACGCACGCTGAGCGCGGTCGGTGCCGACACTGCGGCCTCGATCCTCGGCAGTGCCCGCGAAGCGCAGAGCTCGTTCGCCGCGACCTCCGCCGATGCCGCGAGCACGATCAAGGCGATTGCCGCCGACATCGAGCGCTCGCTGGGCAATGTCACGCAAGCCACCACCGACAACATCCAGACCACTGCGCAGAACGCCCAGAGCGCGCTGGTTGCCGCCTCGAACGAAGTCTCCTCCAAGGTCAAGTCGACCTCGGCCGATATCGAGCGTTCGGTCCTCGCCGCCAGCAGCAATTTCGGCTCGACGATGACCGGCAAGACCGACGAAATCGTCACCTACGTTCAGCAGCAGACCGATCGCCTGGCGCAGATCGTCGACAGCCGCCGCGGTTCGCTGGTCGAGGCGCTCGCCGCCAAGACCACGCAGCTCACGACCGACATCGACCGCGTCACCGCCGACGCCCTGAAGTCGATCGAGACCCGCGGCAACGCGTTCTCGCAGTCGATGGCGACCAACGGCTCGGAAGTCGCCCGCACCATCACCTCGGCCGGCGACCTCGCCACCGGCGCGGTAGCCAAGTCGCTGAAGGACCTGGAGCAGTCGTCGCGTTCGGCGATCGACCAGTCGCGCCAGGTTTCGATCGCGGCCGTGACCGAAATGCAGGAAACCAGCAAGATCCTGCGCACCGACACCGTGGCGCTGTTCGAGCGGCTGCGGGAAGGCAACATCCTGCTGCAGGAAGTGCTGACCGGCGCCCACGACAACCTCAACTCGCTGGAGCGTGCGCTGGTGACCCGCGTGGCCGACTTCGTGTCCGCCATGAACGACGTCACCTCGCGCAACGGCGTCGCCACCCAGACGCTGGAAGACCAGTTGACTGTCTTCAACTCGAAGACTGCCAAGGCGCTGGAAGATCTCGGTATGCTGTCGAGCGAGTTCGATCATCACGGCAAGGCGCTGGTCGATGCCGCGGCCGTGGTCGAACAGGCCAACCGCACCACCACGACCAACGTTGCCGAGCGCAAGGCGCAGCTTGAATCGCTGGTCACCACCATCGACCTGCGCACCACCGACCTCGATCAGCGGCTGTCGCGCTTCACCGGCCTGCTCGACGAATCGCTGGCGGCTGCCGAAGAGCGCGCCCGCGACATCGCCCGTGTCGTCGCCGAGACCGCGGGTGCGGGATCGGCTGCGATCAGCCGGCAGTTCGAAGCCGTCCGTGCTGCCGCCGAAAACGAACGGCACCAGACCCTCGACGCCATGGGCGAATTGTACCAGCAGAGCGCTGCCGAAACCGACGCGATGTTCAAGCAATCGACCGAGAAGTTCGGCACCATGGTGCAGGCCATGAAGGCGATGGCCGCCGAGATGCACAACGAGCTCGAAGCCACGCGTAACGAACTGCGCCGCGGCGTGCTCGAAATGCCTCAGGAGGCCGCCGACAACACCGCGCAGATGCGCAAGGTGATCGTCGACCAGATCGAGGCGCTCGCCGAACTGAACCGGATCGTCGCCCATCACGGCCGCGGCCTCGACGTCGTGACCCAGGGCCGCGCCAGCGTGCAGCGTCAGGAAGAACCCCTGATGGCGGTCGCCGGCGGCCGCAACGACACCCGCTCGCGCGATACCGGCAGTGCCTCAACCCTGCCGCCGCCGGATCTCGGTATGCCGTCGCGCCGTACCGAAGCGCCGCCGGTCTCGCCTGCGAGCCAGGAAGGCGGACGTGACGGATGGTTGTCCGATCTCCTCAGCCGCACCGACGCCAGCGGCCAGGCTCCGCGCCCCCGCGCACAAGGCGGCCAAAGCCAAGGACCTGCCAATCCGCTGGAATCGTTGTCGCTCGACATCGGCCGGTTGATGGACCGTAACCTCGCCGCCGAGATGTGGGATCGCTATCAGCGCGGCGAGAGCAAGGCCTTCACCAAGCGGCTCTACACCCCCGCCGGCCAGAAGGCGTTCGACGAGGTCGCACGTAAATACCGCTCCGACCGCGGCTTCAAGCAGACGGTCGACCGTTACATCGCCGAGTTCGAGCGCTTGCTCGACGAGGTCGCGCGCGACGATCGCGCCCCCCAGGCGCTGCGCGGTCACCTGACCTCGGAGACCGGCCTGGTCTACACCCTGCTCGCGCACGCGGCGGGACGGCTCGGCTAAGTCTCGGGCCAATGTCGGAATAGGAAACGGAGGCCTCGCGGCCTCCGTTTTGCTTTCTGGCATCCCCTGTCGTTCACGGAAAACGTTCATTCGACGGTTTGCGCGCACCGGAACCAATCCCTATCTGTTCAATCCGAGAGAGCGCCCGTCGAAGCGCTCCGGGCGGGACCGGGTTGCCTATGGCGAACGAGAGCGAGACAGTAAGCCGGCGCGATCTGCTGTCGCTTGTGGGGTCGGTCGCCGGCAGTGCCGCTATGTACCAGGCGATGACAAGCCTCGGCTTCGCATCGGAGACCAACTACAAAGGGCCGATCAAGCTCGCGGGCGACACCAAGGGCGCCTCCGTGCTGGTGCTCGGCGCGGGTCTGGCGGGCATGACCGCCGCGCTCGAATTGCGCGCCGCCGGCTACAAGGTCCAGGTGCTGGAGTTCAACACCCGCCCGGGTGGTCGCAACTGGAGCTTGCGCGGCGGCGACAGTTTTACCGAACTCGGCGGCGCTACCCAGACCTGCGGCTTCGAGGACGGGCTCTATCTCAATCCGGGGCCATGGCGGATTCCGTATCACCATCGCGCCTTGCTCGATTATTGCAAACGGCTCGGCGTCGCGCTCGAACCCTTCATCCAGCTCAATCACAACGCCCTGCTCCACGCCTCGACGGCGTTCGGCGGCCGGCCGCAGCGCATTCGCGACATCAAGACCGATTTTCAGGGCCACGTATCGGAGCTACTCGCCAAGACAACCCAGCAAGGCAGGCTCGACGAAGCCGTGTCG
>Ga0070681_10002337_pt1 | contig 17349 bp, 16 predicted proteins | sample KBSC83BmetaG_FD_65650 | JGI IMG/M metagenome (GOLD analysis project Ga0070681, IMG submission 65650) | Corn rhizosphere microbial communities from Kellogg Biological Station, Michigan, USA - KBS C8-3B metaG | ecosystem: Host-associated > Plants > Roots > Rhizosphere | place: USA: Michigan...
GCGTGGGCCGGCGCCCTCGTCCTCCTCGCGCTCGTCCTCATCATCAGTCTCGCCGCCCGCTTCGCGACACGATCCCGATTCGGCCTCGGCGGCGATTGAGCGCGAGGTGCGAATCCCTTCGGCGGCGGCGCACGACGCTTCGATCGAGCCGGCAGTCGAGGCCGCGTCCCGCGTCGAACCGGAATCGGTGAGCGTGCATGCCGATGCCGGCACTGCGCGCGATGTGTGCATCGCGGTCGAGTCGCTCGACGCGTACTTCGGCGCCGCACGCGTCGTGCGCGATGTGTCGTTCCAGGTCGAAACGGGCCGCGTGACGGCGATCATCGGTCCCTCGGCCTGCGGCAAGTCGACGCTGCTCCGTTGCATCAACCGGATGCACGAGACGGTGCCGGCCGCCAGAGTCGAAGGCGAGATTCGCTTTCAGGGTCGCGACATCTACGAGCGATCGGTGAGCGCGATCAGCGTCCGCCGGCATATCGGCATGGTCTTCCAGCGGCCGACGCCGTTCCCGACGATGTCGATCCGCGAGAACGTCGCGGCGGGTCTCAAGGTGCTGCCGCGCAGCGAGCGTCCGTCGCGTCGCGAGACGGACGACATCGTCGAACGTGCGCTCCGTCGCGCGGCGTTGTGGGACGAGGTGCACGACCGTCTTGGCGCGAGCGCGGTGGCGCTCTCCGGTGGACAACAGCAGCGGCTGTGCATTGCTCGGGCGCTCGCGACGTCACCAGCCGTGCTGCTGCTCGACGAGCCGACCGCGTCGCTCGACCCAATCAGCACGCAGCGGGTCGAAGAGTTGGTGTACGAGCTGCGAGAGCAGGTGACGATCGTGATCGTGACACACAACATGCAGCAGGCCGCACGCATCTCCGACCGAACGGTGTTCATGCTGTCCGGCGAGCTCGTCGAGGCGGGTCCGACGAACGCGATGTTCACCACGCCGAAGGACTCGCGAACCGAGGCATACATCACCGGGCGGTTCGGATGACCGCGACAGCGCCGTCGTCAGTCGTTGATCGCCGCGTCGCGGACGAACGCGGATCGCTCAGAGCCGAGCGATTCTCGTTCTGGTACGGCGAGAAGCAGGCGCTTCACGAGATCAGCCTCTCCGCGCCCGCGCGGAGCGTGACGGCGCTGATCGGGCCGTCCGGATGCGGCAAGTCGACGTTCCTGCGATCGATCAACCGCATGAACGCGCTTTTGCCCGGTGTCAAACACGAAGGACAGATTCTGCTCGACGACGTCGACGTCTACGACGCAGCGATGGATCCGGTGACGCTGCGCCGGCGAGTTGGGATGGTCTTTCAGCGTTGGAATCCGTTTCCGAAGTCGATCTACGACAACGTCGCGTACGGGCCAAAGGTCAACGGGATCCGGCATCGCGTCGTGCTCGACTCCATGGTCGAGCTGGCGTTGCGCCGCGCCGCGTTGTGGGACGAAGTGAAGGATCGGCTTCGCCAGAGCGCACTCGGCCTGTCGGGCGGGCAGCAGCAGCGCTTGTGCATCGCGCGCGCGTTGGCCAACGAGCCCGAGGCGCTGCTGCTTGACGAGCCGGCCAGCGCGCTGGATCCGATCGCGACGCAGAAGGTCGAAGAGCTTCTCTACGAGCTCAAGCGCGAGCTGACGATCATCATCGTGACGCACAACCTTCAACAGGCGGCGCGTGTGTCCGACACCACCGCATTCTTCTATCTCGGGCGACTCGTCGAGGTCGGCCAGACCGATCGCATGTTCACGAGTCCTACGCACGAACGCACTGAAGCGTACATCACGGGGAGGTTCGGATGACCCCTACAGATAACAACGTCGGCTTCCGGCACTTCCACGATCAGCTGGCGCATCTCAAACAGCGGCTGCTCGACATGTCGGATCTCGCGACATCGCTGATGGACCTCTCGGTCGACGCGCTCCTCAGCCGCGACGCCAACATGGCGGAAGCAGTGATCACGGGCGATCGGGATCTCGATGCTCTGGAGCTCGAGGTGGAAGATCAGGCGATCGGCCTGCTCGCATTGCAGCAGCCGATGGCGCGCGATCTCAGGTTCATCATCGCGTCGATCAAGGTGTCGAACGATCTCGAGCGCGTCGGTGACCACGCGGTCAACATTGCCCAGTGCGCGATCCGGCTGGCGTCGACGAGCACGGTCATCACGCCTGATCCGGAGGTCGCGGCCATGGCGCGTCGCGCGCGACAGATGCTGCGCGACTCGCTGACCGCGTTCGTGCGCGCCGATGGAGCGCTGGGCCGCGAAGTGTGCAGGGCGGACGACGAGGTCGACGCGATGCACAACTCGATATTCCGCATCCTCGTGACGCACATGATGGAGGATGCGCGGACCATCACGCCGTCTCTGGAACTGCTCCTCGTCAGCCGCAATCTCGAGCGAGTCGCGGATCTGGCGACCAACATTGGTGAAGACGCGGTATTCCTCGCCGAGGGAAAGCAGATAAAGCATCACGCGGAGGAGCAGGAGCTCGCGGCGTCAGCAGTGCCGGTGCGGACATAGGGGCAGGTTGACTCGGAACGACTGGAACGGTCGGTCGGTGTCGTGGCTAGGAGGCTCCACGGGGCGTTCGATGAAATTCTTCCTTGTGATGCGTGCGTTGCGCGACGCCAGTCTGTCGCTGGACGAGGTTTTGCTCTCATACGAGCGCAGCGGTGGAGTCGATTCTGACGTTACTCGGCGCCCCTTAGGATACGGCTGGGGTCGCCGGCAACGGCGCCTTGGACACTCTAAAGCCTCGAAATAGCGGGTCCCGGCGTTAGCCAGCGGTCGTTGTGACCTGTTTGTGACAACACCCGTCACGAACTGCCTGGCCAACAGGCGCCGAGATTTCGTATAACTCAATTACGTCCTTTCGCCCACAGACCGCGGCTTCGGCCAGTCCCACATATGCCAGAATTGTCGAATACTCCCGAACTCTATTTCAATCGGGAGTTGAGTTGGCTTGCCTTCAATGCGCGGGTGCTGCACGAGGCAATGGATGCGCGCGTCCCGCTTCTCGAACGGGTCAAGTTCCTCTCGATCTTCTCGGCGAACCTGGACGAGTTCTATATGGTTCGCATCGCCGGCCTGCGACGTCAGGTCGCGGCCGGAGTGATGCAGCGCGCATTCGATGGACTCACTCCGCAGGAGCAGCTCGACGCGATCGACACCGAGGTGACGCGGCTGACGAAGCTGCAGCGCATATGCTTGGGCCAGCTACTCTCGGAGCTCGCGCCGCATGGCGTGCGACTGCTCGGCGTCAATGATCTCACACCCACCGAGTGGCGCGCGGTCGACGAGTACTTCGAATCGCAGGTCTTTCCGGTTCTGACGCCGCTCGCTGTCGACCCGGGTCACCCGTTCCCGTACATCTCGAATCTCTCGCTTTCGATCGCCGCTGAAGTTCGCGATCCCGAAGGCGGTATCGTGCGGTTCGCGCGCGTGAAGGTCCCGCGCAGTCTGCCGCGTTGGGTGCCGGTCGAAGGACGGCCATTCCACTTCGTTCCGCTCGAGCAGGTCATCGGCGCCAACCTGGGGGCGCTTTTTCCCGGACTCGAAGTCGCTGCGTGGTACGCGTTCCGAATCACCCGATACTCCGACTTGGACATTCCGGTGGAAGAGCCGGAAGATTTGCTCGCGTCCATCGAGGAGCAGGTCTTCAAGCGGCGCTTCGGTGAAGTCGTGCGCGTCGAAGTTCAGGACGACATGCCGTCGCATCTGCGCGCGTTGCTGCTCGACGAGCTTCGCGAGGACGACGTGCCGGAGAGTGGCCGACTCGCCGAGCGTGACATTCAGGACGCTGGCCAGCTGCTCGACCTGAGCGATCTGATGAGCATCGGGACGCTCGACCTGCCGCTCATCAAGGATCCGCCGTTCACGCCGACGACACCGCCCGAGCTGCGCGACGGCAAGAGCATGTTCGAGATCATCCGCGAGAACGACGTGATGGTGCACCATCCGTTCGACTCATTCACGGCGTCGGTCGAGCGCTTTCTCGAAGAGGCCGCGCGCGATCCGCAGGTGCTCGCAATCAAGCTCACGCTCTACCGCACGTCGGGTGACACCGCGCTCGTGGACGCGTTGGTCGAAGCCGCGCAGCAGGGAAAGCAGGTCGCGGTGATCGTGGAGCTCAAGGCGCGCTTCGACGAAGCGAACAACATCGTTTGGGCGCGCCAACTGGAGGATGCGGGCGTGCACGTCGCCTTTGGTTCCGCGACGCTCAAGACTCACGCGAAGACCGCCCTCGTCGTCCGCCGTGAAGCGGACGGAATGCGCCGCTATATCCATTTGGGGAGCGGCAACTACAACTCGAAGACCGCGCGGCTGTACACCGACGTCGGCCTGTTCACGTGTCGCCGTTCCGTCGGTGCGGACGTCAGCGATCTGTTCAATTCGCTCACGGGCTACTCGCGCCAGCGCATCTATCGAAAGCTCCTCATCGCGCCGCTCAATTTGCGCGCGCGCTTCATCGAGCTCATCGAACGCGAAGCGGCACACGCGGCGGCTGGCCGGCCGGCGCGCATCATCGGCAAGATGAACGCGCTCGTCGACAAGGATGTCATCGACGCGCTCTATCGCGCGTCGCAGGCCGGTGTGACGATCGACCTGATCGTGCGCGGCATCTGCTGTCTCAGGCCGGGCATTCCCGGCGTCAGCGATCACATTCGCGTGATCTCGATCGTCGGCCGATTCCTCGAGCACTCGCGCCTCTGGCAATTCCAGAACGGCGGAGACGAGGAGTTCTATCTCGGCTCGTGCGACTGGATGCCGCGCAACTTCGATCGTCGCGTGGAAGCCGCGGCACCGGTCGAAAGCCCCGCGTTGCACGAGCGACTTCGCTCGCTGCTTGCGACATACCTCGACGACAACCGCCAGGCGTGGGAGCTCAGGCCAGAAGGGCAGTGGGTGCAGCGCGTGCCTGAGGGCGCGACGCGCTCGTCGCACGAGATCTTGCAGCGGAATTCGTGGGGAACCGTGCGGGAGACGCCCATCGCGATCGCGCCCGGCGCGGCCACGCCTACGAGTCGCCGAATCGCCGCCGCCGGAGACTGAAGCCGACCTCTATTCGATCTCGGCCTCGTCTACCTCGCTCGACGAGAACGCGCGGCCGTCGGGGCCGACGATTTCGACAGGAGAACCTGCGAGCTTCGCGAGCAGACCTGCTTTCCGGCTTGCGCCCCACATCTCGAGGCGCATCGGAGTGCGCGAGCGCGCGGCGACCGGTGTGATCCGCAGAGCGCGCTGCGTCCACCGGACCTTGAGATCGCTCACGGCAGCAACGTGCCCGCGATCCAAGCCGTCCGCGACGCGGAGAATCGCCGAGAGACGTCTGATCCGACGCCGGAGCGATTTGTCGAGCATGCCGAAATTGCGCTGCTTGCGGCGCGGCGGATTCCCGCGGTGATAGCGCGCAACGTTCGCGATCACGACCTGCTCCGATGGCGCGAGCCCCAGGAGATCCGCGTGCAGAATCAGATGGTAGGAGTGCTTGTGATGGCGTTCGTAGCTGATGTGATAGCCGCAATCGTGTAAGAGCGCCGCGTCGGCCAGCGCATCACGATCTGCTTTCGTGCAGCCGAGTCGCTCGCCAATGGCGTCGAAGAGAATGAGCGCGAGCTTCTGCACGTGCGTCGAGTGTGGTTGCTCGACGTGACAGCGCGTCGCGAACTCGGTCACCGAGCGTGCGCGCGCGTCGCCAGGGTCAGCGATCGTCGGCCGAACGCGCGCTGCCTCGAGCAGCAGACCTTCGCGAATACCATAGCGCGAAACGACCAACTCTCGGCTTTCAAGTCGTCGGAGCACCTCCGCGGCGACTGCAATGCCGGCGACGATGATGTCCGCGCGCTCCGGGTTCAGGCCGGGCACTGCTCGGCGTTCCTCGGCGGACATGTCGGCGAGCACGTCGAGAATGTGCTCGAGCTCCGCGCGCGGAATGTGGGCGGCGTGAACGGAGCGTGCCGTGAGAATGCCCTGTCGTGCGAGATAGATGCCGGCGAGGTTCGTGAATGTGCCGCCCGACCCGATGAGTTGGGCGCCGCGCCAGTCGCGTCGCGGGATCTCGTCGCTGAGCGCCTCTTCCACGTCGCGGCGCAGCCGACGCACGGCTTTCGACGAGACACCCTTCGCGAAGTACGTCTCGGTGAGGCGGATCGCGCCCAGCGGAAGTGATCCAAGCCGCTCGATGACTCCCTCGGCGGTAAGCGCGAGCTCGAGCGAGCCGCCGCCAATGTCCATCACGACCGTTCGACCCACGCCCATGTCGAAATGCGCGACGGCGCTGCGGAAGCTGAGGCGCGCCTCTTCCTCGCCGTCGAGCACGCGTACTTTGAGGCCTGTGCGGCGCATGATCTCAGAAAGGAAAGTGCTCGCGTTGCTCGCCTCGCGTACGGCACTCGTCGCGACAGCATCGATGCGCTCCGCGCCGAGCTGCCGGGCCAATGTCGCCATGCGCTCGAGGGCCTCGAGTGCGGCGCGGATCGAAGTATCGGCGAGTGCTCCGCTCGAGATCAGCCCCGCGGCGAGCCGCGGCGCGGCCTTCATCTCATCGACGACTTGGATCGCACCTTCTTGAGAGACGTCGGCGACGATCTGGCGGATGGAGTTCGAGCCGATGTCGATGGCGGCGACGCGTCGGTGGCCGGGCGCCACCGTGCGTTTCGTATGGGCGTCGCGGACGAGCGGAATGACTGACACGCGTCACGTCTCCCGAGCGGATCGTTGGCGATGGCGATCAGCTGATGGCGCCGCGCGCGGCGCCACCGACACGCGGAATATAGGCACGTCGATCTACGCGCGCGCGTCCATTTCGACATCTGCGGGCCGGATGTGGGAGTCCCTGGACGCATCGAGGTCCGCAGACTGGGAACGGTCTCATTTCATCAAACCAAAACTATTCCATCGAACCTCATAAGGCTGAGTGGCATCACTCCGCGAGAGATTCGATGGGGATCTTTTTTCTTGATCTTCGCCGGGGATTGGCGCGATCGGAGCGCAGGCTATTGGCGCGTGAGACGAGAAAATGCATTCCGTTTTTCTTCTCTTTCTCATTCGCTAGTCTCGTTGGAGTGATCCTCTCTCGCGCCAATGGGTTCGATGGAATTGTTTTGGTTCGATGAATCGGGCCGTTGCCGTTGTTCTGTGGCGACGAAATGTCCATCGCGGGCATAGAACGATGATGCCGCCCCAGGAGCAGCAGTCAATCGTTCGTCATGCCGACAGAGCTTCCCGAAAACGAGCTAGTCAAATCGATTGTCGGAGCGTTCTTCGACGTTTTCAACTATTTCGGCTACGGCCTGAGCGAGACGCTCTACATGACAGCGCTCGAGCACGAGCTCTGCTTGCGGGGACACTCGGTCGTTCGGGAGCTTCGCGTTCCGATCTACTACAAGGACCGCCGAATCGGCGCGCAGAGACTCGACCTCGTCGTTGACGACAAGGTGATCGTCGAGGCGGTTCCCAACGTTCACCGCGCCGCGGCCGATGTCAGCTGATCGCGACGCTAGTGGCCGCTCCAGCGATCTGACGCTGGTCGAGGGGAACGTACCGGACGGCCGAGCGAGGTTGGGACCGCTCGGGAAACTCGAGGATGACTCGGCCGCTCCTCGCCTCGCGCCATCGTCGGATCGCTCGGGCGACGCGGACGAAGGAGTCGGGATCGATGTATACGACGCCGCGCAGGTCCAGTCGGACGGCGAAAACGGCGGGGCCTAACGCGTCGCGAGTCACGCTCCAACGGAACGCCGGTCACACGCGCGTAACAGGGCGGGCAGGGAAGTGGATCGTGATCGTCGTCCCTTGGCCGACGACGCTTTCTGCGCGAACTGACCCGCCGTGCGCCTCGACGAGGTGCCGCACAATCGCCAGGCCGAGTCCGGTGCCGCCTTCGCCGCGGCCGCGGCCGTGGTCGACGCGATAGAATCGTTCGAAGATTCGGCCGATGTGCTCGACCGGAATTCCGCTGCCGGTGTCGCTCACGGTCACGGTCGTTCCGCCCCTCGGTGCAACCTCGGCGCGCACGGTGATTCCGCCCGTCGTCGTGTGGCGGACCGCATTCTCCACGAGGTTCGAGAGAATCTGACGCAGGGCGGTCGGATCCGCGTCGACGTGCCGTGCTTCTTCCGGCGCCTGAAAGGTCAGTGTGAGTCCCTTGTCTTCGGCGACGCGTTGAGCCGCGGTGAACGTGTCCGAGACGACGCCGCCGAGATCGTTCGAGATGACGTTCGGCACCCAGCTGCCGGACTCATAACGAGACAGGTCGAGGAGATCGTCGACGATGCGCTGCATCCGTCGCGCATTGACCTCGATCGTGCCCATGAATCGTGCACGGTCGACGTCAGGCAGATCGGGATCGCGGAGCGTTTCCGCGAAGCCGCTGATCACCGTGAGCGGCGTCTTGAGCTCGTGCGAGACGTTCGCGACGAAGTCGCGGCGAATCGTCTCGAGGCGTCGCCGCGTCGTGAGGTCCATGACCGCGAGCACGCCACCGCCGTCGGGGAGTGGCCGCGCGGTCACCAAAAGTGTGCGCTCGTCGACCTTCAGCTCCGCTGGCTCCGTCGCCACTCCGTTCATCGCGCCGCGCGTTGCTTCGCGAATGAGTCGCTCGGGTGGAAGCAGATCGATCGAGAAGGGAACCGCCGCGTCGATCTCGAGCAGGCGACGCGCGCTCTCATTCAACCGCATCACCTGACCGCGTGCGCTGATCGCGATGATGCCCTCGTCCAGCGACTCGATCACCGCGCTCAGGAGCGCGTCGTCTGCCTCGAGCGCCTGGAGGCGCGACGCGAGCTGCTCGGTCATGCGGTGCAGCGCCATCGCGAGGTCGCCGACTTCGCCGGGTGCGGACAGCGAAGGACGTCGCTCGAGCTCACCCGATGCGATTGCCTGAGCGACGTCGCGAAGCTCGATGATCGGACGCGAGATGCTGCGCGAGAACGCAAAGCCGATGACGAGCGCGCCGCCAAACGCGATCAGTCCAGCGGCGAGAACGTCTTTCTGTGCGCCCGATACGATTTCGCGAAACGCGGTCGTCGCGACCGAGACTCGCACGATGCCGAGTGGGTGTCGGATCGCGAGATAGATCTCGTCGTCGCCGGCCGACGCGCTCGCACGGCGTGAGTGACCCACGCCGTTGGCTTTCGCGTCGATCACTTCAGGGCGCGTCGAGTGATTCTGCAGTGCCTCGAGCGCCGGTCCATCGAACTCGGAGTCGCCGATGACGTGACCGGTCGTGTCGATGAGCGTCACGCGGCGGCCAAGGGCGGTGCCGGCGGCATCGGCGAGGGAATCGGCATTCAAGCCGAGATGCCACGCCGCCCCGATGAGCCGAGCTTCGCGCGCGAGCTCATCGAGGTTCTCATTGAACAGGCGCGCCTGCAGTCGGTTGCCGGCGATCGCGACGATACCGGCAACCAGCACTCCAACGAGCACCAGCGAGCCGACGAGCAGCCGCTTGGCGAGCGTCACGCGCTGCGGGAGTGTCCGCTCTTCAGGCGGTAGCCGAACCCGCGGACCGTCTCGATGAGGTCACCCGCCTCGCCCAGCTTGGTTCGCAGGCGTTGCACGTGCATGTCGACGGTGCGCGTTTGAATATCCGGCGCCGCCTCCCACACCGTCTCGAGCAAATGCGCGCGGCTCTGCACGCGTCCACGCCGTTCGGCGAGAATGAGCAAAAGCTTATACTCGGTCGGCGTGAGCTCCACGAGCGAGCCGCCAACCGAGACGCGATGCTCCTCGCGATCGATCGTGATCGTTCCGACGTTGAGAATGTCGGTCGGGCCCCCGCCGCCCGCGCTCATCCGCCGCAGGATCGCGCCGACGCGCAGCACGAGCTCCTGCGGGCTGAACGGTTTCGTGAGATAGTCGTCGGCGCCGAGCGAGAGACCGCGAATGCGGTCCTGCTCTTCGCGACGTGCGGTGAGCATGAGGACGGCGATCTCGCGCGTGGCGGACTGCGTGCGCAGCTGCTCGAGCACGTCGTAGCCCGACGCTCCGGGGAGCATCAGGTCGAGGACGACGAGTGCGGGTCGCTCCTGTCTGGCGGCCGCGATCGCGTCGGGTCCCGAGGACGCCGTCGACACGCGGTAGCCGGCTTTGACGAGATGATATGCGACGAGCGCGACGATGTCCGCTTCGTCGTCGACGACGAGCACGCGCTCGCCGGTAGGCGACAGGCTTGCCGTCATGACGCGCCGGTTCGCGCCGCGACTCGCGCAGCTTCTCGCGCAGCTTCTCGCGATGCGGCGAGGCGTCGTTGGATCTTGGCGACAATCATTTCAATGGCAATGGCATTGTGGCCGCCGCGCGGAACGATCACGTCGGCGTAGCGCTTGGAAGGCTCGACGAACTGCAGGTGCATCGGTTGGACAGTCGTGAGATACTGGTCGATGACTTCATCGAGAGGCCGGCCACGTTTCGCGATGTCACGTTTGATGCGGCGGATGAGACGAATGTCCGCGTCGGCATCGACGAAGACTTTGACGTCACACAGCTCCCGCACTCGTGCATCGCTGAACAACAGGATTCCGTCGATCACGATCACATCGGCTGGCGGAACGACCACCGTTCGATCGGCCCGCGTGTGGCTGAGGAAATCGTAGACCGGTTTCTCGATCGACTCGCCCGCTGCGAGCCGCGCGAGCTGTCCGACGAGGAGCTCCCAGTCGAAGGCGTCGGGGTGGTCCCAGTTGACGGCTCGTCGTTCGGCGAGAGGCAGGTGTGCGTAGTTCCGATAGTATGCGTCCATGTCGATGAACGCGACCGACTCCGCGTTGAGCGCCTGCGCCACGTTCCGTGCGACGGTCGACTTCCCGGACCCCGAGCCGCCGGCGATCCCAATGATGAGAGGCTTCATCAGACCGCCATCAACCAGGCCGTACGGAGGAGAACTTGCCGGAACGTCGCTAAGAAAAGAAGCGGTAACACCGTCACAATCTGGTCACACCCCTGAGCGCGCCGCTAGTTTTTTTCCATGAGAAGTCCGGTAGTGCTCTTCGCGGCCGTTGCCGCGGTCGTGACGGCGTCGGCGTGCCAGCCCGCGCGTCTTCCTGAAACGTACGGTCCCGTCGATCTGGTCGTCGCGGCAACGACCGACATCCACGGCTACGTCCGCGGGTGGGACTACTACGCCAATGCCCCGGATACGCTCCGCGGCCTGACGCGGGTCGCAACGATCATCGATTCGCTTCGGCGCGTGTCGCCCACATTCCCGGTCGTCGTCGATGCCGGGGACATCATTCAAGGTACTCCGCTGGCGTTTGTCTCGGCGCGCGTCGACACAACGATGCGCCATCCGGTCATCGCGGCCATGAACGCCATTCAGTACGACGCGGCCGCCGTGGGGAACCATGAGTTCAACTACGGATTCCCGACGCTCGACCGCGCGATTCGCCAGGCCGAGTTTCCGTTGCTGGCAACGAATGTGGACGGCCCCGACGGCAGGCCTCGCTTCCGCCAATGGGCAGTTTCGACGCGGCGAGGGATCAAGATCGCGATCGTCGGCGCCACGACGCCCGGTGCGAATGTCTGGGATCGCGACAATCTCGCCGGACGCGCACGTGTCGGTGACATCATCCCCGACGTGCGCGCAACCGTTCAGGAAGCGCGTAACGCCGGTTCGGCCGTGGTCATCGTGGTGGTGCATTCGGGACTCGACGAGCCGTCGAGCTATGACACCGTCGGAACGCGCGTAGCGAGCGAGAACGTCGCGGCGCGACTCGCGCATGAGGTGCCCGGCATCGATCTCATCGTGTACGGTCACTCGCACAAGCAGATGGCCGACACCGTGATCGCCGGCACGCTGCTGATGCAGCCCAGAAATTGGGCGACGAGCGTTGCGATCGCCCACCTCACGCTCGACAGACGCGACGGCCGCTGGCGAGTGATCCGTAAGCGCAGCTCGATCGTCCAAGCCGCCCACCATGCCGAGAGTCCGAGTTTGCTCGCGGTCACACAGGAAGGCCATCGCGCGGCGCTCGCGTACGTCAACACGACGATCGGCACGACCCCTGTCGCCTGGCGCGCCGATTCGGCGCGCGTGGTCGACACGCCGCTCATCGACTTCATTCTCGAGGTTGAACGCAAGGCAACGGGCGCGCAGCTCGCGAGCACGGCCGCATTTTCGCTCGATGCGTCGATTGCTGCCGGGCCGATCACCGTGGCGCGGATCGCCGCACTCTATCCGTACGACAACACGCTTCGGGCAATCAAGATCTCGGGCGCGCAGCTTCGCGACTATCTCGAGCAGAGCGCACGATATTTCCGAACCAGCGAAGGCGGCCGTATCGACATCGATCCGAGTATTCCTGGTTACAACTACGACATTGTCGCTGGCGTCGATTACACGATCGACCTCTCGAAGCCGGCGGGCTCGCGGATCTCGACGCTCGACTTCGGGGGACGTCCCGTCGTGCCGACCGACACGTTCACGATGGCCCTCAACAACTATCGGCAGACGGGTGGAGGCGGCTTCGCCATGCTGCGCGGTGCGCCAGTCGTCTATGATCACCAGCAGGAGATCCGGCAGCTGCTGATCGACGAGGTGCGCGCGAAGAAAACGCTGGTCCCGGCTGATTATTTTCATCCCAACTGGCGGATCGTGCCGGCCACGGCGATCGGCGGGCTACTCAAGACACGGGAATGACGACTCGCATGGTACGTGTGTTCGTGAATGCAACGGGTGTGGATGTCCCAGCCGGCTCGACGGCGCTCGACGCCGTTCGCGCGTGGAACGCCGGTGCCGCCGACGAGGTGAGCGCGGGCGGGCGCATCATCACCGACAGCCGCGGCTTGCCGATTGACGCCGCGGCGCCAATGAGCGCCGGCTCGATCCTTCGTCTCATCGCGAATCGCGATCGCGACGCCGTGGATCACTCGTAAGTCCGAATGCCGATCCTTCACTCCGAGCTGCTGCGCCGACTTCCGAAAGCAGAGCTGCACTGTCATCTCGATGGATCCGTTCGTCCGAGCACGCTGATCGACCTCGGCCGAGAGTACAAGCAGCGCATGCCGGCCAATGACGCCGACGCGCTCGCCGAGTACATGCGTGTCGATGATGCGCGAAATCTCGAGGACTATCTCGCGCGCTTCGACGTGACGCTGTCGGTGATGCAGACGGCCGAGGCGCTGGAGCGGATCGCCTATGAGTTGTCCATCGATGCTGCGCGCGACGGCGTTCGTTACATCGAAGTCCGCTATGCGCCCGTCCTGAACACGCGGCGCGGCCTGTCACTGGGTGAAGCGGTCGAAGCGCCGCTCCGAGGGCTCGCGAGAGCGGAGCGAGACGGCGGCGCCATGGGTCGTGTCATCATCTGCGGGCTTCGCAACCTCACGCCCGACGTGTCGCTCGAGCTGGCGCAACTCGCGGTGAGCTACAAGGACCGCGGCGTCGTCGCATTCGATCTCGCGGGCGGAGAGCTGGGCAATCCGGCGTCGGCGCACGCTGACGCATTCGCGTATGCGCGCGAGCACGATTTGCCGTGCACCTGCCACGCGGGCGAGGGTGCGGATGCGTCATACGTGCGCGAGGCTGTGCACATCTGCGGCGCGCATCGGATTGGTCATGCGACGCGATTGATCGAGGACGAGTCGCTCACGAACTATGTGAACGATCGGCGCATCGCGCTCGAGATCTGCTTGACGAGCAACGTGCAGACGCATGCCGTCGAGTCGTACGAGCAGCATCCATTTCGCGAGTACTACGATCGCGGCATGAACGTCGTGCTCAACACCGACAATCGGCTGATGAGCGGCACGACGTTGACCGATGAATACGTCCACGCGTCGAAGCAGCTCGGCTTCTCGTTCGACGAGCTAGCCGATGTGGCGCTGAATGGTTTTCGGAGCGCGTTCTTGCCGTGGGCCGAGCGCGAGCAACTGATCGCGGCCGCCGAGATGGACATCGAGGCGCTCGCCAGCCGAGGTGCTGCGTGACATCGAATTTCGGCGCGGCGGATGCGAAACACGCTGCCGACACGATTCGCGCCCAGCTTCCGAAAGAGCAGGCCGTTGCGGCGATCGTGCTCGGTTCAGGGCTCGGCGCGCTCGCCGACGAGATCGAGCGTCCCGTGAAGATTCCGTATCGCGACATTCCTGGTTTTCCTGTCGCGACGGTTGCCGGTCACGCTGGTGCTATGATCGCGGGACGTCTGGAAGGTCGACCGGTGTTGGCGCTCGCCGGCCGCTTTCATATGTATGAAGGACACGACGTCCGCCTCGCGGCGTTTCCCGCGCGCGTCGCGCACGCGCTCGGCGTTTCGACATTGATCGTCTCGAATGCCGCAGGCGGGGTGAATCGTCTCTGGCAACCTGGCGATTTGATGCTGATCCGCGATCACATCAATCTGATGTTCCGCAATCCGCTGATCGGCGCGGTGGAGGAGGGCGATCTGCGCTTTCCTGATATGTCCGCTCCGTACGACGCTGAGTTGTCGGACGTCGCTCGTGCGGTTGCGGCGGAGCAGGGGACTCTTCTTCGTGAAGGCGTGTACGCGGGAATGCTGGGGCCGGCCTACGAGACGGCCGCCGAGGTGCGAATGCTCGGCCTGCTGGGGGCCGATGCCGTCGGGATGTCGACGGTGCCCGAGGTGATCGTCGCGCGAGCGATCGGCATGCGCGTGTTGGGCGTCAGCTGCATTACGAATCTCGCATGCGGTCTCTCGAATACTCCGATCACGCATGCCGAGGTGCTGGAAACGACCGCCAAAGCCGCTGGCCGATTCTCAAAACTCGTGAAGGCCATCGTCGCGCGTTTGTGAGCATGTCATCCCGAGCGAAGCGAGGGATCCGCACGTCCGAAGTGCAGATCTCGCTTTGCTCGGGACGACATCCGAAGCTATCGCGCGGCCACCGGCGGAGGCGGCAGCGAATGCACTCTCGCCTTGAACGCGTTGAACGCCGTGGAATTCGACGTCAGCCCGCGCAGAATCGCCGGATTGATCTTGGCGATCTGGTCCTTCGATGCCCGAATCCGATCCTCTTCGAGCGGGTGGTCCGTGAACCACGCCTCGAGCTGTGACGGCTGGCTCTGGCGCTCGGCGAGCAGCTTTTCGAACATCGTCACCATGCCGTTCGGATTGATATCCGCGCGCACAAGCTCGTCGATGCCCGCCGCGTCAGCCTCGGCTTCGTCTCCGCGGCTGAACTTCGCGAACACGGCCTGCGCGCCCACGTTGATACCGGCTTGGGCGATGCCGCTGTTGCAGACGCCGGTGAGAATGCAGCCGATGGTGACGCCGACGTTGGCGCCCTGCATCTGCTCCATCTGCTTCACCGAGTGCCGCAGCACGACGTGTCCGATTTCATGTCCAAGGACGGAGGCGAGTTCGTCCATCCGGTCCGCGCGTTCTACGACGCCGCGGTTGATGTAGATGTAGCCGCCAGGCAACGCGAACGCGTTGAAGTCGTTCGTGTTGACCATGTAGAAGTGCCAGTCGAGATCCCGCCGCGCCGTCACGTGCGCGATAGAATCACCGAGGACGTTCAAGTACCGGTTTACGGTCGGGTCCTGGATAATCGGCAGCTGCGAATTCACTTGCTGCGCCTGCTGCGCGCCGATCTGGACCTCTTGCTGCTGCGAGATGCCGCATCCTGCCAGCCCCCCAACCGCAACAACCATTGCCGCGCTCGCCGCTATTCGTCTCATAGTCGATGGAGTGAATGCTCTATCTTTTTTGTAGGCTCTGCCAAAAGGCAAGACATATTCCGGATGACCTCGAAAACTCTCACACTCGCCCGCGATCTGCAGCGTCGGAAGTCACGTGAACGCCATGGGTTGTTCGTCGCCGAAGGCGTGAGAAGCGTCGAGGAATTGTTCGGTTCGAAGCTTTCAGTTCGAGGCGTCCTGGTCGCGCCGGGTTTCGCCGATACACCGAGACATTCTGCCCTTCTCGATCGCGTTCGACAGGCCAATATCGCCATCGACGAGGTCGGTGCGTCCGAGTTCGCGTCGGCGGCCGAAACAGACTCACCCCAAGGCGTGCTGGCCATCGCCGAAGTGCCCGAACGACGACTCGAGGATCTGACGATCCGGGAGCCGTTTCGCTTGCTCGTGCTGGATGCCGTGCAGGACCCCGGCAACGTAGGGACAATCCTTCGCACGGCCGCAGCGATGGGCATCGCGGCAACTTTTTCCCTCCCCGGAACCGTTGACCTATGGAACGCCAAAGTCGTCCGTAGCGGGATGGGGGCGCATTTCCACCATCCCTGCCTTAGTGGTACCTGGAATGAGCTTGACGCGTTCCGGCTGGACCGTGGAATCGAGGTCTGGGCCGCCGATGCCGGAGGGCAGTCAGTGGCGGAGCTCGACCGGCCGCCGCGGCTCGCGATCGTGGTAGGGAACGAAGGAGCTGGTCTGTCGTCGTCTTCGCGTTCACGCGCCACGCGGTTGGTGGCGCTCCCGATCGACACCGCGGTGGAGTCGTTGAACGTCGCCGTCGCGGCGGGAATTCTTCTCTACGAGCTTCGCCGGTGATCAGTCCCTCTTCCGCTCCATCCGTCGGTTTGCTCGAGCAGATCTACGCGTTCATCATCGGCGCGTGCATCGGCTCCTTTCTGAACGTCTGCATCGTTCGCTGGCCGCGTGAGCGGTCGATACTGCGCCCCCGGTCCCGCTGCCCGAAGTGCGCCAATCAGCTCGCGTGGTTCGAGAACGTGCCGGTGCTGAGCTGGGTTGCCTTACGAGGCAAATGCCGCTGCTGCGACGAGCCGATCTCCGTGATGTACCCGCTGGTCGAGCTCATCGTCGCGATCGGCTGGATGCTTTCCGTGCAGCACTACGGCGTCTCACTGACGGCCCTGCGCGTTGCGGTGTTCGGCACCGTGCTGCTCGGCGTCGCGATGACCGACGCGAAACACTACCTCATTCCCGACGGCTTCACGCTCTTCGGGTTGGTCTTCGCGCTCGTGACATCGGTTCTGGCGTTCTTCCGTGGCGAAACTCAAGTGTTCGCTGCGCCGTATGATGCACTCGTAGGCGCGTGTGCCGGCGCGGGCATGATCGCCATCGTCGGTTGGCTCGGCGAAGTGATCACGAAGCGCGAGGCCATGGGCCTTGGCGACGTCACGCTGATGGCATTCGTGGGAGCGGCGCTCGGTCCGACTCGCGCGCTGATCACCGTCTTCCTCGGCGCGACGTTGGGCGCGGTGGCATTCGCGGGCGTCGTCATTCCCGTGGCGTTGCTGCGCCGCGGGCAGGGTCGCGAGCAAACCGAGCTCGCGCTCGGCTCGACGCCGTTCGAGACGCCGCTCGTGCCGTTCGGGGTCTTTCTTGCGCCGGCTGCGCTGCTGACCTTGTTTTGGGGCGAGGCGTTGCTCGATTGGTTGATGCGGATGTAGCTGAGGGAAGGGGGAAGAGGGAAGCGGGAAGAGGGGG
>Ga0070681_10002338_pt1 | contig 17325 bp, 16 predicted proteins | sample KBSC83BmetaG_FD_65650 | JGI IMG/M metagenome (GOLD analysis project Ga0070681, IMG submission 65650) | Corn rhizosphere microbial communities from Kellogg Biological Station, Michigan, USA - KBS C8-3B metaG | ecosystem: Host-associated > Plants > Roots > Rhizosphere | place: USA: Michigan...
TCCGGCAGCGCCGACCAGCGCGCGTTGTCGTTGTAGGTCTTCTCGTCCAGCAAGCGGTTGTTGCCGACGTAGAACGCCCAGCCGTAGTTGGCACTCAGGAAGATGTTGTTCACCATCGGCAGGCCCTGGCCCGGGATCCCGGCCGCGGACACCGCGATGGTCTTCAGCGCCGGGTGCAGGTGCTTGGTGGCTGCCCACGCGGTGAAGCCCGAGTAGCTGCCGCCGCGCATCGCGACCTGCCCGTCGCTCCACGGCTGGTGCACGATCCAGTCGATGACGTCGTAGGCATCGCCCGCCTCGTGCTCGTAGGGCTCGATGGGATCGCTGGACAGGCGCTTGCCGCGGGTATCGGCGGTCACGGCGATGTAGCCGTGATCGGCTGCGTCCTTGCCGCGCGCGGCGAACCCGGCCGGGTCCGTGTAGATGTCGAGCGTGAGCAGGGTGGGCAGCGGCTGCGCCGCGCCCTTCGGGCGGATCACGGTCGCCGACAGCGTGGCGCCGTCGTGGGTGCGGATCAGCACGTCATCGCGCATGTCGTAGCGCCGGCCGTCCGCCGCCTGCGCGGCGGCGCGGCCGCAGGCGACGGCGCTCACGAGCAGCAGCGCGATGGTCGCGAGCGTCCGCACGCTCAGCGCCCCCACGCGAGCCGCGCGCCGAGCAGCATGAACAGCGCGCCGACGCCGCGGTCGATCCGCCGGCGCAGGACCGCGTTGCGCACCAGCAATGCGCGCAGCCGCGCCGCCCCGCAGGCCAGCACCAGGCACCAGATGCCACCCATGGACACGAAGGTCGCGCCGAGGACGAGGAAGGCCGGGGTCTTGGAGGCGCCCTGCGGATCGATGAACTGCGGCAGGAAGGCGAGGAAGAACAGCGCCACCTTCGGGTTGAGGAGATTGGTGAGCGCGCCCTGGACGAAGGCCCGCCGTGCACTCGAATGGGGCGGCGTCATGGTGAAATCGTGTGCGGCGCTGTGGCGCGCGAGCAGCAGCTGTGCGCCGAGATATATCAGATACGCGGCGCCGCACAGCTTCACGGCCATGAAAGCGGGCGGAAAAGCCCTCAAAAGCAGCGAAAGGCCCGCTGCGGCTGCGATTGTGTGCGCCACGCTGCCCGCGGTGATCCCGAGAGCGGAGGCCACGCCGGCCCTCAATCCGCCGCTGAGACTGCGTCCGAGGATATAGAGCGTGTCCTGGCCGGGGGTGAGGATCAGGACGATCGCGGCCAGCACGAACAGTCCGTAATGGTGGATGTCCGACAATCTTTTCCCCCTTGTCTGCAACGAAGCCTTAGCAGTAGCAAATTACTATATTTCTGGGATTGCGCGCGCACCCCGGAGCGCGGACACTGGATAGGCGGGACCGCGAAAATGCGCGTATCGAGACTATATAAGCGTCGTCCTGCCAGGTGGAAGCAACAGCTTGTTCGAGGCGTATAAACATACGCGACTCATGGAGGAATCCGAGTCGCGGGTACAAATGTCGGCCTTCCAGCACACGAAGGCCGATACGGTGGCGAGCCGCATCCTCGAATCCCCGGCGGTGTACAGCAGCTGGGTGGCCGAGCACGATCTGCTGATGCGCGGCGTCTCGCGCGAGGGCCGCTTCGCGCGCCAGGTGGTGGCGCTGCGCCAGGCCGCGTTCTCGCTCGTGCACCGCAGGGCGATGATGGAGTACATCCGCCAGCGCCATCTCACCGGGCGCAAGCGCATGCACCTCTTCTCGCTGTTCTACGGCAACCGCGACTACTGCAACGCCGTGCTGTTGGAACACCATAACTTCGTGCGCTGCAACTCGAGCTACGTGTGCACCCAGCACATCGGCGAGCACCTCATGCAGGATGCGGCCTTCGAGGAGCCGATGCAGCTCTACGAGGAATGGTTCGCCGAGTACTTCCGCGGTTTCTGCGACGTCGAGCTCGCCGTGACCGAGGAGGAGCAGCAGCGCATGGGCCCGGTGGCAGCGCTGCGGCCACTGCTCAAGCATCGTCTCGCCGAAGCCCGCGCCGCGATCCTTGCCATGCCCGAGCACCCGGACAAGGAGTGGCGCGAGGTCACCATCCGCAAGCCGAACGGCGACACGCAGCGCATGCGGAGCATCTTCGGCCAGGAATGAGCCGGCGCGGCCACGGCAGTGGCTGCGATTCCCGCAACGACTGCACCCAGCGGCCCAGCTTGACGTGGACGGGCCTGCGTGTTGCGCTCTCGGGCAGGAGGTCGTTGCATGATCACCCGCATCTGGCACGGACGGACGACCCGCGCGCGCGCCGACGACTACGCGGCCTTCCTCACCATGTGCGCGATCCCGGACTACCGCGAGACCGAGGGCAACCTCGATGCCACCATCCTGCGCCGCGACGAGGGCGAGGTGAGCCACTTCCTCACCGTGACGCGGTGGGAGTCGGAGGCCGCGGTCCGCGCCTTCGCCGGCGATGAGGTGCTGAAGGCGAAGTACTACCCGCAGGACAAGGAGTTCCTCCTCGAGTTCGAGCCCGAGGTGCAGCACTTCACGGTCGTGGCCGCCGCCGCGGCTCCCTGAGAGGGCTTACTTCTTGACGGGCTTGGCGGGCGGCGTCCCCGCCGGCCTCGCGGCGGGCGCGGCGTTGCGCTTGCCGTAGGGGTCGTAGCCGCCGCCGGCCTTCTCGTCTTCCAGCGTGAGCTGGTTGTGCTCGTTCGAGTCCTCGAGCTTCAGCTCCGGGGCCTCGAGCTTCTTCAGCAGCAGGGAAGTGCTCTCGAGCGCGTTGCGGCCGGTCTTGGCGATCCAGTCCCACACCGCGTTGCCGCGCTCATCGTGCACGACACGCCCGGACGACGGGCCCGTCGCCGGTGTCTCGGCCGGGTTCGGTGGCGCTGCAGGCTTTGAGGCCGCGGCCGGCTTATCCGGTGCGCTCGCCTTGGAGCCGGGCAGCAGGGCTTTCAGTCGGATGGTGGGCATGACTTCCTGCGCCCCGCCCGGGCAACAAATGATCTCCCGGGCAGGGCGTTTAGCATAATCAATCGGCCGCACCCGCCCGGCCCTGAAGGACGGATCTGTGCAGGGGGTCACACAACCCGCGGCCGAGAGCCTGCTACCAGCCGATGCCGTAGTCCTCGCCGTGGTTGCTCGAGCCGCCCCAGAGCGTGCCGTGCCTGCGGTCGACCATGATGGCGTTGATCGGGCCGGAGCTGCGCTGCTCGAACTCGAGCGTATAGCCCATGCGCGTGAGCTCCTGGCGCACGTACGGCGGCGTCTCGCTGTTCACCGTCAGCCGGCCCGGGAAGGACTGGTGATCGTTGAACGAGTCGCGCATCTGGTAGCTGGTGATGTTCGCAGCCTCGGTCGCCTCCTGCACCGTCATGCCGAACTCGACCACGTTGAGGAAGAACTGCAGCAGGTTCTGGTCCTGCGTATCGCCGCCCTGCACCGAGAAGATGAGGTAGGGCTTGCCGTCCTTCAGCGCCAGCGTCGGGGTCAGGGTGGCGCGCGGGCGCTTGCCCGGCTCGAGCACGTTGTACGGGTTCTCGCTCCTGTCGAGCACGAAGCTCTGCATGCGCTGCGACAGGCCGATGCCGGTGCGGCCGGCGATCACCGCCGGCACCCAGCCGCCCGAGGGCGTCACCGACACGGCCCAGCCCTGCTCATCCGCCGCCTCGACGCTCGTCGTCCCTAAGCGGAACGTGCGGTCGAACTCGGCCATGGTGATGGGCGTCTGCGCCGGCATCTTGCTGTGCCACTGCGCGAGCAGCGCCGGGTACGGATTGGTGCCGCTCTGGAACGGGTACGGATCTCCCGGACGCACGTCCGGGTCGTTGTGGTCGGGGTTGATGAGCCTGGCGCGCTCGCGCGCGTAGTCCTTCGACAGCAGGCCCCGGATCGGGGTGGCGGGCGAGAACGCCGGGTCGCCGTAGTAGAAGTCGCGGTCGGCGTAGGCGAGGTTCATCGCCTGGTAGAGGGTGTGGATGTAGCGCGCGCTGTCGTAGCCCATCGACTTCAGGTCGAGGTTCTCGAGGATGTTCAGCGTCTGCAGCATCACCGGTCCCTGCACCCAGGAGTCGAGCTTGTAGACCTCGATCCCCTTGTAGCTGGTATGCACCGGCTCCTCGATCTTGACCTTCCAGTTGGCGAGATCCTCGACGGTGAAGAGCCCGCCCTGCTCACGCACCGCCTGCACCAGCTCGTGCGCGATGTCGCCCCGGTAGAAGCGCTCGTAGGCGGCGTGGATCGCAGCCTTGCGGTCCTTGCCCTGCTGCAGCGCCTTCTGCTCCGCCTCGACCAGCTTGCGCAGCGTCGCGGCGAGCTCCGGCTGGCGGAAGATCTCGCCGGGCTCGGGCGCCTCGTGCGCCTGGCCCAGGTGCGTCAGCATGACGCGCCTGGAGTCCGGCCACTGCTTCAGCCGGTCCTTGTAGCGCTCGATGGTGTTCACGAGCTCCGCCTCGATGGGATAGCCGTCGGCCATGTCGATGGCGGGGGCGAGGACCTGCTTCAGGCTCATGGTCCCGTACTCGGCCAGCATGGTCAGGAGTCCGCCGGGCGTGCCCGGGGTCACGGCGGCGAGCGGCCCGAACTCGGGCGGGTACTGCATGCCGAGCTTGTGGAAGTACTCGGGCGTTGCGCCGGTGGGGGCGACGCCCAGGCCGTTGAGGGCGATCACCTTGCCGGTGTGGGGGTTATAGATGAGCGCCTGGGTCTCGCCGCCCCAGGACAGCGTGTCCCACATGGTCGAGGTGGCGGCGATCATGGCGCAGGCGGCGTCCACCGCGTTGCCGCCCTGCTCGAAGATCCTCGCGCCGGCGGTGGCGGCGAGCGGCTTGCCGGTGACCGCCATCCAGTGGCGGCCGTGGAGCGCGGGCTTCTGGGTGCGGCCCTCCGCGAGCGGCCCTCCGAATATGACGCTCGAGGTCACCATGGCGGCAAGGACTGCGCGGACCAGTCCCCAGGCGGCCGCGCGCGGCGCGTGCCCATGCTTCGCTCCCATATCCGTGCCTTCTCGTTCATGGTTCGTTACCCGGCCCGGGAGCATATGGCAGACTGCCCACCTGTCACAGGCTCCCTTTCTGAAGTTACGTCAAGCGGGAACGTGACCACCGCCACCGTCACCGAGCTCTTCATCTACCCCGTGAAGTCCACGCGCGGCATCGCGCGCGACCGCGTGCGCATCGCCGCCACCGGCTTCGAGTGGGACCGGCAGTGGATGATCATCGATCACAAGGGCACGTTTCTGAGCCAGCGCACCCACCCGCAGCTCACGCAGATCGTGCCGCAGCTGGCGCCCGATGCCCTGATCCTGCGGCACGCGAAACGCGCATCGCTCACCGTGCCCTTCACCGATCACGGCGAGCGCCTCGCGGTGAGCGTGCACCGCGATCCCTGCGTCGGCATTGACCAGGGGAGCGAGGCCGCCGAGTGGGTGAGCGCCGCCCTCGGCCAGGCGGTGCGCCTGGTGCGCGTGCCGGACCACCCCGCACGCCGTGCGAATCCCAAGTTCGCGGGCACCGTGGAGGCGCCCATGGGATTCGCGGACGGCTTTCCCATGCTGGTATGCAACCAGGCTTCCCTCGATGACCTGAACGCGCGCATGTCCGCGCCCATCCCCATGGAGCGCTTCCGGCCGAACATCGTGCTGCAAGGCCTTGCGCCGTGGGCCGAGGACCGCATCGACACCCTGACCGTGGGGCCGCTGACGCTGCGCCTGGTCAAGCCCTGCACGCGCTGCGCGATCCCGTCCATCGATCAGCGCACCGGCGAGCGCTCCACCGACCCGCTGCCGGTGCTGCGCCCGTTCCGCTTCGACCGCGAGCTCCTCGGCATTACCTTCGGGGAGAACGCGGTGATCGTGGCAGGCGCAGGCTGCGAGCTCGCGCGCGGCAGCGCCGCCTCAGTCAGCTTCGAGCCGGCCGCCACCGTTTCCTGACAGTCCCTGGCGCCGGCGCGTCGCGGCGCCCGCGGCGCGGGCTCGACACTCCGTAACCATCCTCGCCGGGATCCGGAACCGCGATCCCACGTTGCGCACCGCAAAATGTGCGCAGCGCACGACACCCTGTAATGGCGTTGCTTCAAACTGCGGCAATCTATGCGGGGCAAAGTGTGAACCAGTTTGCATTTGCATTTGGCTCACTGTGCGGCCTGCTCGGCGCGGCGGTCGGCTTCTGGCTGTGGCTGCGCTGGCTGGGTGCGCGCAGGGAAGCGCCTGCGAACGAGGACTGGCTCGATCGCTACGACGCCACGCACCAGGCCGCCTTCGAGCAGTGGCCGACGACGGCGCTGGTGCTCGACCCGGTCTCGGGCCGCATCGTGGCCGCCAACCCCGCAGCGCTGCGCAGCCTCGGCTACTCCCTGGACGAGGTGCGCGCCGCACCGTTCACCGAGCTCTTCAGCGCCGACGGCGTCGAGCCGGGCAACATGGTCGGCAAGCTCCGCGAAGCCACCAACCGCGCCCCGCTCGAAATGTGGCAGCACGCCCGGGACGGCTCGAAGCGCCCCGTCGAGGCCGCCTGCTACAACCTGGAGCTGGCCGAGCGCCAGGTGCTGGCGGTGGCCGTGCACGACGTCGGCGAACGCCGCGCCGCGCAGACGCAGCTGCTGGAAAAGCACCAGGAGCTCGACCGCCTCGCCCACCACGATTCCCTGACCGGGCTTCCCAACCGCCTGTACCTCGCCGCCCACCTGCCCGACGCCATCGGCCAGGCGAAGCGCCGGAGCGCCGCGCTCGCGGTGCTGTTCCTGGACCTCGACCGGTTCAAGCACGTCAACGACTCGCGCGGCCACGAGACCGGCGACAAGCTGCTGAAGACCGTGGCGCAGCGCATCCGCGCGACCATGCGCAACGAGGACCTCGTGGTGCGCATGGGCGGCGATGAGTTCGTCGTGGTGATGCGCGACATCCAGAGCACCGACCAGGTGAAGGACGCCGCGACCCGCATCAACCAGGCGCTCAGCGCGCCGATGGTGGTCGACGGCCGCACGCTCGTCACCACCGTCTCGATCGGGGTGGCGGTCTACCCGCACGACGGCTCGGACATGGGCGAGCTGCTGCGCCACTCCGACACGGCCATGTACCAGGCCAAGGACCGCGGCCGCAACAACTTCCAGCTGTTCAGCGAGAGCATGGACCGCAGACTCAAGGAGCGCATCGCCATCGAGTCGAGCCTGCGCACCGCGCTCGAGAGCCGCCAGCTCGACGTTCATTACCAGCCGATCGTCGAGGTCGAGTCGCACCGCGTGGTGGCGCTCGAGGCGCTGTTGCGCTGGAAGCACCCCAACCACGGCTACGTGCGCCCCGAGCGCTTCGTGACCGTCGCCGAAGAAGCGGGCCTCATCGTACCGATCGGCGACTTCGTGCTGCAGCGGGCGTTCGAGGACATGGTGCGCTGGCGCCAGTCGGGCGCGAATCTCGTGCCGGTGGCCATCAACGTGTCCGCGGTGCAGCTGCAGCGCTCGAATCTCGCCGAGAGCATCTCGCGCCTGTCCAAGCAGTACGGCCTGGAGCCGAGCCTGCTGCAGGTCGAGCTCACCGAGAGCGCGGTGTTCGAGCGGCGCGAGGGCCGCTCGCACGAGGCGAGCCAGGACGCGGTGGCAAGACTGCGCGAGCTCGGCGTGCACATCGCCATCGACGACTTCGGCACCGGTTACTCGAGCCTGTCGTACCTCAAGCGCTGGCGCGTCGACACCCTCAAGATCGACCGCAGCTTCGTGCGCGATCTGGTCACCGACATGTCCGATCTTGCGATCGTGAGCGCCATCATCGCCATGGCGCGCCACCTGCACATCGATGTGGTGGCCGAGGGCATCGAGGGCTGGCAGCAGCTCGAGAAGCTGCGCACGCTCGGCTGCACCTACGCCCAGGGGTTCCTGTTCGCCCGGCCCGCGCCGGCCGAGGACTGCACCCGCTACCTCGCCGGCGTACCGCTCGATCTCACCCAGCGCCTGCCGGTCCTCGACCGGCTGGAAGCCACCGGCGGCACCGAGCAGGTCCTGCCCGCGGCCTGACCGGTGGGTGCGGCGCTCCCGCCGCCCTGTAAATCCAGTGACTTGAGCCGGAGCGCAAGTGCGGCGTGCGACAATGGGCCATGTCGTCCGGCCTGCAATCCAAGTCCCCGCCCCCACAGCCGCAGTGCGCGGACGCCGTGCTCATGGTTCGCCCGGCCTGCTTCGGCTACAACCCCGAGACCGCAGCCTCCAATGCGTTCCAGAAGCCGGGCGCGGGCGCCGATGACGGGGCGAAGGCGCGCGCCGAGTTCGATGCGTTCGTGCGGGCACTCTCCGGGGAGGGGGTCGCGGTGTGCGTGGCGCAGGACCCGGCGACGCCGGCGAAGCCCGATGCCGTATTCCCCAACAACTGGGTGAGCTTCCACGGCGACGGGACACTCGTTCTGTATCCCCTGGAGGCCCGGAGCCGGCGCACCGAGCGCCGCCAGGAAATCATCGACCAGGTGGTGAAGGAGCTCGGCTTCAGGGTCACGCACCTGATCGATCTCATGCACCACGAGGACGAGGGGCGGTACCTCGAGGGCACCGGCAGCCTGGTGCTGGATCACGCCGCGCGCGTGGCGTATGCGTGCGCCTCCTCGCGCACCCACCCGCAACTGGTGAAGGAGTGGGCAGAGGCGCTCGGCTACGAGCCTGTGGTGTTCCAGGCGGTCGACTCCGCCGGCCTGCCGCTCTATCACACCAACGTCCTCATGTGCATCGGCGCGCGCATGGTGATCGTCGGCACCGAGGCGATCGCGCCGGCCGACCGGGACATGGTGCTCGATCACTTGCGGGCAGGCGGCCGCGAGGTCGTCGAGATCGGGCAGCAGGAGCTCAGGCAGTTCGCAGGCAACATGCTCGAGCTCGGCACCTGGGACGAGGCCCTCGGGGACTCGCGCGTGCTCGTCATGTCCGACAGCGCCCGCCGCGCACTCAGGCCGGAAGTGTTCGCGCAGCTCTCGGGCTGCACGGATGCGGTGCTGGCCGTGCCCATCCCGACGATCGAGCGGGCCGGGGGCGGGAGCGTGCGCTGCATGCTGGCGGAAGTGTTCCGCACGCCATGAGCGCGCTCGTTCTCAAGGCGGTGCTGTCCTATCTCCTCGGCTCGCTCATGGGGAGCCTCCTCATCGCGCGCCTCACCGGCGGGGTCGACATCCGCACCCGGGGCAGCGGCAACGCGGGCGCGACGAACGCCATGCGCACCTTAGGCCGCAAGGTCGCGATCTGCGTGCTCGTCATCGATCTCGCCAAGGGCTGGGTCGCAACCGCACTGGTTGCGCCCTGGGCGATCCCGGGCCTGGCCACCGCGAGCGAGTGGCAGGCGTGGAGCGTCGCGGTGTGTGGGCTCGCCGTCATGCTGGGGCACGTGTACCCGGTGTTCTTCGGGTTCCGGGGCGGCAAGGGGGTCGCGACGTTCGTCGGTGCGGTGCTCGGCATCGCGCCGGGGCTCGTGGCACCCATGATCCTCACCTGGCTCGCGGTGGTGATGCTCACCGGGTTCGTGAGCTTAGGATCCATGTTCGGGGCCGCCGCGGTGGCGCTCGCGATCGCCCTGAGCCCGATCACTCCCCGCACCCCGCTCCTCACGTTCGGGCTGCTGGCGACGCTCCTGGTGGTATTCACCCACCGCGCGAACATCGCTCGCATGCGCACCGGCAGCGAGAGCCGCGCCAGGCGGCTGTGGCTCTTCGGTAAGGGAGCGCCCTGATGGCCGCGCGGGCCCAGACGGAGGTGGGCAGGGCGGAAGAGCCGCTCGCGGCATCGGTGTTCCGGGCACTCGCGAACGGGCAGTTCCACTCCGGCGAAGAGCTCGCCGCTGCGCTCGGGGTGACCCGGAGCGCGGTCTGGAAGGCCTGCGAGACGCTCAAGGAGGCGGGAGCCGCGCTGCACGCGGTGCGCAACCGCGGCTACCGGCTGGCGCGCGCAGGCGAGCCGCTCGATCCTGCGAAAATCCGCGCCGCGCTCGCGCGCGAGGTGCGCGAGCACGTGACATCGGTCGAGGCGGTGTGGTCGATCGCGTCGACCAACACCGCGCTCCTGGCGCGCCCCAACCCCGCGGACGGCTCGAGCGAGGTGCTGCTCGCCGAGTTCCAGTCGGCCGGCCGAGGGCGGCGGGGACGCGCCTGGCTTGCCCCTCCCGGGGGTGCCATCTGCCTGTCGCTCAGCTGGACGTTCCGCGAGGCGCCGGAGGACTTGAGCGCCCTCGGTCTCGTCATCGGCGTGTGCGCGGTGCGCGCGCTGCGAGAGCTCGGCGCCGAGAACGTCGCGCTCAAGTGGCCGAACGATCTCCTCATCGAGGGCAAGAAGCTCGCCGGCGTACTCATTGATCTGCGCGCCGAAGCCCAGGGACCGGCCTGCGTGGTGATCGGCATCGGCATGAACGTGGCGCTCGGGGCGGCCGTGCTGGAGCAGATCGCGCAGGCGGGGACCGCGGCCACTGACCTCGAGAGCGCCGGGCTCACCGAGGTGTCGCGCAACGGCATCGCCGCGGCTCTGGTGAGTGCGTGCGTGGAGGGACTGCTCGAGTTCGGCCGCGCCGGCCTCAAATCCTTCCTCGCCGAGTGGCGCGAGGCGGACGCGCTGCGCGGCCGCGCGGTGAGCGTCACGGCAGGCGAAGGGGTCGCCAGGGGGCTCGCGTGCGGCATCGACCTGCACGGCGCGCTCATGGTCGAGACGCGGGACGGCGTCAGACGGTTCGTCTCGGGTGACGTCAGCGTGCGAGCCACCTGATGGCGGTGCTCCTGGTCGACATCGGCAACACGCGCATCAAGTGGGCGCGCTTCGACGGCCGGCGGGTCGCGAAGGGGCGCGCGGCCCTGCACGCGCGCTGGACACCCACCGACTACCGGCGGCTGTTCCGCCCGCGTGCGGCAATCGTGAGAGTCGTCGTCTCCAGCGTCGCGGGCGTGAAGGTGAACCGGGCGCTCACGGCGGCGGCGCGACAGGCGCGGGCCGGCATCGAATTCGTGCGAGTGCCGAGGCGCGGCGGCGGGGTGCGGGTCGGGTACCTGGAGCCCTGGCGTTTGGGGGTCGACCGGTTCGTCGCCGCCGTGGGCGCGCATAGCCTCTTCGCGGGTGTGCCGGTGTGCGTCGTGGGGGTGGGGACGGCCATGACCATCGATCTCGTCGATGCCCGCGGCCGGCACCGCGGCGGGGCGATCATCCCGGCGCCCGCACTCATGGTCGACACGCTGTTCAGCCGGACAGCGGGGATCCACCGGCGTTCGCAGGGCGGGGCGCGGGGCGGGACGGGCCTCTTCGGGCGCTCGACGCGGGCCGGGGTCAGCCAGGGCGCGCGCTACGCCGCCGCGGCGCTCATCGACCGGGCGGTCGATGAGGGGCGGGTGCTCCTGGGCCGCAGACCGCTCGCGATCCTGACCGGCGGCCAGGCCCCGGCGGTGCGTCCGCTGGTCGCAAGCGCCTGCGTCGGGGTGGCGGACCTGGTGCTGCGCGGACTTGCGGTGCTCTCACAGCCCTGAAAGCGCCGCCCGGTTGCCGTTCATCTAGAATCGCCCCGTGCGCCACGCGTTCTTCGCGCTCCTGTTTGTGAACCTCGCGTATTTTGCGTGGGCCCACTGGGTCGACGTGCCAAAAGCCCCTCCGGTGAACGAGGCGATTGCGCGGCTGCCGCGCCTGAAGCTCCTCGACGACGCCCCGCAATCGCAGGCCCCGCAGCCGAGCGCCGAGAAGACCGCGAGCAATCAGCCGGCGGCCTGCTTCTCGGTCGGCCCGTTCGGGGATCTCAGCAACAGCGCGCTGGCGGCGGCGATCCTCAGGCAGAGGGGATTCGATCCCAAGCAGCGCGCGGAGGAGGGGCAGATGTCGGATGGCTACTGGGTGTTCATCGGCGGCATGAAGACCCAGGCCGAGACGGAGCACGCGCTCACGACGCTGGAGCGCGGCGGCATCAAGGATGCGCTCGTCATGCCCGAGACCCCTGATGCGGGCCGGCGCGTGTCGCTCGGCCTCTACAGCGAGCGGGCGCGTGCCGACCGGCGTGCGCAGGCCGTGCGGCAGACGGGACTCAAGGCGGAAGTTGCCGAGCGCAAGCTCCCAGGCACGCTCTACTGGGTGGACCTCGCGCCCCAGCCGGGCGTGAACACCATCCCGATCCAGGACCTGTTCGCGGAAGGGGTGAGCTCGCGCATTGCGGTGCAGCCCTGCCCGGCAACGGCGCAGTCCGCATCGAGATCCCAGGGCTCGGCCGCCACACCGCCCGCCCACGCGGCGGCGACGTCGGCTCCGGCGCTCACCCAGGCGGGCGGGACGCCAAAACTGCCCTGACATCGATCGGCTGGTGGTTGGTGCCGCCGGTCTGGATTGAACAGACGACCTGCCGCTTACAAGGCGGCTGCTCTGCCACTGAGCTACGGCGGCGCGGGGGGAATTGTACGCCAGTCCGCCGACCGGCCCGCTCCGCCGGCCTCCCTCGCCGTACGACCCCTCAGGGCGCTGGCTCAAATTGCGCAGTTGCCGATCTGAGCCGCTGCAGGTGAGCTCTAACACGGGCCGCATCCTGCGCTGGCCCGAGCCTGTGGACGACACCACGTAAGAACATCCGCGTCGCAGCCAACGCGGTCCCGGGTCCCTTCACCTTCGTCCCGCTCAACAACGTCAATCCCTCGAGCATGCAGGTGTCGAACGCGATCACGGTTACGGGAACGAACGTACCGACCACGATCAGCGTGAGCAGCGGAGCGCAGTACAGTGTCAATGGTGGCGCCTATACCTCGACGCCGGGAGTGGTGCCGCCGGGTGCCCAGATCACGGTGCGCAAACCGGCCTCCCCGTCGTACAGCACCCCGGTGACCGCGGTGCTGACGATCGGCGGTGTCGCCGCTTCCTTCATGGTGACCACGGGTCCGCAGCGGCAGCTGACCGACGTCACCGTCACCTCCGGTGGGGGTGGCGGGAGCGCGTCGCCGCTCATGCTGGCGGCGCTCGCACTCCTGGTGCTGATGCGCATCGGCCGTGCGCGCGTCAATGTCGCAGCCGCGCTGCTACTCGTCCTGGCCAGTGCGCTGACCAGCCGCCCCTCGGCAGCCGCCGACTGGGACGCCATGCGCTCCGGCATCTACTTCGGCGGCGGCCTGGGCGATGTCACCAGCACGCTGACCGCGGGCAAGGTCACGGATCGCCTGCAGGCCGACGGTTACCGGGTCGTGGCAAGCCACGTGGACCGCAGCAGCCTGAGCGCGAATCTCTACGTGGGCTACGAGCTGCCCCGGCAGTTCGCGCTCGAGTTCGGCTGGAGCTACCTGGGGCGCACACGCAGCACGCTCCAGGGCGTCGCGCCCCCCAATCTGCAGCAGCTGCTGTTCGATGCCTCGCGGGTCACGCGCGGCGGTGGCGATGCCTGGTCGCGGGTGGGTCGCCACCGCTGGGCCCTGCAGCCGAGGCTTTCCCTCGACCTGCGTGCCGGGCCGTACCGCTGGGTGACGCATTCGGATCGTGGATCGGCTCGGCCGAGCAGCTGAATCGCAATGATCGTGGCTGGGGCTGGGTGCTGGGGCTGGGACCGCGGTATGCCCTGTCCGAGCATTGGGCGCTGGGGCTCGGCGCGAATTACTTCGCCTCGACTTCGGACAATCGGTTCGTCCAGGTGGGCGCCACGGTCGAGTACCACCTGCGCTGAGGTCGTCCCCGGACGGTGCGGATGCCCGCGGCGAAGCCAAGGCACCCGCTCGTTCGGGATCCTCGTGAGTTGCGCGGCGCTCCTACGGAGCGCACTGTCTGCGGATTCCCGGCCGATGCTGCGCTGTCCAAATGTGGAACGGCCAGCGACCCATGGCGGGGATCAAGGATCGAAAGGGGCGCGACCATGCCGACTGTGCTCGTGACCGGTGCGAACCGGGGACTGGGACTGGAGTTCACCCGCCAATACCTCGCCGAAGGTTATGCGGTCATCGCCGTGTGCCGCGAGCCATCCAGCGCGCAGGCGCTGCAGTCGGCTGCGCGCGGCTCGAAGGGTGCACTGACAGTGGTGGCAGCCGATGTGACGGACGGTGCGAGCGTGCGGCGTGCAGCCGCCGACGTGACAGACGGCGTGGACATTCTTATTAACTGCGCGGGAGTGATCGGCGGGCGCGGACAGCACCTCGGTTCGATCGACTATGAGGACTGGCGGCAGGTGCTCAACGTCAATCTCCTCGGCCCGGCGCGCGTGTGCGAAGCCTTCCTCGAGCACGTGGCGCGGAGCTCGCGGCGCATCACGGTGACTATCACGAGCGGCATGGGATCGCTGGCCGATAACACCTCCGGCGGCTCTATCCCGTATCGAACGTCGAAGGCCGCCGTGAACATGCTCATGCGAAGCGCGGCAATCGATCTGAAATCGCGCGGCATCACCTGCGTAGTCGTGAATCCCGGGTGGGTAAAGACAGACATGGGCGGTCCGAACGCCACGCTCTCGCCCGAAGAAAGCGTATCCGCCATGCGGCGCCTCATCGAGAGACTCGGACCGGGCGACTCAGGCCGATTCTATAACCACGACGGACGCGAGTATCCGTGGTGAGCTGCGAGGGAGATCGGGAGGGTTTCTGACACCCCGGGTCCGCCGACTGACTCCGATTCCCCCGCTGGCTGCCCCATAAAATCAAAATGTGCGTAAGCACCTGCCCTTAGGGTCCGCAATGGCGCCGAGAAGGCACAGCTTCGACTGTGCGCCTTGGGAGAAGCCGGCCTGAGGGGGCGACAAGGATCTGTCGTTGTCCCCGGCCGGCCGCGGATCTGGGCTCCGCTCTCGTTCGTCCGGTCGCTGCCTGCAGCAAGGCCCAGATATTTGTGAATTTGCGGCGGCTTGCGCTTCAGCCGGTCAGCGATACCGTTGGTACCGGCTGACTCTGGCGCCGGATGGAAGGCGCAGCCCGCCGGTGGTCGCCAGGCGAGTGGTCTGGCCAGATTTAGCCTCTTACAGAGATAAATAAATTGTTTTAAGACAATAAATAGATCGCGGGAGATACAATCTTGGAATTATGTCACTTTGAACCACGGGGTGGTAATTCCATCTCATTTGAGTAACTATATGCACTCAAATGATCGGATGCCTGTCATGACTGAACTCGAAAAACCGGGAGTCTCTACGCCGTCGGACGAGGAGTTCACCTCCGACCTGGAGGCCATCGTCTGGCGCCGTGTAGACCGGGCGAGCTCACTGTTCCGCGCCAGCCGAATGCAGCGTGTGTGGATCGTGAAGAAGGGCGTACCGGCTCGCTATACCGGAGTGCTCGCTGCCGGCATGAGGATGTCGAAGGACAAGTTCTATAGCACCGTCGGCCTGCCGCGGGCGACCGTGGATCGAAAGGTGCGCGCCAATAAGCGCCTCAATCTGGATGAAAGTGAACGCGTCGTCGGCATCGCGCGGCTCGTCGGGCAAGCGCAGAGCCTCGTGCAGGAGTCCGGTGGACCGGGGGACTTCGACGGTGCCAAGTGGCTCGCGGGCTGGTTGGATCGACCGCTGCCTGCTCTGGCGGGCCGTCGACCGGGGGACTTTATGGACACGGCCGAGGGCCGGGCCCTGGTATCAGATCTCCTGGCGCAGCAGCAGTCCGGCGCCTACGCCTAAATGCCTTTCGTTTGGCGTATCGCAGCGGACACGCCAGACTACGGGTCGGACGATCTCACGGGTAAGGGCGCCGAGCTTACCGGCGGACGCTGGAATCGCAAGGGGACGCCGCTCCTCTATACGTCCCCCTCGATGGCGCTGGCGTGTCTCGAGACGCTCGTGCACCTCGGCGAGCCCCTGCCCCTTAATCGCTACCTGGTTCAGATTGATGTTCCTGAGGCCGCGTGGAACGCCAGGACGCGATTCAATGCAGCCGCGCATGTCGGGTGGGACGCGGAGCCCGCGGGGCTCGTGTCGCTCGATTGGGGCACGCAGTGGGCGCAGTCCAGCGCCGCATTGGTCGCGGAAGTCCCCTCTATCGTGGTCCCCGAAGAGCTCAATGTCCTCTTAAATCCGCGCCATGCGGTTGCTGGCCAACTCGTCGCGCGGAAGATCCGCCGATGGACGTATGACGCGCGCTTGGCGTAGACAGGCGTGACTAAACCCTGTCACCAGCTGTTTTGTAATCCGCGTGTCGGGAGTTCGATTCTGTCACTGGCCACATTCAGATTTACGACATCCGAATCTACGCTCACTCTGATATCCGCGGGTCTGCGGGGCGCTGTCTAATATTGTTGCGGGTAAGGATTGAGGGGCTCGTCGATACTGTTATGGATCAGCCGGTCGAGGATCGCATCGGCGACGGGTGACCCATGCCCTGCAGCCTCCATGCCGGTGAACAGTACGGTCTCGGTGCACTTTCAGTGTGCAGCGATAAACGACCTGGCGGCCGCGACACAGAATGGGGCGACCAGGGTCACGTGGTAGGCCTCGAAGACCGCGGCCTGGCCTCCGTCAGTGGCGCCGTGCGCGATTGCATCTGCGGCAACGGCGGCCTTGGCCACCTGGAAGCCCTGCTTCAGGCTGGCATAGGGGTCATTGGCGGAGGGTGGCGACTCGAGATCGAGAACTGCGCTGGGGGCAGCTGGAGCCTGCGAGGCCCAGTAGTTTTGCATGAGCTGCGTGTTGAACCAGAACACTACCGGATCGAGATCGCCGCCGCAGAGCAGCACTGGAGCACTCGGGCTAAAGTCGCGCAGGTCGTTATGCTGTAGATCCAGTCGCCAAGGCAAGCCGGAGGACCCCGCCGTCGCCCCCGTGGTTACGGTCGGGAAACCACCATCCGGGTGGGTCTGTGCGTCGAGCAGATAGCTGAGGCGATAGCTGTTCTGGATCAGGTTACCGCTGCCAAAGCCGAGGGCGAAAACCGGGGCGAGGCTTGCCGGGCTCATGGGCGGCGTGATGTCGGCGAACTGCGGTGCGGGCGCCGTCGGGCTGAACAAGGCATATTGCGGCAGCTTTCCGGCCGCGTAGAGCTGACTTCTCAGCAGCGTCGTGGGTAACAGCGAGTCGATGCCGCTTGCGTACTGCGGCTCGAACACCTCCGCGGCGCTCGCATAGACGTTGCCGTAGGCATGCTGGTATGCGGTCACGAGGAACGTGGTTGAGACTGTCGCGCCGCCGTTGACCTCACCAGAAAACACCGCATCGGCGAAAGCCGCCAACGAGTAAGGACCTGACATGGGCACCGCCGCGTCGACTCGCATCCCGGCCGCCTGCATGGCGCGCTGCGTGGCCATGGCGACGTAACCTCCCTGCGAATAGCCTGTGATGAACAGATGGCCGCTGTCCTGCGTGAGCGTGAGCGACGCAAGCGGTAGCGCGGTGCGTGCCGCGGTGAGCGCATCGATCATGTCCTTGGACTGTTGATCCGCGATGAGGTATGGGTGGTAGGGGAGCGACGAGGTGTCGTAGCCGGCATAGTTGGGGGCGACAACG
>Ga0070681_10002340_pt1 | contig 17307 bp, 18 predicted proteins | sample KBSC83BmetaG_FD_65650 | JGI IMG/M metagenome (GOLD analysis project Ga0070681, IMG submission 65650) | Corn rhizosphere microbial communities from Kellogg Biological Station, Michigan, USA - KBS C8-3B metaG | ecosystem: Host-associated > Plants > Roots > Rhizosphere | place: USA: Michigan...
GTGGGCGATGCATTCGGGGGCTGCGCACCGGCACCTGCCGGAACGTTTGGCGATGCCGCGGCGGTTGCGACGTGTGGCTGCGTCGCCGGCGCCTGCGTTGCGGTGTTCGCCGAATGGCGCGGAAACAGCCACCATGTCGCGGCGAGCGCCGCGACACCGATCGCCGCAAACGCGCCGACGATTGCGATCGCGCTGCGCTGGCTCGTGGGCGGCGGTGGCGGGGCAGGGGACGCGATCGCGCCTGGGACCGTCGGCGGCGCGGACGGTGCATTCGTTGTTGCAGCGGACGACGCAGCGACAACCGGTGCGGGCGGCATCGCCGCGAGATTCGGCATCGTCGCGTCCGGATCGCGCATCGTGTACGTCACGCGCATCGCGCCTTGCAACGCCTGCGCGAACTCGCGCGCCGTCGCGTAGCGATCGTCGGGCCGCTTCGCGAGCGCCTTGCGCACGACGGCGTCGATCGCCGGCGGGAGCTGCACGTTCAGCGTCGACGGCGGCAGCGGATCCTCCTTCAGCACCTTCTGCATCGTCGTCGTCGTCGATCCGGCGAACGGCCGCTCGCCGGTCAGGAACTGGTAGAGGATCACGCCCGCTGCGAAGAGATCGGTGCGCCCGTCGACGGGCAGCCCCATGATCTGCTCGGGCGACATGTAGTTCGGCGTGCCGACGACGGTGCCGGCCTGTGTGAGATTCGACGACTCGATGTGGGCGATGCCGAAGTCAGCGACCTTCACGCCGCCGTCGTCCTGCAGGAAGATGTTCGCCGGCTTGATGTCGCGATGGACGACGCCCTGGCGATGCGAGTAATCGAGTGCGTCGAGGATCGCCGCCACGATCCGCTCGATGTCGGCCATCCGGAAGCGCTCGTTCGCGGCGAAGCGGTCCTTGAGCTCGCGGCCCTCGACGAATTCCATCGCGATGAACGCGGTGCCCGCGTCCTCGTCGAACTCGTAGATCGCGACGATGTTCGGATGATTGAGGCGTCCCGCCGCCTGCGCCTCGCGACGGAAGCGCGCGATCACGTCGGCCGCGTGCTCGCCGTCGAGCTGGTCCGGCCTGATCGTCTTCAGCGCGACGCGCCGCTTGATCAGCGGGTCGTAGCCCTCGTAGACGATGCCCATCGCGCCGCGCGCAAGCTCGCGGCGGATCTCGTACTTGCCGAGCTGGCTGATCATCAATCGACCGGCATTACTTGTACTTGCTGTCGATCTCCCAGACCGACTTCTGCACGAGGCGCTGCACCATCGTGTCGAGCGACACGCCGCCTTCCTGCGACTGCGAAACGCCGAGCACCGACGACGACTTCGCGCCGACCTCCATCTTCTCCTCGGTGTAGCCCTGCGCGACCTGCTCGGTCGTCTCGGCGTTGATGATCTTGTAGCGCATGCCGATGATCCATACGCCGGTGGATTCGCCGGTATGCACGGAGTCGAGCGTCGCCGCGCCGACCGCTCCGGCCCGCGCACCGCCCAGCGAGCCGCTGAACGCGCCGAGCGCACCGGCGATGTTGCCGAGCGCGCGCCCGTTGAAGCCCTGCTGCGCGGCGGCGATCTGTTCGGTCTTCAGGATGTCGAACTTGACGACGTACTTGGTGGTCTTGAGCTTGCCCATGCCGAGGAACTTGCGCGCGGCCTGCGGATCGCCCAGGTTGTAGGCGAGCTCGAATTCGTTCAGCAGCGGACCGAGATTGGTGCGCTCGAGCACGGGGAAGTTCGCGTTCGACATCTCCAGCTCGCCGAAGTCTGCGATGTTGTTCGCCGTGAACTTCTGCATGAACGTCGCGTTGTTGCTCTTGATGTCGCCGGGGATGACGATCACCGCCGGCCCGCGCTTGTTGCGGTTCATGTACTCGACCGGCTTGTACATCGCCTGGTCGGCCGACGCATTGGCGCGCTGCGACGTGTCGCTGCCCGCGGTGGGCGACGGATTGCCGAACGTCGGCTGGGCGCCGGCCGCTGCGCTCGCGAGCGCGAACGCGATGCCGAGCAGCGGGGGAACGGAACGAATCGGGATGCGGCGGTTCATCGTGATGCTCCTTCTACGGGGTCATTCTCGAATTGCCGATCGCGTCCAGTCATTGCGCGATCGCGTCACTTGCGCGGCGAGGCGTTCCGGCAGTAGTCGCCGTACAGCTTCGCGACGACCTCGTCCGCGTGTTCGTCGATGAGCGTCTGTGCCATGCGCCGCACGTCGGCACCGGCGTACGAGCTCGCCTGCGCCTCGGTGTCGGATATCACGCGGCCGTTGCTGCCGGTCAGCGTGAACCCGAGGTTCACCGAGACCTGGTTCACGTTCATCACTGGGTTGCGCATCGCCTGCGACGAGATCAGCCCGCGCAGCACGAAGCTCGCGCCCAGGCGGCGCGATGCCGAAAGCGCAGCGTCGGGATCGTTCTTGAAATAGGCGTCGATCTCCGCTTGCGCGATCTGGCGGCGTATTTCCTCGGGCGTGTACGTGCGCAGACCGAGCGCCTGCAGGCGACTGTTGATCGCCTGGTAATGCGGACCGTAGTTCTGCAGGTGCGCTTCGACGAAGCCGTTCGACTCGCGCTCGCCGATGATGACCATGATCTTCTTGTTCTTGAGCTCGGCGCGGCACGGCACCGACAGCTCCTGCGCGATGCGCGCATCGCGCTCCGCCGCCTCGCGGGCGGCGGTGTCGTCCGGGTCCGAGAAGCGAAAGCCCTGCGCGAAGGCGACGCCGGCCGCGACTGCCGCGAGCAGCGAGGCGGCGGCCCGTGTTCTCCCTCGTTTCATATTTTGGGGGCGTTCCCTGGAATCGTCGAAGGTTAGCGGAACCGCCTTCGGAAATCCACCCGAACGGCCCGCTTGCCGCCGGGCGGCGAACGCCCGCGCAACAATGAGAAAATGTGTCATGGACAGGCTGTTTCATCCGGCGGTCGCCGATTGGTTCGCGCAGGCCTTTGCCGCGCCGACGCACGCCCAGGCGCGGGCGTGGCGCGAGATCGCGGCGGGCCGCGACGTGCTCATTGCGGCGCCGACTGGCTCGGGCAAGACGCTCGCTGCGTTCCTCGCGGCGATCGACGCGCTCGTGCGCCGCGGGCTCGAAGCGCCGCTGCCCGACGAAACGTTCGTCGTCTACGTGTCGCCGCTCAAGGCGCTGTCGAACGACATCCGCAAGAACCTTCAGGCGCCGCTCGAAGGCATTCGCGCGGCGCTGGCGGCGCGCGGCTTGCCCGACGTCGACATCCGGACGCTCGTGCGCACCGGCGACACGCCGCAGGCCGAGCGCGCGAGCATGCGCAAGCGGCCGCCGCACATCGTCGTGACGACGCCGGAGTCGCTGTACGTGCTGCTAGGTTCCGAGTCGGGACGCGCAATGCTCGGCACGACGCGCACGATCATCGTCGACGAGATCCACGCGCTCGCTCCGAACAAGCGCGGCAGCCATCTCGCGCTTTCGCTCGCGCGCCTCGAGGCGCTCGTCGCGTCGGCAGCGGCGCAACGCGGCGAAGCGGGGCCCGCGCTGCAGCGGATCGGCTTGTCGGCGACGCAGAAGCCGATCGAAGAGGTCGCGCGCTTCCTGTCGGGAAGGGATCGGGACTGCGTGGTCATCGACACCGGCCACGTCCGTCCACGCGACCTGGCGCTCGAGGTGCCGCCGTCGCCGCTCGAGGCGGTGATGTCGAACGAAGTGTGGCTGCAGGTATACGCGCGCCTGTCCGAGCTGATCGCCGAGCACCGGACGACGCTCGTGTTCGTGAACACGCGGCGAATGTCCGAGCGCGTCACGCGACACCTTTCGGAGCTTCTCGGCGCCGCGCACGTGGCGACGCACCACGGTAGCATGGCGAAGGAGCTGCGGCTCGCGGCCGAGGAGCGGCTGAAGCGCGGCGACCTTTCGGCGCTCGTCGCGACTGCATCGCTCGAGCTCGGCCTCGACATCGGCGACGTCGACCTGGTCTGCCAATTGGGCTCGCCGCGATCGATCGCGACGTTCCTGCAGCGCGCGGGCCGCGCGAGCCACTCGGTGCGCGGCGTGCCGAAGGCGCGCCTCTTTCCGCTGTCGCGCGACGAGCTCGTCGAATGCACGGCGCTGCTCGACGCCGTGCGGCGCGGCGAGCTCGATCGCCTCGCGATCCCGGCGGCGCCGCTCGACGTGCTCGCGCAACAGATCGTCGCCGAAGTGGCCGCGCAGGACTGGCCCGAGCAGGCGCTCTACGCGATGCTGACGCGCGCCTATCCGTACGCGAAGCTCGACTACGACGCGTACCGCGAGGTCGTGCTGACGCTCGCCGACGGCTATTCGACGCGGCAGGGACCGCGCAGCGCATGGCTGCACCGCGACGCCGTCAACGGCATGTTGCGCGGACGCCGCGGCGCGCGGATGACGGCGCTCACCTCCGGCGGCGCGATTCCCGACACCGCCGACTACGACGTGATCCTGGAGCCCGCCGGGCAGATGGTCGGCACCGTCAACGAGGATTTCGCCGTCGAAAGTCTCGCCGGCGACGTGTTCCAGCTCGGCAACACGTCCTATCGGATCCGGCGCATCGAAGCCGGGCGCGTGCGCGTCGAGGACGCGCAGGGACAGGCGCCGAACATTCCGTTCTGGCTCGGCGAGGCCCCGGCGCGAAGCGACGAGCTTTCGCACGCGGTGTCGCGGCTTCGCAGCGAGCTGTTCGCAGACGAGCGCGACGTCGACGACGAACCGTCCGCGGCGATGAGCCTGCTCGCCGAACGCGGGATCGACGCGGGTGCTTCGGGCCAGCTCGTCGACTATCTGGGCAGCGCGCGCGCGGTGCTCGGCACGCTGCCGACGCAGGACACGATCGTCCTCGAGCGTTTCTTCGACGAGTCGGGCGGCATGCAGCTCGTGATCCACGCGCCCTTCGGCAGTCGCATCAATCGCGCGTGGGGGCTCGCGCTGCGCAAGCGCTTCTGCGTCAAGTTCAACTTCGAGCTGCAGGCCGCGGCGACCGAGGACGCGATCGTGCTGTCGCTTTCGACGTCGCACAGCTTCGCGCTCGCCGACGTCGCGCGCTACCTGCATTCGAACAGCGTCCGCGCGGTGCTCGTGCAGGCGATGCTGACGGCGCCGATGTTCACGGCGCGCTGGCGCTGGATCGCGAACACGTCGCTCGCGCTGCCGCGCTTCCGCGGCGGCAAGAAGGTGCCGGCGCCGCTGATGCGGATGCGCGCAGAAGATTTGATGGCGGCGGTATTTCCCGACCAGATCGCGTGCGCCGAGAACATCGTCGGCGACCGCGAGATTCCCGATCACCCGCTCGTGCGCCAGCTCGTCGACGACTGCCTGCACGAGGCGATGGACGTCGACGGTCTCGAGCGGCTCCTGCGCCGCATCGAAGCGGGCGACGTCGCGGTCGTCGCGCGCGACCTGCCGGCGCCGTCGCCGCTGGCGATGGAGATCCTGAACGCGCGTCCGTACGCGTACCTGGACGATGCGCCGCTCGAGGAGCGCCGCACGCAGGCAGTGATGGCGCGGCGCTGGGCCGACGACGACGCCGCGGGCAAGCTCGGCGCGCTCGACGTCGCGGCGATCGATCGCGTTCGCGTCGAAGCATGGCCCGACGCGACGAGCGCCGACGAGATGCACGCTGCGCTGCTGACGCTCGGCTTTGCAACGGCGGACGAAGCCCACGCCAACGCCGGATGGACCACGCATCTCGCGGCGCTTGCCGGCGACCGCCGCGCGACGTCGGTAACGTTGGCGAACGGCCGCTCTGTCTTCGTCGCCGCCGAACGTCTGCCGCAATGCGAGGCGATCCATCCCGCGGCCCCGCGTACGCCGCCGATCGATGCGCCGCACGAATACGCCGAGCGCGCATGGCCGCGCGACGAGGCGATCGTCGAGATCGTGCGCGGGCGGCTGTCGGCGCTCGGCCCGGTGATCGCCGCCGCGCTCGCCGAGTCGTTCGCGTTGCCGATCGCGGACGTCGACGCCGCCCTTGCAACGCTCGCCGGCGAAGGCGTCGCGATGCAGGGCCGCTATACGCCGGGCGCGAGGGGCGACGAATGGTGCGACCGGACGCTGCTCGCGCGGATTCATCGCTACACGATCAAGCGCCTGCGTGAAGAGATCGAGCCGGTGTCGACGCAGGATTTCGTGCGCTTCCTGTTCCGCTGGCAGCACGTCGCGCCGGACGAGACGCGCCAGGGACCTGATGCGCTTGACGCGATCATCGGCCAGCTCCAGGGATTCGAGGCGCCGGCCGCGGCGTGGGAGTCCGAGATTTTGCCCGCACGGCTCGCCGACTACGACTTCACGTGGCTCGACGATCTGTGCCTGTCGGGACGCGTCGTCTGGTCGCGCCTTACGCCACCGTCACCTTCGGCCGCCGGCGGTGCCAACGTGATTCGCACGACACCGGTGACGCTGCTGCCGCGCCGCCACGCGGCGGTGTGGATACAGGCGGCCGCGGCGGCGTCCACCGACGATGCGGTCGCCTCGGCAAGCCCGCGCGCGCGCATCGTCGTCGATGCTTTGCGCGCGCACGGCGCGTCGTTCTTCGACGAGATCGTCGACGCGACCCGTCTTCTGCGAACCGAGGTCGAGGACGCGCTTGCCGAGCTCGTCGCGCTCGGCCTCGTCACCTCCGACGGCTTTTCGGGCCTGCGCGCGCTGTTGACGCCGTCGTCGAAGCGCAAGCGCCTCGGAGGCGGCCGTCGCCCGCGCCGTGGCGCGCTGTTCGGCATCGAGGACGCCGGCCGCTGGTCGCTTGCACGCCGCGCGCCGCGCCCGGCGGGCGACGCGGCCGTGCATGGCTGGACCCGCGACGATCCGTCGCAGCAGACGGTCGAGCACGTCGCGCACGCGCTCCTTCGTCGCTACGGCGTCGTGTCGTGGAAGATCCTCCAGCGCGAAGCGGCGTGGCTGCCGCCGTGGCGCGAGCTTGCGCGCGTGCTGCGGCGCCTCGAGGCGCGCGGCGACGTTCGCGGCGGCCGCTTCGTCGCGAGCGTCACCGGCGAGCAGTTCGCGCTGCCCGAAGCGGTCGCGCTGCTGCGCGAAACGCGCCGTGCACCGTTGTCGGGCACGACGATCTCGGTCAGCGCCGCGGATCCGCTGAACGTCGTCGGCACGTTGCTGCCTGGCGCGAAGATTCCGGCATTCACCGGCAACCGCGTGCTCTATCGCGACGGCATCGCGATCGCCGCATTCATTGCGGGCGAAGTGCGCGCGCTCATTGCGCTCGATGCGGCCGAAGCGAGCGCCGCGGAGCATGCGCTGATCCGTCGCCAACCGGGCTCGCCGCTCTTCGCCTACCTGCGCTGAGTCGAGTCGCGGGGTTCCGGTCGCCCGCGGCGACGACGCGAAAGGATGAAACGACTGGAAACACGTGGCGCGGAACGCCAGAGGTCGCTCCCTGTCTCAAGTCACTTCCTCAAGCTCGTGCGCACACGGCTGCCGCGGCGTCTTGCGCTGGCAAGCCGACGCGGTGCACGCGACGTCGCACCGAATGGAACGCCGGACGGAACTCGATTGGCTGCGCGGCCTGATGCTCGTCCTGATGACGATGACGCATCTGCCCACGTGGTTCAGCTCGCACGCGGGGCAGCCGTTCGGATTCGTGTCGGCGGCGGAGGGCTTCGTGTTCCTGTCGGCGTATCTCGTCGGTTCCGTCTACGGGCACAAGGCGCGCACGGCCGGCTTCGACGCGATGCGCCGCGCGCTTCTGGGGCGCACGCTCAAGGTCTATGCCGCGCACGCGGCCCTTCTGCTGTTCCTGCTGCTCGTCCTCGTGCCGATCGCCGTCTCGCGCGACGCCGATGCGATCACCGGCCTCGCGTCGTACGCACTCGAACGCCCGCGGCTCGCGCTCGTGAGCGGCCTCGTGCTCGCGTACAACCCGCCGCTGCTCGACATCCTGCCGATGTACGTGCTGTTCCTGCTCGCGTCGCCGGCGCTTCTCGCGTACGGCATGCGCCGCGGTTTCGGGCTGCTGTTCGCGATCTCGGCGCTGCTTTGGCTGTATGCGCAGTACGACGGCGGCGCCCACGTCTACCGGGCGGTCGCGGCGCTCGTCGACTGGCCGGTTCCGTACGGCGCGACCGGCGCGTTCGCGTTCATGGCGTGGCAACTGCTGTGGCTCGTCGGCCTGCGGATCGGCGTCATGCAATCGGATCCCGACCCGCGTCCGGCGACGCCGTGGCCGCGCTTCGCGTTTCCGCTCGTCGTCGGGATCGCCGCCGTATTCTTCGTCTGGCGCCACATCGTCGGTCAGACGTTCGGGTCCGAGGCGTTCCTGAACGCGCTCTTCGACAAGTGGCACCTCGGCCCTTTGCGCCTGCTCAACTTCGCTATGCTGGCGCTGATCGTCGTTCGGTTGCGCCCGACGATCGTCGCCTGGGCCGAGGACTCGCCGGTTGCAACGCTCGGCCGGGCGTCGCTGATCGTATTCAGCGCGCACCTTCTGATCTGTCTCGCGCTGCTGACGGTCATCGGCGAGGCGCCACGGCCGCACCTGAGCATCTTCGAGGCGGTGCTTCTGCTCGGCACGCTGGTCGCGTTGTACGGCGTCGCCCGAGCGGCGCTTGCCGGCCCGCGCGCGATTCGCGCGCAGAGCCGCGCACTGGCGGCGCGGATCAGGATTCGCGTCTGAACGGTTAGCGCGACGCCTGGCGCGCGTCGAGGTGCGGGGCGATGACGCGCTTCCAGAGCGCGTATCCGTCGGCGTTCAGGTGCAGCGCGTCCTCGCGGAAGAGCTCGCGGCGCGGCAGGCCGTTCGCGCCGAGCATCGGCGTGTAGACGTCGATGTAATCCACGTTCGGCGCCTGCTCCGCGTAATCGCGGATCAGCGCGTTGGCCGTGCGGATTTCCGGCAGCAGCGCCACGCGCGCGGGGCTCGGCTTGATCGAGATGTACGCGATGCGGGTGGCGGGAAGTGCCGCGCGTACGCCGTCGACGAAGGCGACGAAGCGCCGCAGCACTTCCTGCGGCGCGGTGCCGGCGGCCAGGTCGTTGTCGCCGGCATAAACGAGAACGGTCTTCGGCTGGTAGCGAAGGACGAGCCGGCTCAGGTGCTTGACGCAGTCGGAAAGCTGCGAGCCGCCGAACCCGCGGTTGATGACGACCGGCAGGTTGCCGAACTGGTCCTCGAGTCCGTTCCAGAGCCGGATCGACGAGCTGCCGACGAACAGGATGCCGCCCGGCGGGTGCGGATGCAGCGCGTCGTCCGTGGCGAAACGGTCGAAGGCTGCTTGCCAGCGGCTCGGCGCCGCGGGTGGCGCGACGAGGGCCGGCGGCGCGCTGGCGGCCGCGGCGTCGAGGGACGCGGCAGCGAGCAGGGCGGCCGCGGCGAGGGTCGTCAGTTTCATCGGGTGAGGCAGGCGCGGCGCGGCATCCGTCGCGGCCGATCGGACCCGCAGTAGAACGCGCGAGCGCCGCTCCGCGATGACAGCCGATCGCACCCGGCGAGCCCCGGCGCCGTCGGGGCAGCGGTCACGAACCGGGCTTGGCCGGGAAGACGGCCCGCCGCCGCTCGAGGCTCTCCGGCGGCCAGAGCTTTCGGCTGTCGTAATACTCCGGCACCGCTGGCGTCTCCGGCGGCAGCACGACCCACGGCTGCTTCGACTCGGTAAAGATGTGGACGTCCGGCGGCAGGCGGTCGGGCTCGTCCAGCGTGCCGACGCGGACGAACTTGAGCCGCCCGCCGGCGCCCGCGTAGTGCGACCACAGCGCGACGTGACACTCGGGGCAGCGGACGATCTTCTGTCCGCGTCCGCTGTTCGACGGCGTGTCGATCGTCACCGGATCGCCGTGGATCAACTCGACGCGGTTCGACTCGATCAGCGCGTTCAGCACGAACGCACTGCCGGTCTCGCGCTGGCACCAGCGGCAATGGCAGCAATGGACGAAGAGCGGCTTCGTCAGCATGCGGTAACGCACACGGCGGCAGGTGCAACCGCCTTCGATCGGGTATCCGTCGCTCACTTGCGATCCTCCTTTCCGCTCGGCGGCCCCTTGAGCTCGACGACGTTGCCGTCGGGGTCGCGCACGTAGATCGACGGGCCGTCGCCTTCGGCCCCGTAGCGCGATTTCGTTTCGCCGGGCTCGACACCGGCGGATCGCAGCGCCGCCCTGATTTGCGTCTCGTCGAACGGGTCGAGCCGCAGGCAGAAGTGATCGAGGTTGCGGCCGCCCCGCGCCGGCGGGGCGCCGCCCGCGCGTCCGAGCTCGCCGTCGACGGGCACGAGGTCGAGGAGCGAGCGGCCCGCGCGAAGCTGGATCAGGCCGAGCCCGTCGAGCCTTCGCTCCTCGCGCATGCCGAGAACGCCGCAGTAGAAGTTCAGCATCGCGTCGACGTCGACGACGCGCAGCACCAGATGATCGATGTCGCGGATGCAGATCGCCGGCGTCATGCCGCGTCGTACGTCGACACTTCGATCAGGTTCGCGTCGGGATCGCGGAAGTAGACGGACCGGATCGGACCGATCGCGCCGGTCTTCGCGACCGGACCTTCGACGATTGCGACGCCGCAGCCGCGAAGATGCGCTTCGACCTCGTCGATCGTGCCCCTCGCGATGAGACACAGGTCGACCGACCCCGGCGTCGGATACGCGGCCTTCGGCTCGAACTCGCGGCCGGCGAGGTGCAGGTTGATCTTCTGGCGTCCGAACGCGAGCGCCTTGCGCCCGCCCGCGAACGTGATGACGCGCATGCCGAGCACGCGCGCGTAGAAGTCGCACGTCGCTTCGATGTCGCGAACCGTCATCACCACGTGATCGATGCGATCGATTTCCATCGCGCTTCAGCCGTGCTCCGCGACCGGCAGGCGGGACGTTGCGCGTGCGCCCGCGAGCGGTGCGTCGCCGAGCGCGAGCAGGGCGGCCGCCTCGGCGTGCAGCCGCGCGGTGTCGAAGATCGGGATCTTCGATTCGCGCGGCTCGATCAGCATCGCGATCTCGGTGCAGCCGAGGATCACACCCTCTGCACCGCCCGCGACGAGCTCCTCGATCAGCGTCGCGAGTCGTGCCCGCGACGCATCGCGGACGACGCCGCGGCAAAGCTCGCCGTAGATCACCTGATGCATCCAGACGCGGCCGGCCGAATCGGGCACCCGCGCGTCGATGCCGCGCAGGCGCAGGCGTTCGCGGTAGAACGGCTGCTCCATCGTGAAGCGCGTGCCGAGCAGCGCGACGGTGGAAAGGCCGGCCGCGCGAATCGCATCGGCGGTCGGATCGGCGATGTGCAGCAGCGGAATCGCGACGGCACGCTCGATATCGGCGGCAACCTTGTGCATCGTATTCGTGCACAGCACGAGAAAGTCGGCGCCGGCGGACTCGACACTGCGCGCGCCGTCGGCGAGGAATGCGCCGGCCGCGCTCCAGTCGCCCGCCGTCTGCATCTGCTCGACGTCGTGGAAGTCGACGCTGAGCATCGCGATCTTCGCCGAGTGCAACCCGCCGAGCCGTTCGCGAACGGTTTCGTTGATGATCCGGTAATACGGGATCGTCGACTCGAAGCTCATGCCGCCCAGAAGGCCGATCGTGCGCACGCGCGTCATCCTTTCGTCGACGATTGTCGCATCAAGCGACTTTGGCTGGCGACGTCTCGACGCGCACCACCGACGCGGGGCTTCGCGGCGTAGAACGTCTCGATCGTGCAGAGCGCCTGCTCGACGTGCGGCGGCGCGACACGGCGCCGGCGCACGATCCACGGCACGCCGCACACCGCATCGGCCGCATTGCGGCAAAGCTCGCCGTCGCGCAGGCTTTCCGCAAGCCACGTCCGCGTGGCCGCGATCGCGCGCCGCCACGGGCGCCGCAACCAGGCGAGCCACAACGCGTTGCGGAGCGCGAGGCGGCGCCGTGCTGCGACGTCGCGGGCACGGGACGGATCGTGATGGACGATCGCCTGCGGGACGTACGCCATCCGCCAGCCGGCGCTCATCAGGTCGACGGCGAGCAGCGCCTCCTCGCAACCGAGGAACAGATGCGGATCGTAGCCGCCGACCGCGAGGAACGCGTCGCGGCGGATCATGCAGGCGCCGCCGAGCAGGCCCAAGAGCTCGGTCCCGGGCACCCCGAGCGCGTTCGGCAACGGACTCGCCGCCATCCGGGCATTCGTCGGATCGTCGCGCCGCTCGGTACCCACCAGAACGCGCGCGGTCACGGCAGCGAGCGTCGGGTGCCGATCCAGCACATCCGCCGCGCAATGGAGCGATTGCGGCGTCCACCACGTGTCGTCGTCGCAGAACGCGACGTACGGCGTCGTGCACGCGCGCGCGCCGGCGTTGCGCCCCGCGGCGCCGAGATTGCGCGGCAGGCGCACGACATCGACGCGCGGATGGCATCGCGCCACCGTTTCGGCGGTGCCGTCGGTCGACGCATTGTCGGCGACGACGATGCGCACGCTTTCGTCGACCCGCGCGAGCTCCGACAGCGTTCGCCGCAGCTCGTCGCGACGGTTGAACGTGAGCACGACGATGCTGACGCGCTGCCCGATCATCCGCGGCTCCTCCGGCGAACGCGCCAGTGCGCTTCCGGCGCATGAAGGTCGTCGTACGCCTCGCGCGTGCGCAAAGCCCGAAGCTGCGAGCGGTAGCACGCGACGGCCGCGCGCTTGCGCGCGGTGGCATTGCACGCAAGCGGAGGCGAACAGTGCGCGAAGTCGAGTCCACGCTCGCGAAGCGCGCTCATCCGCTCGTCGACGGCGCCGGCGATGCGCCGATACAGCATGTCTTCGTATGCGTGAAACGCGTGCGCGGCAAAACGCTCGACCAGCATCGCCGACGCATCGCTTGCGCGCAGGTGATCGCGGTGAAAAAGTCCGAGCGGAAAGTGGATTGCCGTGGTGCGCTCACTCGCGATCACCGACGCCAGCGCGTCGGCAATCGATTCGGTTGTACGCGGCTCGCCGTACTGGTCGTCGCGAAAGTCGAGCCAGATCGGCGTCGCGCCGAGCAGCGCCAACGCCTCGCGATCCTCCGCGCGCCGCGCCGCGATCACGTCGTCGCCGGCGCGGAACCCGCACTCGGCGTCCCACGATGTCAACGCTGCGCCGGCGGGCGGCGCACCCGCGAAGACCGTCACGACGATGGATGACGACGACGCGATCCATTGCCCGCACGCGAAGACCGCGTCGTCGAGATGCGGGGACACGAAAAGATGTTCAACGCTGGTATGATCCCCCCACGCTCGCGGCCGCGCCGCTTCGCTGCCCCCCGAGGGGGCGGAGTTCGCGCTTTGAGGCGGCTCGGCAGCGCTCACCGGTCGCGACTCGCGCGAACGCCCGACGATGGCGATGCATGGCCTTCACCGACGTCGAGCGTGACGAGCTCGGCGTCGATGCCCGCGGCGTCGATCGTCAGGATGCCGACGCCGATCGGCAGCCGGAAGCGACGTGGGCCCGCGCTGCCGGGGTTGACGTAGAGCACGCCCTGCCGGCGCTCGCAGCGCGGCCGATGCGAGTGACCCGATACGACGACGTCGATGCCGGCGGCGCCTGGATCGATCGCGAGCGTTGCGAGGTCGTGGATCACGTAGATGCGCGCGCCATGGAGCTCGATCTGCTGCGTCCCGGGGACGGCGTCGGCCCAGTCGCCGATGTCGTTGTTGCCCCGTACCGCGGTAAGCGGCGCGAGCGCCGACAGCCGTTGCAGGATCTCCGCGTTGCCGATGTCGCCGGCGTGAATCAGGTGATCGCTGCCGCGCAGCGCCGCGATCGCCTCCGCGCGCAGCAGACCATGCGTGTCGGAGACGAGGCCGACGCGAAAGTCCGGCGTCGTGCGCGCTCGCGTCACGGCATCAGGAACCGCTGGCTCGGGCCGGCGCTTCGCCGCTCGTGTTGCTTCGCGCGCAGCATCGCGACGTAGATCGACGCGTTGATGACGATGACGGCGACGGCGAGCAGCACCTGCGTCGTGCGCGTGAGTCCGGCCGGATAGATGACGCGCATCAGGTAATGCCCGACGAAATCGCCGGCGTAGCCGGACAGCCCGGCGGCGGCGCGCAGTCGATTCTCGACGAACGTCAGCGGACAGATGGAACCGGTCAGCTCGACGAAAACGCCCCACACGACGGCCGGCGCGTGCAGCAGCACCAGGCGGCGCCAGCGCATTGCGAACAAGCCGCCGACGATCACGAACGCGATGAACGCGAGATGAAGAACGAGTACGCCATCGACGGCAACGTGCGCGGACATCAGCGAAGCCTCAGCCGCCCGGACGAAACGAGGGGGGCTGGAAATGGGGGCCGTCGCGCCTCGACCAGCCGGCTTCGAGGACCATCGGAACGTGCGGCTTGCAGCGGAGCGCGCGCGTTTCGTCGGCCGCGAAGTAACGTACGTCGAGCGTCTCGACACCGTCCGGCCGCAGCTCGCCGCCGATGCGCCGGCCCTCGAACACCGTCGACACCCACGACAACTTGTCGCCGTTCGCGTAGGTGCTCGTGCAAAGCGGTCCGCCGAAGACGCCGACGAGCCGCGTCAGCTCGACGACGAGCCCGGTCTCCTCCCACGCCTCGCGCACGGCGGCGTCCGCCGGCAGTTCGTACGGTTCGATCATGCCGCCCGGCGTCGTCCAGTCGTCGCCTTCGACATGGCGGACGAGCAGCACGCGATCGCGCTCGTCGAAGGTCAGCACGCTCACCGTCGGCACTTCGAGCACCGTCGTGCCGATCATGCTGCGCAGGTGCCGGATGTAATCGGACATCGGCATCGCTAACCTCGTGACGCTGCCAGCGCCTCGAACGCCGCGCGCTCGGCCGCGACGCTGATCGCACCGCGCATGCGCCCGAAGAGCTCGAGCAGTTCGTCGCCGTGACGTCGCGCGAAGCCGACGTTGCCGAGCACGAGGTCGAGCTCGTTGGCGACCGTGATCTCGCAGAAATCGCGCAGCTCGTCATCGCCGATCGGGTACTCGCGGCCGGCGAAGCGGTCGACGAACGCGTGCTGCGCCTGCGTTCCGATGCGCGGATGGAAACGTTCGCGGTCACAGGCGCCGTAGAGGTAGACGAGCGACTCGGCTTCGACGCCGATGACGCGGGCGACCGCCTCGCGGGCGTCGAGTCCGGTGAGGCAGCCTTCGATGCCATCGGTTCCATACACCGCGTGATAGAGCCCGGCGATGCATACCGCCTCGCGGTTGCCCCATTCGCGCAGCAGACGTTCGGTGCCGTGCAGGTGCCGCTCGAGCGTCCCGTTCACGTGCGGGAACGCGCCCGCGCCCAGTGCGCGCAGCGCTTCGTCGAGCGGCGGCCGCGCCGTCACGGCGTGGTCCCGAGCAATGCGCCGATGCCGGCGGTGACGGCCATCGCCAGCGCGCCCCAGAACGTCACCCGCGTGGCGCCGGCGACGACCGACGCGCCGCCGGCGCGCGCGGCGATGCTCCCGAGAACGGCGAGGAACACGAGCGACGTCGCCGACACCAGCGGAATCAAAAGCCGCGTCGGCGCGAGTGCGGTGACGATCAGCGGCAGCGCAGCGCCCGACGCGAAGCTGGCCGCCGACGCGAGCGCCGCCTGGATCGGGCGTGCCTTCGCGGCTTCCGTGATGCCGAGCTCGTCGCGCGCGTGCGCGCCGAGCGCGTCGTGCGCCATGAGCTGATCGGAGACCTGCCGCGCGAGGTGCTGGTCGAGCCCCCGTCGGATGTAGATCGCGGTGAGCTCGTTGCGCTCGCCTTCGAGGTCGGTCTTGAGCTCGCGCCGCTCGCGCTCGAGGTCGGCGCGCTCGGTGTCGGCTTGCGAATGCACCGAGACGTATTCGCCGGCGGCCATCGACATCGCGCCGCCGACGAGGGCCGCGACGGCTGCCGCGACCACATCCGCGTGCGTCGCACGCGCGGCGGCGACGCCGGCGACGAGGCTCGCCGTCGACACGATGCCGTCGTTCGCGCCGAGCACCGCCGCCCGGAGCCACCCGATGCGATTGGTGCGATGGCCTTCGCGATGACGCCGGCTCTTGAACTGCACGGGTCAGCGCCGATGCGAGGGAATCGAACGGATCGCGGCGGCGAACTCGTCGTGCGCGCGCGGGTCGACGGGCTTGTGCCGAATACGCGTGCTCGCCGGATCCTTGCCGAGAAAGTTGCCGTCGCGCCAGTCGCGCGACGGGCGTATCGGCCGCGGGACGAAGCCGCCGCCGCAGTTCGGGCAGACGTCGTGCAGGACGGTGTCGACGCAATGCGCGCAGAACGTGCATTCGTACGAGCAGATCCGCGCGTCGCGCGAATCGGGCGGAAGCGGCGTGTTGCAGTTCTCGCAGGTGGGTCGCAGTTCGAGCATGTCAGTCGCGAAGGGCCGCCCCGAGCGACTCACGCGCCCCCTCGGGGGGCAGCGAGCGCAGCGAGCGTGGGGGTCGATTCATCCTAGCCGATCGCTTTGATGACGCGGCACGGATTGCCCCCGGCGAACACGCCGTCGGGCAGGTCGCGCGTGACGACGCTGCCGGCTCCGATCACCGTGCGCGACCCGACGGCTACGCCCGCCAGGACCAGCGCACCCGCGCCGACCCAGACGTCGGCTCCGATGTTAACCGGCTTTCCGGATTCGCGCGTTCGTCGCAGCGCGGCATCGAGGGGATGCAGCGGCGTCACGATCTGCGCGCCCGGGCCGAACAACGTGTGCGCGCCGATCCGCACCTCGCAAACGTCGAGCACGATACAGTTGAAATTGAAGAACACGTTCGCGCCGAGATGAATGTGCGCGCCGTAGTCACAGTGAAACGGCGGCTCGATCGATACGCTGTCGCCACCGGTTCCGAACAAGTCGCGGCACAAGCGGCGCCGCTCGTCGCGCTGCGCGCCGTGGGTGGCGTTGAGCAAGCGGCAAAGGTCGCGTGCGCGCTCGCGCGCGGCGACGAGCTCCGGGTCGCGTGGGTCGTATAGCTCACCCGCGAGCATTTTGCGCCGCTCGGTCGTCACCACCGCAGCCCTGTCATACGCGCGCGAACTTGAGATGCGTCACGCCGGGCGCCGCGACCGTACGCACCAGCGAAAGTCCGTGCAGGTCGTCGCCGACGCGCTCGAACAGCCGCTCGCCGCCGCCGAGCAGGAAGGGCACGACGGAGAGCGTCATTTCGTCGACGAGCCCCGCGGCGAGATACTGCTGCGCGGCCTCGGCGCCGCCGCCGAGCGCGACGTCCTTGCCGCCCGCGGCGTGCCGCGCCTGCGCGAGCGCCGACTCGATGCCGTCGGTCACGAACGTGAACGTCGTGCCACCCTCGAGCACGAGCGGCTCGCGCGGATGATGGGTCAACACGAACACCGGATGGTGGAACGGCGGATTCGCGCCCCACCATCCATTCCACGGCCGTCGCGGATCCCAGGGTCCCGGATGGCCGCCGAACATGTTGCGGCCCATGATCGTCGCGCCGAGGTTCGCGAGC
>Ga0070681_10002342_pt1 | contig 17305 bp, 23 predicted proteins | sample KBSC83BmetaG_FD_65650 | JGI IMG/M metagenome (GOLD analysis project Ga0070681, IMG submission 65650) | Corn rhizosphere microbial communities from Kellogg Biological Station, Michigan, USA - KBS C8-3B metaG | ecosystem: Host-associated > Plants > Roots > Rhizosphere | place: USA: Michigan...
CCTGCGCTGCGACGCCCGGCCGGTCGGGCACGCCGATGATCGACACCTTCGCCTCCGAGGTGTCGTGCGTGACGCCGGAGATGATCGCCTTCTCGAGCACCAGGTCGCCCTCCTCGCCGATCCAGGTCCCCGCGCCGTCGACGAACGTCGACCGCACACGGAGACGGACACCGTAGCTGCGCGCGATCTCGATCGAGCGGAGCGCCATCACCTTCGCGCCCGAGGCCGACATCTCGAGCATCTCCTCGTAGCTGACCGTGTCGAGCTTCAGCGCGTCGGGGACGATCCGTGGGTCGGCGGTGAACACACCCGGGACGTCGGTGAAGATCTCGCAGGCGTCGGCGCCGAGCGCCGCGGCCAGTGCCACCGCGGTCGTGTCGGAGCCGCCGCGGCCGAACGTCGTCACGTCGTGGGTCGACGACGACACGCCCTGGAAGCCGGCGACGAGCACGATCTTGTCCTGCTCCAGCGCATCGTGGATGCGCGTCGCGCGCACCTCGACGATCTTCGCCTTGGTGTGGCTCGCGTCCGTGACGATGCCCGCCTGCGAGCCCGTGAACGACACCGCCTCGGCGCCGAGGTCGTGGATCGCCATCGCGCAGAGCGCGTTCGAGATGCGCTCGCCCGTCGACACGAGCATGTCGTACTCGCGCGGGTGCGGCGCCGGCGAGACCTCGTGTGCGAGCCGGATCAGCTCGTCCGTCGTGTGGCCCATCGCGGAGAGGACGGCGACGACCTTTGCGCCTTCCTCGTGGGCCGCCACGAGCCGCGACGCGACCCGCTTCAGCTTGTCGGTGTCCCCGACGGAAGTACCGCCGAACTTCATCACCACGAGCCCGGGGGTGCGGCCGAGGAGCTGGACGCTCGGGACCGCCTCGAAGTGAAGCGTGGTCATTCTGCGACAGTGTAGGGATGAGGCTGCGGCGTCCTTCGTCGCTTCGGGAGTGGGTCGCGCTCGGCTACGGCGTGGTCGGGATCGGGCTGCTGCCGTGGGCGTTCTGGCTCTCGTCGTCGCTCCCGGCGACCCATCAGTCCGCGCATTGGGACCTGGCGTGGTCCGGGTTCGATCTCGGCCTCGCCCTCTGTTTCATGGGGACGGCCGTCGCGGCGTATCGCCGCGCGATCGCGTGGGCGGGAGCGTTTGCGGCGGCGACCGGGACGTTGCTCCTCGTCGACGCGTGGTTCGACGTGATCCTCGAGAGCCACGGCAACGAGCGCGGGACGGCGATCTTCGAGGCGGTCGCCTTCGAGTTGCCGGCGGCGGCCGTCTGTTTCTGGATCGCGTTTCGGACGGAGCGCTTCGTCTCGCGCGCGCTACATCTCGCGCCGGCCGGAGAGGGCGCGGCCGAGGGTGACCTCGTCCGCGTACTCGAGGTCCCCACCGACGGGGAGCCCGCTCGCGAGACGGGTGACGCGGACGCGACCGCGTAGCCGGTCGGCGAGAAACGCCGCAGTCGCTTCGCCGGTCATGTTCGGGTTCGTCGCGAGCACGACTTCCTGCACGCCGTTCGCCTCGACCCGGCGGAACAGCTCGTCGATGCGGAGGTCGCTCGGCTCGACGCCGTCGAGCGGCGAGAGCGCGCCGCCGAGGACGTGGTAGAGCCCGCGGAACTCGTGCGTCCGCTCGAGCGAGACGACGTCCACCGGCTGCTCGACGACGCAGATCAGCGCGTGGTCGCGACGCTGGTCGAGGCAGATCCCGCAAAGCTCCTCCTCGGTCAGGTTCCCGCACTCACGGCAGAAGCGGACGCGCTCCTTCACCTCCTGGAGCGCCGACGAGAGCGCGAGCGCCTCGTCCGCCGGTCGCTGGAGGATGTGGAACGCGAGCCGCTGCGCCGTGCGCGCACCGATCCCGGGGAGGCGGGTCAGCTGCGCGACGAGGTTCTCGACGGACGGGCTGAACACCGCGCCATTGTGCCCAGCGGGGTCGGCTACCCAGGGCATGCCTGGTTGCGGCCCGGCTGGTGCCAGGCACCGTGACGGAAGACGCACAAGACTGAGCCGGATCAGTGACGAACGGGGCGAAAGTGCGATGCAGCCTGGACGGCGGTTCAGCCATGTCCGGTGCCAGGCACCGTCACGAACTGCGCACAGCTACAGGCCCGGAAGGAGCCCGCCGAGGTCCGGCGGGAGCATGCCTTTCATCTTCGCCTCGACCTTGGCGTGCGCGGCGCGGAGCGCCTCGTTCGCGGCGGCGAGCACCAGGTCGGCGAGCATCTCCGGGTCGTCGGGATCGATCGCCTTCGGGTCGATGCGTAGCTCCTTCAGCTCGCCCGACGCGCTCGCGACGACGGTCACCATGCCGCCGCCGGCGGAGGCCTCGGCGGTCTCCTTGGCCGCCTCCTCCTGCAGCTGCTGCATCTGCTCCTGCATCTCCTGGGCCTGCTTCAGCAGGGCGTTCATGTCGAAGCTCATTCGTTGTCCAGCTCCCTCGCGTCAAAGGTGCTCTTCATCAACTCGACGACGTCCTCCTCGGTCGCGGGCACGTCGTCCTCCGAAAGCTCGTGCCCATGGTCACCGAGCGCGAAATCGACCGCGAGCTTCCTGCCCGTCACCTCGTACAGCGCCTCGCGCAGCATCGCCGCGTTCTTCGGATCCTCGGCGAGCTTCAAATGGAACGACGCCGTCTGCGGGAACTCGAGCGTCAGCGTGTCGCCCGCGAGCGCCGACGGATGCGCCTCGGCGAGCGTCTTGCCGATCGGGATCGACCGGGACTCGACGGCAGGCAGGATCGTTCTTCGCCACGCCTCCTGAAGCTGTTCGAGCTCCACACGCAACGGATCCTGGCGCAACGGCTCCGGGTTGTTGTTTAGCTTCGCTACCGGGTCGTCCGTTGCGCTAGCTCTTTCTAGCGTTTCGCCGGAGGCGAAATGCCATTCCTCCAACCTCTCGAGGCGAAATGCAAGCGCTTCCCGCGATAGATCAGACGAAGCCCGCGTGACCTTGACGAGAGCGAGCTCGAGCGGCAGGCGTGGGTCGCCGCCTTGGCGCATGTCGTCGACCGCGACGGCAAGCAGATCGATGAGCCGCACGACGGTGGCCGGCGGCAGCTGGTTCGCCTGTTCGCGCAAGCGTTCCTTCGCCTCGTCGGTGACGGGGATCGACTCGGGCACTTCGTGCATGTGCTGGACGAGCAACAGGTGACGCAGATGCTCGAGCAGGTCGAGCACGAGCCGGCCGAGATCCTGGCCCTGCGACGAGAGCTCTTCGAGGAAGAGGAGCGCCTCGGCGGTCTCGCTCGCAGCGACCATGTCGACGAGGCGGAACAGCACCTCGTCCTCCACGGCCCCGAGCAGCTGCAGGACATCCTGGACGGTGATCGCGCTGCCGGTCGCGGCCGCGAGCTGGTCGAGCGTCGACTCCGCGTCGCGGTAGGCGCCACGGCCGCCGCGCGCGATCAGCGCGAGCGCGGCATCGGGGACGTCGATCTCCTCGGCGTCGGAGATGAGCCTGAGCTTCCGCACCAGGTCGGGTAGGCGCGGCCGCTGGAAGACGAAGGTCTGGCAGCGTGAGCGGACGGTCGCCAGCACCTTCTGCAGCTCGGTCGTGCAGAAGATGAACATGAGGTGGGGCGGCGGCTCCTCGATCAGCTTCAGGAGGGCGTTCCACGCGGGATCCGTCAGCTGGTGCGCCTCGTCGAGGATGTAGACCTTGTATTGCCCCTCGACTGGCTGCAGCACGACGCGCTCGCGGATGTCGCGGATGTCGTCGATCCCGCGCTGCGACGCGGCGTCCATCTCGATCACGTCGAGCGAGGTGCCGCTCGCGATCGCGACGCAGGCGTGGCAGGTGCCGTCCGGCGTGGGTGTCGGGCCGTGCGCGCAGTTGACCGCCTTCGCGAGGATGCGCGCGAGCGACGTCTTGCCGGTGCCGCGCGGGCCGGCGAACAGGTAGGCCTGGCGGATCTTGCCCTGCTCGACCGCGTTCGTGAGCGTCCGCACGACCGCTTCCTGCCCGACCACCTCTGCGAAGGTCTGGGGGCGGTACTTGCGGTAGAGCGCGGTCACGCGTCGATTCTCGCAGTTACGGGACGGCTGCGACCGGCGCATCCGCCACGAACGGCGGCCCGGGCTCGGACGCCTGATCGGCGTGGGCGGCGTTGCGCAGGGGAAGCCGAAGCTCGAAGACGGCGCCGCCGACCGGTGCGTTCCGTGCAGCGCACGAGCCGTCGTGGGCACGCGCGATCGCTGCGGCGATCGACAGCCCCAGCCCGACGCCGCCCTCGCGGCGCGAGCGGGAGACGTCCGCCCGGGCGAACCGCTCGAAGATCCGCTCGAGGACGGTCGGGTCGATGCCGGCTCCGCCGTCCGAAACGGACAGCACGACGTCGTCCGCCTCGCCCCGCGCCGACAGCTCGATCAGGTCGTATTCCGCGGTGTGCTGGACGGCGTTCTCGAGCAGCGCGTCGAGCGCCGCGCGAAGCCAGGTCTCGTCGGCGTACAACACGACGTCGACGACGGGCCCGAGCCGCCAGGCGCGGGGCGCGACGTCCGCCCACCGCATGACCACGTCCTCGACGAGAGGGACGAGCGGCACCGGGCCCCGGTCGAGCCACTCGCCGCGCTCGGCTCGGGTGAGGAGCAGGATGCGATCGATCAGCCGCTCCATCCGGGTCAGCTCCTCCGACACGACGTCCACCTCGCGGTCGTTCGGGCCGACTCGCCGCGCCAGCAGGTCGAGATGGCCGCGGGCGATCGTGACCGGTGTGCGGAGCTCGTGCGAGACGTTCTGGACGAGACGCTCCTGCTGCTCGAGCAGGGCGGCGCGCTCTCCGGCCAGCCGCTCGACGGTCTGGTGCATCAACATGCGTCGCCGCGCGTGCCACACCATTGCGAGGAACATCGCGGACATCAGCGGGACCTCGAACAGCTCGCCCCAGAGCTGCAGGCCCTCGAACGCATCCGCGAGAATCGATGCTCCGGTGCCGATGACGACTGCTCCGAGGACGACCCCGGTGACGGTGGTCGACCACACGCGGAAGCCGTACAGCAGCGTCAGCGTGATCCAGATCACGTGGAAGGGGATCGTCTCCCACGACGGCCACCCGATCATCGCCGCGAGGCAGACGACGGCCAGCAGGCCCCAGGCGATCTCGACCTTGCTAGGCGGCCACGCGATATCCGGCATTCCTCACCGTTTCGATCGCCTCGGCCGAGCCGAGCTTCTTGCGAAGCCGCCGCACGCACACGTCGACGACGTTCGAGCCCGGATCGAAGCTGTAGCCCCAGACCTCGGACAGCAGGCGTTCCCGGCTCACGATCTCACCCGGGTGGCAGACGAGGTGGTACAGCAGGCGAAACTCGCGGTCGGAGAGGTCGACGATGCGATCGCCGACCTGCGCTTGCCGGCGGGCGAGGTCCAGTTGGACGACACCTGCGCGGAGCCGGGAGCCGTCGGTGGAGTCGCCCCCGTACCGGAGGTGGACCCGCACACGCGCCACGAGCTCGTCGAACGAGAACGGCTTCGCCAGGTAGTCGTTCGCACCGAGATCGAATCCGCGCAGCTTCGTCGGCAGGTCGGAGCGCGCAGAAAGGATGAGGACCGGCACGTCGCCCCGCGCCTGCCGTAGCTCCGACAGGACGCGCAAGCCGTCGAGCCGCGGCAGCAGCAGGTCGAGGATCACGAGCTCGTACGGGCCCTCGAGCGCGAGCCGCAACCCGGCCGCACCGTCCTCGGCGGCATCCACCACGAAGCCCTCCGCCTCGAGCCCTAGCCGCAGGAAGTCGAGGATCCGGGGCTCATCCTCGATGACGAGAATGCGCATCCCCGCGCCGACCCTACAACGCGGCGCGGGGATGTGTACAGCCGACCTACGCGGCGACGCGGTCGCGGATGCGCTCGGGCAGTGCGGAGAGCTCGGCGACGCGCGTCACGCGGTGCCGACGATCGGCATGCAGTGCGTGCGTCAGGAAGTGTGCGAGCGCATAGACGAGGACGGCCGCCAGAACGGCGTTCGTGATGATGAAGGTGGTGAGTGTCATGCCGGGAGCGTTGCCCGGCTTCCTGAACGCCACTCCTGAGAACCCTGAGAAGTGACAGTGGAATGACGCCCAGATGACACTTTCGTCACAAACGCGGCGTCCCCGGGCACCACGCGGTATATCGCCCTCCGGTGCGCTCGAAGCTTGCGATCCTCGTCGTCGCTGTCCTGGCGGTCGCCGTTCTGATCGGCTTCTACATCGGCTTCCTCACCGGCGGGCCGACGCCGTACCGGCCGGTACCTGCGAGCTCCGGCCGTAGCGTCGACCTGACGCTGCAGACGGTCGCCGCAGTCGGGTCGAAGCTCTCGCCGAACGAGGACTGGGTCTCGTACCTCGTCCGCGAGCAGGGCGTGTGGCGCCGGAGCACCGTCTGGACGCTCCCTGCGAACACCCTCGTGCACGTCACGGTCTACAACTTCGACGGCAAGAGCGGCCTGCGCAACCCGTTTCTCGCGCAGGCACGCGGCGTCGTCGGCGGCACGTTCGCGATCGACGGCAAGTCGACGTCGGCGATCGATCCGGACGACGCATCGCACACCTTCGCGATCCCGAGCATGGGCGTGATCGTGCCGATCGAGGGCGTCGCCGACGACGCTCCGCAGCAATGCGACGACGCGCCGTGCCCGATGGCCACCGCGCACGAGACGATCACCTTCACCTTCCGCACGGGCAAGAAGGGCCACTACCGGTGGCAGTGCTTCGTCCCGTGCGCCGCCGGGTTCGTCTACGGCTTCGGCGGCCCGATGCAGACGGTCGGCTACATGGACGGGTACGTCAATGTGGTCTAGCCGGAGTCACGGACAGCGCATCGCGGCGCTTACCGTGATCGGAACGGCGATCGTCCTGCCGCTCGTGGTCTTCGTCCTCGGGCCGAACATGCCGCCGGGCAAGGGGACGCCGGTCGCGTCGAGCCAGGTGACCGACAACACCGTGCTGCTCGTCGTGATGACCCCGTTCACGGTGTTCATCCTCGCGTATCTCGCCTACGCGCTGGTTGTCTTCAGAGCGCCGAAAGGCGAGGGCCTCGTCGACGGTGCGCCGGTGCGCGGCCACTTCAAGGCGCAGGTGGCGTGGCTCGCGACCACGACCGCCGCGGTCCTGTTCCTGGCGATCTTCGGCACGACCGAACTGCTCGCCGACAACGGCGCCGGCGGCGGTGGCGGCCCGAACCCCGTTGCGAAGCCGAGTGGCGCTGTGTTCCCCGTCCAGGTGATCGCCCAGCAATGGGAGTTCACCTACCGCTACCCGACATACGGCGGTGTCGAGACCGCGACGCTGGTGTTGCCTGCGGGGCGCGAGATCGCGTTCCATGTGACGTCGCTCGACGCAATCCACTCGTTCTGGGCGTACCAGCTCGGAGTGAAGGCCGACGCGAACCCGGGCGTCGACAACGTGGCGTACGTGCGCACGAAGAGCCCATCGACGTTCCAGATCCGTTGCGCCGAGCTCTGTGGGCTCTGGCACGGCTACATGTCCGACACGGGGCGCGTCGTCAGCTCGTCCGACTTCGCGACGTGGATCGCTGCGCGCCGCCGCCAGTTTGCGCCGGTGATGAACTACCTGCCGAAGTACGCACCGTCGTACGCGCCCGACCCGACCTTCCGCGCCGGATGAAGCTCCGTCGCCTGATCGGCTTCAACCTCCTGACGGCGGTCGTGCTCGGGATCGTCGGGTTCTACCTGGGATGGTGGCTCGGGCATCTCGTCAAGGCGCCGAGCCTCGACTACTTCGACGACACCGGCCAGAACGACATTGCGCTGTTCGTCGCGTACCTCACCGGTGTCGTCGGCTTCCTGGTCGGGCTCGGCTTCGCGAACTACCCGGTGCAGCGCATGCTGGGCAAGCCGCCCTCGCTGCGCGAGAAGGAGACGGCCGGGATCGGACGCTACTTCGGTCTGTGCACCGACCACAAGGTCGTCGGCCTCCAGTACCTGATCGGGATCGGCGCCTTCATCTTCATCGGCGGCCTGAACGCGATGCTCATCCGTTTCGAGCTTCTGCGGCCGACGCACCTCGCCTGGAACGGAAACAACTACCTCACGCTCGTCGGCCTCCACGGCACGATGATGATGGGGATGATGACGAGCGGGATCCTCGGCCCGTTCGCCAACTACTTCGTGCCGCTGATGATCGGCGCGCGGCGCATGGCGTTCCCGCGGATCGAGGCGCTCACCTTCTGGCTGTTGATGGCCGCCGGGACGATCCTGATGACCACGCTCGCGTTCGGTGGCTTCCCGACGGGCTGGACCGGCTACGCGCCGCTGTCCGAGCAGTCGAACATGGGCATGGACGCGTACATCGCCTTCTTCGCGCTCGTGGGCCTCTCGATGACCTTGCTCGGGCTCAACATGCTGGTCACCGTGATCACGATGCGCGCTCCCGGCCTGTCCTGGAGCAGGCTGCCGATCTTCGTGTGGGGAACCGTCACGACGTCGGTGCTGATGGTGCTGGCCGCGCCCGTGCTGATCTCAACGCTGTTCATGCTCGCGCTCGACCGCACGGCGCAGACGAGCTTCTTCAACGTGCAGGCGGGCGGCAGCCCGTATCTCTACGAGAATCTCTTCTGGATCTTCGGCCACCCGGAGGTCTACGTGCTCGCCCTCCCCGGAATGGGAATCGTGCTCGAGATCCTGCCCGTGTTCGCGCGCAAGCCGCTGTGGGGGTATCGCCTCGCGGTCACCGGAATGGTCGGGATCATGCTGCTGAGCTTCCTCGTCTGGCAGCACCACCTGTTCGTCAGCGGCATCAACGGCGACCTGCGGCCGTTCTACATGCTCTCGACGGAGCTCATCTCGCTCCCGACCGGCTTCATCTTCGTCTGCGCGCTCGGGACGCTCTGGGCGGGGCGGATCAGGCTGACGGTGCCGATGCTGTTCGCGCTCGCGTGGATCTTCAACTTCCTCATCGGCGGGCTGTCCGGGGTCTTCCTCTCCGACGTGCCGAGTGACGTGACGACGCACGGAAGCTTCTTCTCGATGGCGCACTTCCACTACACGATCATGGGCGGCCTCCTGTTCGCGTTCTTCGGCGCCGTCTACTTCTGGGTTCCGAAGATGACCGGCTTCGAGCTGAGCGAACGCCTCGGGAAGATCCACTTCTGGGTGATGTTCATCGCGTTCAACTCGACGTTCGGTCCGTTGCTCGTGATCGGGTTCCTCGGCATGCCGCGCCGGGTCGTCACGTACGCCGGCTATCTCCAGGGCGCGAACGAGTGGGTCTCGATCTCGGCGTTCGTCCTCGGTGCCTCGATGCTCGTGTTCCTCGTCAACCTGGTCTGGACGCAGGTCTTCGTCCGGACGCCGGCCGCCGCGAACCCGTGGGGCTCGAAGTCGATCGAGTTTCAGCTGCCGTCACCGGTCCCGGTGCACGATTTCGACCGCATTCCGACGTTCGGGCCCGATCCGTATCCATATGGGGTCATCGAGGGCACGCGCCCGGTGGCGGTCCCTGCGAGGCCGACGGCATGAGCGAGCTGGCGCACCACTCGACCGACTACGGGGTCGTCGAACGAGAGTCGCCGTCGATCGTCAGGCGCAACCTGGCGATCGGGTCGCGGCTCTGGGCGAGCGCGCTCGTGTTCTTCTTCTTCGCGTTCCTGTTCGCGTACTTCTATCTCCGCTCGCTGAACGAGAACGGGCTGTTCAAGCCGAAAGGCGTGCACCCTCCGCAAGGGTGGGGGATCGCGATCGTGATCTGCCTCGCCCTCAGCGCTGCGCTCCTCCACCTCGGCGCAGCCGACCAGCGCGCCGACCGGCGGCCGGCCTGGCGGCTGAAAGGGCTCGGCGCGTTCGTGTTCGGCGTCGCGGCGATCGCGTTGCAGATCATCGCGTGGGCCGGCATCGGCTTCGGCCCGACCGACGGCGGCTATGCGTCGGTGTACCTCGGCTGGACCGGGCTGTACACGATCTTCGTCCTCGGCACGCTCTACTGGCTCGAGACATGCCTCGCACTTTCGTACCGCTACCGAGCCGAGCCGTTCGGGAGGGCCGAGGTCGCCCCGGGCGATGCCGCCGGCGATGCGGATCGCGAGGCCCAGGACATCGCGAACCCCGTGCACCTGAACACCGCAGAGGTGTCGGCGCTCACGTTCACATGGACGACGCTCGTCGCGATCGGCGTCGTGACGTGGTTCGTGCTGTACGTCCTCTGAGATGGTCTTCGAGTGGCCTCTCGCAGGGCTGCTGGTTGCCGCCGTCTTGTACGCGCTCGGCCGGCGTGGGCGCGACAGCCGCCGCCGCGACGTCTGCTTCTACACGGGGCTGCTCGTGATCGTGGCGGCGATCGACTCCCCGGTCGACCGGTACGCAGACCGCCTCTTCTGGGCCCACATGGTTCAGCACGTCTTGCTGACGATGGTTGCGCCGCCGCTGATCCTCCTCGGCCGTCCGTGGCCGCGCTCGGTGCGGGCGCTGCCGTTGAGCGCCCGGCGCGCGATCGCTCGCGGCCTGCATGCGTGCCGGGCGCTGGCAGCGCCGCTCGTCGCGTTCGTCCTCTTCAACGCAGTGTTGCTCGCATGGCACCTACCGGCGCTCTTCGACCTGACGCTGCGAAACGAGGCGGTCCACGATCTCGAGCATGCGCTGTTCTTCACCACGGCACTCCTCTTCTGGGCCCATCTCACGCCGACGTCGCGGCGACCGCGCCTCAGCGCTGCGCAGCGCGTTGCGTACGGCGTCGGTGCGATCCTCGTGAGCTGGGTGCTCGCGGTCGTGCTCGGCTTCGCGTCACATCCGCTGTACGGGCACTACGCCGCGCTCGCACATCGGCCGGGCGGCCTGTCGGCGCTCGCCGACCAGCAACTCGCGGCGGGGATCATGTGGGTGCCCGCGTCGATTCCGTACACGATCGCGGTGCTCGTCGCCGCCTACGACCTGCTCGAGCCGTCCAAGAAGGCGGTCGTGCGCGACCTACGACCGAGGGAGACCTGATGCTCGCTTCGTTCCTCACTGCGTCCTTGCTCTCGCTGCTTCTGCCCGTCGGGCTGCTCGTGGTGGTCGGGATCTGGTGGACGCTGGCCGGGCACCGTCGCGACGAGGTCTGACGAGGGTGCGGAAGACCTTTGTCCTCGCAGTCGCGTCTGCGGCCGTCGTCGGGGTCGCCATCGGCCTGCTTCTGCACAACGAGCTCGGCTCGTCGCGCGCGCTCGCCCGTCCGGCCCTCCCCTCGCTGTACGGAGAGGCGACGTGGCGGAGTCGTGAGGTTCATGCGCCGCCGTTCCAGCTCCGCGACCAGCACGGACGGATGGTGCGGCTCACGGCGCTGCGCGGGCGAGCCGTCGTGCTCGCGTTCATGGATTCGCTGTGCACGTCGGAGTGCCCGATCGAGGCGGCGCAGTTCGCCGCGGCGCTGCGTCCGCTCGCCGGTTCCGCAGAGCCGCGGCTCGTCGTCGTGAGCGTCAACCTCGCCGACACCCCGGCTTCCGTCGCGCGCGCTGCGCGAAAGTGGCACCTGCCGGCCGGGTTCGAGTGGCTGTTCGGGACGCACGCCGAGCTCGCACCCGTATGGCGTGCCTACGGCATCGCCGTTCGGCCGACGAAGGACGGCGACGTCGAGCACAGCGACGCGTTCTACGTCGTCGATCGAAACGGCGACGAGCGTGCCGGGTTCATCTCGCCGTTCATCCCGGGGCTCCTGACGCGCGACCTGCGGCGGCTCGCCGCCGAGACCTAGAACGGGTAGCGCTCGCCGCCGCGGATCGCGACCGGGAGCCGGTTCCCGGGCGGCGCGAGGGGGCACACCCAGCCCGGGTCGTAGCTGCACGACGGGTTGTAGGCGAAGTTGAAATCGAGGACGAGGCGCCCGCGCTCGCTCCCGAGGTCGGAGCCCTTGACGGTGTCGAGCAGGTACCGCCCGGCTCCGTACGTCTCGTCGCCGCTCGTCGCGTCGGCGAAGCAGAGGTACACGCCGCCGCCGTACCCGTCCAGCCAGTACAGGTCGAGAGAAAGTCCGTGGCCGTGGACGGTGAAGACGGCCCGGGCGAAGCGCGTGAACGAGTAGGGGTGGTCGCCCGACGTCGCGATCTCGCGCCGCATGCGCTCCGCGGGCTCGACCGTCGCGAGCACGCGCAGTTCCGGGTCGTAGTCGAAGTAGGGGAGACCCTTGAAGGTCGAGCGCGTCTCCTTCGGGAGCGGCGTCTGCGGGTGCGCGGCCAACAGCTCGTTGCGCACGTCGCGCCACGTGTCCCACGCCGCCATCGGGTCGCGCAGCCGACGCACCTCCGCGTACAGCTCGAACACGCGGCGCTTCCAGTCGAGGAGGTCGAGCTCGTCCAGGGCACGAGTGTAGTGTCGGCCGGCCGATGAAGGGCGAGGCCGAACCGCTGCCGCTCGAGGTCGCGCTCGTCTGGGCGCTCTTCCTGCTCGATGCGGCGGCGATCCTCGTCACCTACTCGCGCCTGCCCGCGCGCGAGCTCTACCACGTCTCGGGCTCGGGGCTCGAGGGCGGACTGAGCCGGGTGCTCGTCGACTCGAACTTCCCGACCGCGCTCGTCGCAATCGCGATCCTGCTCGTCCTGATCGATCGCCTGCAGCGGCTGCGGGTCGTCGCCGTCGTGGGAATCGTCTTGTGCACGCCGGTCTTCTGGCCCGGCGTCGTCGACGAGGCGAACCTCGACGCGCGCCCGGTGAACGCGGTCGCCGGCGTCGGTGTGGTCGTCGCGCTCGCCCTCTCGTTGCTCTGCTGGTTCGACGGGTGGTCGCGCAACGCCCGCGGCGACGGGTTCCGAGACGTCGTGGGGACGGCCGCCGTGCTCGTCTCGCTGCCGTGGCTCTTCGCCGAGCTCGGTTTCTTCCTCGACCGCGTCCCTCTGCTCGACCGGGTGTTCGAGACCGGCCGGTACCGCGCGCGCGGGATGGAGGTTGCGGTCCATCACGGCCACCATCACGGGCTCGACGGCCTGCTGCTCCTTCTCGCTGCGATCCTGCTCTCACGTGCCGTGCCGAGCATCCGCGCGCGCGCCGTTCGGCTGCTGCTCGCTGCGTATCTCTCGCTCATGGCGGCCTACGGGCTGGGGAACATGGCGAACGACTTCTGGACGGAGCAGATCTGGAAACGCGGCTGGACGAACCGGCAGATCCCGGACCTCCTGCAGCCGTCGCTGTCGATCGGTTGGGGCCTGATCGTCCTCGGCGCAGCGGTGCTGCTCGCGATGAGTATCGAGTCGCCGCACAGTCGTATGGCGAGACTTTCTCAACGACGGAGGTGACGTGATGGGACAGATCGTGGTGACCGAGTTCGTCTCGCTCGACGGCGTCTTCGAGGATCCCGGTGGATCGGAGAACTACGAGTACGGCGGCTGGACGTTCGAGTACGACCGCGGCGACGACGGCAACACGTTCAAGCTCGACGAACTGATGGACGCCAAGGTGCAGCTGCTCGGCCGCATCACGTACGAGGGCTTCGCAGATGCATGGCCTTCGCGCGAAGGCCCGTTCGCCGAGAAGCTCAACAACGACCCGAAGGTCGTCGTCTCGACGACGCTGACCGAGCCGAAGTGGAACAACACAACCGTGATCTCGACCGACGTCGTGGAGCAGCTGCGGAAGCTGAAGGACGAGACGGACGGCTCGATCCTCGTCGCAGGCAGCGGGATGCTCGTCGAGACGCTGCTCGGCGCAGGCCTCGTCGACGAGCTCAGGCTGATGGTGTTCCCGACGATCCTCGGCCGCGGCCGCCGGATGTTCCCGGAAGGAATCGACCGGCTGAAGTTCACCCTCGCGGAGAGTCGGGCCGTCGGGCCCGACGGTGTTCAGGTCCAGGTGTTCCGGCGTGCCTAGGTGTCCTGCCTAGGGGGCTGCGTCGCGGTCGTCGGCTTCGGCTTCGATCGCCCACGAGTAGAGCGGTAGCTCCGAAAGCGGCTTGTCGCCGTCCTCGTGAGCCTTGGCCGGTTGGGGCTGTGGGCCGGGCGGCGTCGATTCGAGCCTGGCCTCGACGTCGGCGCGGCGGCGTGCGCGCTTCTCCGCTTCACGCTGAGCCTGGGCCGCGACGGCATGCTCCCGCGCCTCCCGCTTGCGCTGCTCCTCGGCCGCGCGCGCCGCTTGCGCCTCGGCGTCGCGCTCTGCCTTGAGCGTGGTCGCCTTCTCCTTCTCCTCGCGCTTCTGCCGCTGCTCGGCCGCGCGCAGTGTCGCGCGCTCCGCCTTCGCCACGGATTTCCGCTCCTGCTCCGCGTGCCGCTCGGCCTGTCGCCGCGCCCGCTTCTCGGTGTCGCGCTCCGCTGCGAGCGCAGCGGCGCGCTCCTTCTCCTCGCGCCTGCGCCGGCGCTCCGTGGCGCGGTGGTCGGTCTCGGGCTCCTCGGCGGCGGCCGGCTCCGGCTCGACCGGGGCAGGCGGCGGCGCCTCGACGCGCGGTACGGCGCGGCGCCGCCGCTGACGCATGAGCTGGGCATCGCGGATCCGGCGCTGTGCCTCGAGCGCCCGCAGGAGCTTGTGCTCTTCGCGCATGCGCCGCTCCTCGGCTGTGGTGGTCGAGCCGAAGACGAGTGCGCCGAGCAGGCCGGTCAAGAGAGCGCCTCCAACGACCAGGAGAACGGAGTGCGAGACCATGGTTTGCTGAAATCGTGACGGTTTGGCCGCGCCCGGGCACTGCCCGAAGCGCTAACTAGGCGCCCGACCCTCGGCTAGCGCTGGATCAGTAGTCTTGGCGCGTGGTTCGGTGGCTTCTCGTCTCCTGGGCGGTCAATGCGATCGTCCTCGGCGTCGTCGGGTGGGTCCTCGGAGGAGTCACGTTCCACGGCTCGACCTCGACCGTGATCTGGTCGGCTCTCGTCTTCGGGATCCTGAACACCGTTCTGAAGCCCGTCCTGAAGCTGATCACGCTGCCGATCGCGCTGGTGACGTTCGGCCTGGCGTGGTTCTTCGTCTCGATGCTGATGCTCTGGCTGACGCAGTCGATCATCAACGGCTTCGACATCCGCGGCTTCTGGAACTACGTGCTCGCGACGATCCTCGTCTGGGTCGTCAACATGATCATCGACGGGCTGTTCCGCGACTCGCCCGTGGCGTCCGTGATCCGCCGCTAGGCCGCCGCGCCGTCCGTCGTTGGTCGCCGTCTGACGCCGAAACGGCCACACGCAGCAGACATCCCTCGCAGCGTTCCGTCCAGACGCGGCGACAGGCGGCGGTCTCGCACGTGACTCGGCGTCCTCCGGGAGGAGTGGACGCCTGAGCCACGCTGACCTCGTGCCTGAATCTCCCACGGATCTCGCACCGAGGCCGGTCGAGCGTCGCGCGAGCATGGCGTCGACCGGGCGGGTGTACGCGCACCGGTTCGACCGGAGGCGCACGAGCGGGGTCGTCAGGGCGGCGCTTGGCGGCGAGGCGTGAGTAGCATCGGGCGCCGTGAGAGTGCTACTTCGCCAGTGGCGCGAAGAAGATCGCGACCCGAACGCGGCGTTCAACGCCGATCCGGAGGTAAGGCGCTACCTCGGCGGCCCTCGATCGCGTGAGCAGAGCGACGCATCCGTCGATTGGATGAGCGGACTCATCGAGGAACGAGGTTGGGGACTATGGGCGGTCGAGGTGATCGGCGGGCCACCATTCATCGGCGTGACCGGCCTCAACCAAACCGACGCCATCCCCAACATGCCCGGTGCGATCGAAGTCAGTTGGAGACTGGGACGGCCCTACTGGGGCCAGGGGTATGCGACGGAGGCGGCACAGGACGCGGTCCGCTTCGGATTCGAGGAACTCGGCCTCGACGAGATCGTCTCGATCACGGTTCCGGCGAACGTGCCGTCCCGGCGTGTGATGGAGCGGATCGGGATGACGCATGACCCGAGCGACGACTTCGACATGCCGGACGAGCCACCGGAACTCACACGCCATGTGCTGTATCGCCTCCGGCCCGCTTAACGCTGGTCTGGTCGAACGACGGTTACGCGCGTGCGACCGCAAGAAGGTGACCGCTGATCTCCTGCAGCCAGGTTCGACTTCGCCTCGTTATCTAGCCAGCCGTTGCGGATGCCATCGCCGGCAAGTGCGTGGCGTGAAATCGCTGCGGCGAAGACAATCCCGCCTGGCTTACTGACGTGTCGTGCTTCGCGGAGCGCGAGCAGTCGATCTTGCGGGTCAAGGAGATGGTAGAGCGGCCCGAGGAGCAGTACGGCGTCGAACGTCGTGTCGTCGAACGGAAGCGTGCGAGCGTCTCCAACCTGAGCGTGGAACAAAGGTGGTTCTCCGGCCGCGATGCGAGCACGCTCAATGTGACGCGGCACAGGGTCGAGCATTGCGACCTGATGGCCGATCCCAGCGAGCCGGGAGGCGTAGTAGCCCGCGCCACCACTAACGTCGAGAACTGCGAGGGAACGTGCGGGTAGATGCCGCTCGACAAGTTCCTTCGTCGCGCCGCTTCTATTCGGCCTCGCCCGGAGAGCAGGCGGCCCGGCTCGTCACCCTGGGCAGGTGCTGCTGAGAGTCGATCCGCCGAGCGTCGACTGAGCGAGTTCAGGAAGGCTCGACCCTTCGGACCGTCGTGATTCGGTCGATCTCTCGATCGAACGATGCGATCGTTCCCACGCCGCTCGCTTCCGCGCTCGCGACAAGATAGGCGTCCGCGAAATCGAGTCGTTCGACCTCGTAGACCTCGAGTGCGCGGAGGAGCAGGGATTCGCTCACGACGACAACCGCCGGAAACCCGACGATCGCGCGTGCGAGTTCCGCGACTCGTTGCCGCTTGACCTCGTAGAAGGATTCGAGGACATAGACGACCTCTGCGACGATCAGGTCGGGTAGGAGGAGCTCGTTCGCTCTTCTGAGGTAAGAGGTCGCGCGACGGGCCTGAACCGGTGGATCGCCCGTCAAGTGGCGGATCAGGACGTTTGTGTCGAGGAATGCGCTCAAACGCGACTCTTTGCCCGAGCCTCCCGTGTGCGGCGTGTGATCTCAGGCCACGGCGTTCCACGCTTTTGCGCAGGCACCGGGACGCTGCCGGCGAGATCGAGCAGCTTCGGGGTGCGAGCAAGCAGCGCGCGTCGACCTTCGATGCGGAAGACGACTTGGTCGCCCTCGATGAGGCCAAGCGCGTCGCGCACGGCCTTCGGAACGGTTAGCTGGCCCTTCGATGACAGCTGAGCGGACACGTCCATTCTGGCCTCCTTACATCTAGGTAGAAGTAAGGATAGCTGAACCGACGGACGGTTTCGTCTTGATCCAAGTTCAGTGGGCGCACCTGGGATCGAACCAGGGACCTCTCGCGTGTGAAGCGAGCGCTCTCCCGCTGAGCTATGCGCCCGGAAGAGGCTCCAAACGTAGCACCGCAACAGAATGCTTACCCCTTCGCAACCAGGCGGTCCATTACCGTGGACGCGACCCCACGATAAGGAGAACGCA
>Ga0070681_10002344_pt1 | contig 17303 bp, 17 predicted proteins | sample KBSC83BmetaG_FD_65650 | JGI IMG/M metagenome (GOLD analysis project Ga0070681, IMG submission 65650) | Corn rhizosphere microbial communities from Kellogg Biological Station, Michigan, USA - KBS C8-3B metaG | ecosystem: Host-associated > Plants > Roots > Rhizosphere | place: USA: Michigan...
ATGCTCTAAGCTCGGATGGCACGAAGCGGGCGACAGCGCTCAAGAAGCTCAATCTGGCCAAATCGGTGCTGGGCTGGGCAGCCGCAAACAGGCACATTCCTGTCAATCCAGCCGAGGGACTGCGGGTGAAGCTCGCTCGCTCCGAGCCCACTGCGCACGTCCAGCCGTACACACCCAAGGAGATCAAGGTACTCCTCACCGCTGCCCGGTCAGCCACTCAGCCTTCCATGCGATGGATGCCATGGCTGATGGCTTACACGGGTGCGCGCATGGAAGAGCTAGCAGGCGCCCGCGTGAAGGACTTCCAAGCAGCAAAGGGCATTCCCTATCTCGACTTAGTCTTTGAGAGCGAGCAGCGCCGTCTGAAAAATGCCGGTCCTTCCGTGCGCCGTGTACCGCTGCATCCCGCGCTGTTAAGCGAAGGCATTCTGGAGTACGTGCATGGCATCGGCGATGGACCGATCTTCCCAGACGTGCCGCCGGACCGGTTTGGCCGGCGTGCGGGCACCTTCACTAAGCGGTACACACGCTGGGCACGCGACCAGGGCGTATATCGGCGCCGCGTCAAGGTGGCGTATTCGTGGCGCCACACGATGGAACTTCTCCTTCAGGGGCTTCACGTCCCGCAGCACGTCTTCAACGCCATCATGGGCCACACGTCCGGCACGATGAGCGAGCACTATGCCAAGGGCGGAGGCGGAGTGCCGTTGAGAGCGCGAGCCTCCGAGCTACAGAAGGTGCCCAATCTGCTCGACGTGGATGCCGTCAGTGAGATCCTAGACGAAGGTGGTGAAGCGCTAGTTCTCGCGGGTAGTCTAGCATGAGCGCCACGAGAGAGGCGAAGCATGGCCCAAACACCAATCAACCAGGAAGCTGTGAGAGGCCACTGTCCAAAGTGCGGCCCGGAGACATCTGCTGACGTTATTGCGCATCACGCGAAACACATCGATGCGGGAGAAGGTTGGGTACAACTGGACTACCACATTCTTGGATGCCGAGGCTGTGGCGCCGTCTACTATATGACCGAGGAGCGGGACTCCAACGATGAGACAGTCCAGACCGATCCGGAAACGGGGGAGCGCGAGCTGTACATCCCCGTGCAGGTCACGTACTGGCCTCCGCCATTGACGCGGCCTGAACCTGAATGGATCTCCGATCTGTTTTTCAACGATCCAGCTCTATACAAGTTAGTAGGTCAAACCTACGGCGCTCTAAATGCTGGATTTGATGTCCTCTGTGCCACCGGCATGCGGACGACATTTGACAGAGCCTCTGAGCTTCTAGGGGTCGATCCCGAAATTTCGTTTGCTGCGAAGCTCCGAGCGCTTGAGGACCGAGGAAAAATCGGGACTGATGAACGCGCTTCGCTTGATGCCTTGACCGATGCTGGCAGCGCGGCAGCACATCGCGGCTGGCGGCCATCTGCAGCGCAGCTTTCCACGATGATGACCATTCTCGAACAGTTCCTGCATCGCTCCTTCATTCTCAACGAAGCGGCTAGAGCATTGAAGAAAGCTGTCCCGCCGCGTCCGGAGCGCTAGGTCGAAGGACATGTCGTCGGATCAGAGTGAGGACAAGCCGATTGCCGATAAATCATCTGGGGCGCTGGCGGCCCTAGAGGCGGTCGCCTCGAATGCTCGACGGCTTGCCGCAGATGCCAAATTTCTTCGTGAGCAGGGACGATGCCCCGCGTCCGTGGTTTCCGCGATAATCGCGATTGAAGAGGTAGCAAAATACCACGTTCTCAGATGGCAAGCCGAGGACCCCGAATACTCGCCGCCTAAACACCGGAAGCTTTCTCGACACACCGACAAACACGCCGCATTCGGGGCTGCATTTCGTGCGCGAACGACTATGCAGGCGATGATCAAGGCATGTAAGCACTTCGCAGGCGCGGAGTGGGAAACTTGTCCCGGCGAGACGGATTGGGAGAAGGTGCAAGAGTTCGTTTGGGAGGGATTCTCGGTATCGCAACATGATCCAAACCCAGCGAGACGCGAGCGGGCGGTTGAGATCCTGAACGTTATAGCACATTACATTGAGCTCTCAGTGGACCATGACCCACTCGCATGCCTCATGTCACTCGGTGACGATGGTTCGATAGACAAGCAGAAACAGAATGCGCTCTACGCGGATGTTGACCAGGATGGTCTCATAAAGAACGACCCCGCATCTGTCACGGCGGGTCAGGCCGAGTTCTGGACAGATATTTCGGATGTGGCAATCGCTAGCCTTGGTTCAATTGAAGAAGGCGAAGCTGCCGCCGAAGCCTTCACGAAAAGGTATAAGGTCGTTCCGCCGGCACGGTCGCCGGGACGGGTATACACGAGTGAGGACTGGCGCAAATTGTTCGACAGACTGTCGGGGGCTGATCGGAAGTAGGCGCGAGCTTCGGCTCGTTCAGAGCTGGTTCGCTGTGCTCTATGTACGCGCGGAAGTAGGGCCGGCCAGCAATCAGAACGTTGGGGGCCGAAGCCGGCCGGCCTCTATATCTTCCTTGTAGTGTTCTCGCCACGCCAGGTCCGGATATTCAGATCCGTCGAGAACGAAATTCATGAACGTCGTGTACATGATCGGTAGCATGCCGAACTGGTCATTGGTGAACGCGCTAGGCATCCCGATTTCGTTTCTATGCTGGCTCTCCGCTCGCACAAGCATCGCGTGATAGAATGGTCTGTACCAGTCCGCCTCTTTACGCGGATTGCTATCGTGATAGTGGATGCGGCAACCATTTAGCGTTTCGGAAAACCAATGGCACACCCAGTAGCGCAGGAGTACGTAGTTCCAAACGTCATCATATGTGGGCTGTCCCGTCATGCCATAGAGGGCGTTCTTAATGGTCTTGTTGCTTTGAGCAATCTCAACGAGGCGCGGTTTAAGTTCGCCAGTGACGCCCTGCTTCCCGCGCATGCCGGTCTCGTCGGGGGCCGGAGGCGGTTCAATGACGAGCGCATGGTAGTCGGTAACCTCGATGACGAGACCCACGAGTTCCTTACGGCACGCGGCGATGGGATCGTGCGCAAGTTCGATTCTGTTGATCTTGCCAAGGAGGTCGTTGCTGAGTAACCGTCCGATAGGCGCCGCAGGTCACCGACTTTCGGGTTTCGAGACGGGCGGCCGGTCTGCGATGAGCTGCTGGAGATTTTCGATTCCATAGTCGGTGAAGGCCATCGTCTGTTTGTCGCCGGCGTCGTAGATCCAGAGGCACCCGTCGTATTCGTCCATCCCGTTGGCGAGATCCCAGAGTAGCTCTTCATCGACGCCGAGGAACTCGGCGACGTGGGCGACGGTATAGACGCGGCTGATCGCGGCCATTGTCAGGCCGCTTGGCGGATCTCGCGGCGCCAATTCCAGGGCAGGAGCGAGGCGAGGTCGGTGATCTTGTGATCGGCGATGCGGCCGAGGATGTCAGCGAGCCACGCTTGCGGATCGACGTCATTCATCTTGCAGGTTTGAATCATGCTCAGGATGACGGCAGCACGATCGCCGCCGCGATCGGACCCAACGAACAACCACGACTTCCTGCCGAGGGCAATTCCGCGCAGGGCTCGCTCGGCGGCGTTGTTCGTAAGGCAGATTCGTCCGTCGTTGAGGAATCGCGTGAACGCTTCGGTGCGCGTCAGCATGTAATCGAGCGCCTTTGCGGTGTCGCTGGCACTTGACAGCTTGGCGCGCTCCGCCGTCATCCAAGCCAAGAGATTTTGGACCATGGGCGCTATATCGCACTGACGAGCGGCCAAGCGTTCCTCGATGGAGAGGCCCCTGATGGCGCGCTCGGCGGCGAAGATTGCATCGATCTTCTGGACCGCCTCATAGGCGATTGGCGAGATCACCAGGCGCTTCTTGGAATCGCGCAGCTTCGAGGCGATGTCGGCCAATTCGAACAGCTTCCTCCGGCCGTGCGCCCAGCAGGCAGCTTCGACGATCGGCCCCGCTTCTCTCTCGGCTCGATAGATCCCCTTGAATCCGGCGTAAGCGTCGGCCTGGAGGATTCCGGAGTATTTAGCTAAGTGCTCTCCAGGATGCTCGCCTCGCCTGTCGGGCGAGTAGAAGTAGACGGCCGCCGGTGGATCCTTGCCGCCGAAGGGCTGGTCGTCCCTGACATAGGTCCAGAGCCGAGCGATGCGGGTCTTGGTCTTGGCGAGCACGGGAACCGTCGTGTCGTCGCCGTGGATCCGATCGGCGGCGAAGACATGGGCCTTGATCAGCTCGTAAATCGGCATCAGCACCGCGGTGCAGGCGCCGACGTGATCCGCCATGGTCGAGACCGGGATCGTGATCCCCTCTCGCTCGTACTGCTCGCTCTGGCGGTTCAGCGGCTGATGGTTCGCATACTTCTCGACCAGGATCATCGCGAGCAGACTGGGTCCCGCATATCCTCGCGAGATTACGTGGAAGGGTGCCGGCGGCTCGGTGATCGTCTCGCAATGGCGGCAGCTGAACTTCTCGCGCACATGCTCGGTCAGGAACCATTGGCGCGGGATGACGTCCAAGGTTTTGGTGACGACCTCGCCGAGCTTCGAGAGCCTGGTCCCGCCGCAGCAAGGACACGAGGTCGGCGCGGGATGGACGATGCGTCGATGGGGCAGATCTTCGGGGAAGACCCGGCGCTGCTCTGGCTTGCGGCGGACAAAGGCCTGAACACCGATCGTCTTGCCGGCGAGTTCGTCCTTGGCCACGTCTTCGCCCCGCGCAGCGGCCAATTCCTCGAGCTGGAGCTCCATCTGGTCGATGAGGCACTGGCTGCGCTCAGAGCGCTGGCCATGCATGTTGCGCTTCATCTTCTCGATCTCGAGCTGGAGGTGCTCGATCAGCGCGTCCGCGCCTGACAGTCTCGCATAGGCGTCGATCAGCAGCGCCTTCAGCGCATCGACGTCATCGGGAAGCTCGTCAGGTGTCTTCGCCACTTCCTAATCGAATCACATCCGCGTGATTCGTGCAGCAAAAATCGCCACTTTGAATCAACGCATCGCACTCAACCCGCGGCCGTCGGTCTCCAGGTCAGTCGCGGGTTACGCCAGTCGATGCCATCGAGCATGTAGGCAAGCTGCGCCGCCGAGATCGCGACGACGCCGTTCGCCGGCGATGGCCAGACAAACCGGCCGTGCTCGAGTCGCTTGGCGTAGAGCGACATACCAACCCCGTCGTGCCACAGGATCTTCACCAGCTTGCCGCTACGTCCGCGGAATACGAAAAGGTCGCCGCCATGCGGGTCGCGTTGCATCGCCTCCTGAACCTGTAGGGCCAGGCTGTTCATGCCGCGGCGCATGTCCGTGTGCCCTACTGCGAGCCAAACCCGCACCCCGCTCGGAACCGGGATCATCGTGCCGAGCGTAGCGCCGCGATCAGCGCCCTCAACGCCATGCACGGATATCCCGCAGGAACCTCCAGCCGCATCCCATCGGCCCAGGTGATGACCGCCGGTAGTGGTGCTGCGACCGTCACCGCATCCGCCGAAGGCATCGAGGCTGTGTCCAACATCACCGGAATCAGCCGTGGCCCCTCCGCCGCAAACTCACGCCGTGGCTCTCCAAAGCGCTTGCGCCACAAGAACAGACAGCTCGTCGCCACCCCGTGCTCACGGGCCACGTGAGAGACGACCGCCCCTGGTGCGAACGCCGCCGCAACAAGCCGTCGCTTCTCGTCCTCGCTCCAGCGCCGCCGGGGTTCCTTGGCGCTGATGATCTCCACTTGTGCCAATGGAGCCTCCAATGGAACTACACTGGAGACTCCCTTGTCCGACCGTCGATCTGCAAGGCGGCCCTCGGCGGATGGTTACCGCTCTATATGCCGGCACCCGCTCGAATTTATATGCGGAGATCGCGATGTTTCCTTCGGCCCTTGGGGGTGGAAGGAGAGCAGTGATGTGGTACCGCGTCGGCCTCAGCGACCGCGCCGCGACGATGCAGCGGCAGGGCGAGCCGCCGTTCCGAAGCCTGGAGCCGTTCCATACCGCGGCAGTGGATGAAGCCGGCCTCGTTTTGCTCGTGATGCTGACTCTGGCGACGATCGCCGAATTTGTCGCGCGCACGCCGAACCTGTCTTAACGCCTCAGCCCTCGGCCGGACGGTCCCTCTATATGGGATTGATATGTATCAATGCCTTGCCCCCTCTCGATTTTATATGAGAGAGGGAAGATCTTCCCGCCAGCTTTTCGCCGAGGCAGCGCGCCAGGTGCCTGGTTTCGCGCGACATCCTCCGCGCGCCGACTGGAGATCGCCCATGCTCGATATCGCCCTGATCGCCCTCGGCTTCGCCTTCCTCGGCGGCGCCATTCTCTACGTCCACGCCTGCGACCGTCTCTGAGGAGTCATCCATGGTCTTCGATTACGCCCTCGGCGGGACGGTGACGCTCGCCCTGCTCGTCTATCTCACCTATGCCCTGCTGCGCCCCGAAAAATTCTGAGCGCCTAAATCTCGAGGAACGCCATTCCATGACCATCAACGGTTGGATCCAGATCGCGATCTACAGCGCGATCATCATCCTGCTGACCAAGCCGTTCGGCGGCTATATGACGCGCGTTTTCAGCGGCGAACGCACGCTGCTGTCGCCCGTGCTCAGGCCCATCGAGCGCGGCATCTATGCGGTCTGCGGCGTCGAAGAGCGCGAGGACCAGCATTGGGTGATCTATGCCATCGCCATGCTGTCGTTCACCATGGCCGGCTTCCTGATCCTCTACGCGATCCAGCGGCTGCAGGGCATGCTGCCCTTCAATCCGGCCGGCCAGTCCAATGTCGAAGAGACGCTCGCCTTCAACACTTCGGTGAGCTTCGTCACCAACACCAACTGGCAGAGCTACGTGCCCGAGACGACGATGAGCTATCTCACCCAGATGGCGGGTCTCACGGTGCACAATTTCGTCTCGGCAGCGACCGGCATCGCGCTGGCGGTGGCGCTGATCCGCGGCTTCGCGCGCCGCTCGGCGCAGGGCATCGGCAATTTCTGGGTCGATCTCACTCGCTGCACGCTCTACATCCTGCTGCCGCTCTCGATCCTGATCGGCCTCTTCTTCGTCTGGGCAGGCATGCCGCAGAACCTCAACGCCTACACCGAGGCGACGACGCTGGAAGGCGCCAAGCAGGTGATCGCGCAAGGCCCGGTCGCCTCGCAGGAAGTCATAAAGATGCTGGGTACCAATGGCGGCGGCTTCTTCAACGCCAACTCCTCCCATCCCTTCGAGAATCCCAGCGCCCTCACCAACCTCGTGCAGATCATCCTGATCTTCTCGATCAGCGCGGCGCTGACCAACGTCTTCGGCCGCATGGTCGGCAATCAGCGCCAGGGCTGGGCCATCTTGGCCGTCATGGGCGTGCTCTTCCTCGCCGGCACGACCACCGCCTATTGGGCCGAATCGCAAGGAAATCCTGCCTTCGCGGCGCTCGCCATCGACCAGGCGGCAGGCCCCTCGCAGGCCGGCGGCAATATGGAAGGCAAGGAGGTGCGCTACGGCATCGCCGATTCGGCGCTGTTCGCCACCATCACGACCGACGCCTCCTGCGGCGCCGTCAATTCTATGCATGACAGCTTCACGCCGCTCGGCGGCATGGTGCCGATGATTAACGTCATGCTGGGAGAGATCATCTTCGGCGGCGTCGGTTCCGGCCTCTACGGCATGCTGCTCTTCGCCATCATCGCCATGTTCGTCGCCGGCCTCATGGTCGGGCGCACGCCGGAATATCTCGGCAACAAGCTCGAGGCCAAGGAGGTCAAGATGGCGATGCTCGCCATCCTCATCCTGCCGCTGTCGATCCTGGGCTTCCCGGCGCTCGCGACCGTGCTGCCGGCCGGCCTCGCCGGGCCGCTCAATGCCGGACCGCACGGCTTCAGCGAGATTTTTTACGCCTACACCTCCGCGACGGGGAACAATGGCAGCGCCTTCGCGGGCCTCACCGCCAACACGCCCTTTTACAATGTGACGCTCAGTCTCGCGATGTTCATCGGCCGCTTCCTGATGATCGTACCGATGCTGGCGGTCGCGGGCTCGCTCGCGGCGAAGAAGATCGTGCCGCCCTCGGCCGGCACCTTCCCGACCGACGGGCCGCTGTTCGTCGGGCTTCTCACCGGCGTCATCCTGATCATCGGCGGCCTCACCTTCTTTCCGGCTTTGTCGCTCGGCCCGATCGTCGAGCATCTGGCGATGAATGCCGGCACCGTCTTTGGAGACTAAGGAGCATCCCATGGAGCTCTCGCATATCCGCAAGCGCATGCCCGTCGCCACCATGACGGATCCGACGATCCTCGTGCCGGCGATCGGCGGCGCCTTCAGGAAGCTCGATCCGCGTCTGATGATGCGCAACCCCGTGATGTTCGCCGTCGAGATCGTGTCGGCGCTCACCACCATCCTGTTCCTGCGCGACCTCGTCATCGGCGCGCCCGGCCTCTTCTGGGCTTTCCAGATCAATCTCTGGCTGTGGTTCACGGTGCTGTTCGCGAATTTCGCCGAGGCCGTCGCCGAGGGGCGCGGCAAGGCGCAGGCTGCGACCCTGCGCAAATCCAAGACCGATACCATGGCCAAGCGCCTCGACGATGCGTCGGACAAGACTTGGGAGATCATCCCGGGGACCGAGCTCAAGCAGGGCGATATCGTACTGGTCGCAGCAGGCGATTTCATCCCCTCGGACGGCGACGTCATCGAGGGCGTGGCCTCGGTCAACGAGGCGGCGATTACCGGTGAATCGGCGCCCGTGATCCGCGAAAGCGGCGGCGACCGCTCGGCGGTGACCGGCGGCACACAGGTGATCTCCGACTGGATCAAAGTGCGCATCACGGCGGCACCCGGCTCGACCTTTCTCGACCGCATGATCGCGCTGGTCGAGGGGGCGGAGCGCCAGAAGACGCCCAACGAGATCGCCCTCAACATTCTGCTGGCCGGCATGACGATCATCTTCGTCTTCGCCGTCGCCAGCATCCCGAGCTTCGCCGCCTATGCCGGCGGCGCCCTCGGTGTCCTCGTCCTGGTGGCGCTGTTCGTGACCCTCATCCCGACCACCATCGGCGCGCTCTTGTCGGCCATCGGTATCGCCGGCATGGACCGCTTGGTGCGCTTCAACGTGCTTGCCATGTCGGGCCGCGCCGTCGAGGCGGCCGGCGATGTCGACACACTGCTGCTCGACAAGACCGGCACCATTACGCTCGGCAACCGGCAGGCGACCGAGTTCTTGCCGTTGCCGGGCATCAGCGAGCGCGAGCTCGCCGACGCCGCGCAGCTCGCCTCGCTGTCGGACGAGACGCCGGAAGGCCGCTCGATCGTCGTGCTGGCCAAGGAGAAATACGGCATCCGCGGCCGCGACATGGCGCCGCTCAACGCGCACTTCATTCCCTTCTCCGCGCAGACGCGGCTCTCCGGCATCGATGTCGAGGGCTCCTGGGTGCGCAAGGGCGCGGTCGATGCAGTGCTCGCCTATGTGCAAAGCTTCGACGCGGCCGCCCGCGGTGGCGCCACGGCGATTGCTCTGCAGCCCGCGCGCAACGCGGCCGAGCTCGCCGTCATATCCGAAGGCATCGCCAAGCAGGGCGGCACGCCGCTGGCGGTCGCCAAGGACGGCACGCTGCTCGGAATCATCCATCTGAAGGACATCGTCAAGGGCGGCATCCGCGAGCGTTTTGCGGAGCTGCGCCGTATGGGTATCCAGACGGTGATGATCACCGGCGACAACCCGTTGACCGCCGCGGCGATCGCCGCCGAATCCGGCGTCGACGATTTCCTGGCGCAGGCGACGCCGGAAGCGAAGCTGAAGCTCATCCGTGGCGAGCAGGCGCAGGGCAAGCTGGTGGCGATGTGCGGCGACGGCACCAACGACGCGCCGGCCCTCGCCCAGGCCGATGTCGGTGTGGCGATGAACACCGGCACCATGGCGGCGCGCGAGGCCGGCAACATGGTCGATCTCGACAGCGATCCGACCAAGCTGATCGAGATCGTCGAGATCGGTAAACAATTGTTGATGACGCGCGGCGCGCTCACCACCTTCTCTATCGCCAACGATGTGGCGAAATATTTCGCCATCATCCCGGCGATCTTCGTCGCCTTCTACCCGCAGCTCCAGTCGCTCAACATCATGGGGTTGCAGACGCCGCAGAGCGCCATCCTGTCTGCGATCATCTTCAACGCCCTCATCATCGTGGCGCTCATCCCGCTGGCGCTGCGGGGCGTCACCTATCGCCCACTCGGCGCCGCCAGCATTCTGCGTCGCAATCTCCTGATCTATGGGCTCGGCGGCATTGCCGTGCCCTTCGTCGGCATCAAGCTGATCGACATTCTCGTGAACGCCGTCGGCCTTGCCTGAGGAACATGCCCATGTTGAAGCAAATCCGTCCCGCCATCCTGATGATGGTCGTCATGACCATCATCACCGGCCTCGCCTACCCGCTGGGCATGACCGGCATCGCCCAGTTCGTCTTTCCGCGTCAGGCCAATGGCAGCCTGATCGCGAAGGACGGCACCGTGATCGGCTCCGAGCTGATCGGCCAGAATTTCGCCGAGGACAAATATTTCCATCCGCGGCCCTCGGCGACGACCGATACCGATCCGAACGATCCCACCAAGACCGTGTCGGTGCCCTACAAGGCCGACAATTCGGCCGGGTCCAATCTCGGCCCGACGCAGAAGGCGCTAATCGACCGCGTCACCGAGGATGCCGGCAAGCTCAAGCAGGAGAATCCCTCGACCCCGGTCCCGGTCGATCTCGTCACCACCTCGGCCAGCGGCCTCGATCCCGACATCACCCCGGCCGGCGCGCTGTTCCAGGTGCCGCAGGTCGCCAAGGCGCGCGGCCTGAGCAAAGATCAACTCCGCCAGCTCGTGGCGGACGGCACCGAGGGACGGTTCCTCGGCATCTTCGGCGAGCCGCATGTCAATGTGCTGAAGCTGAATCTCGCGCTCGACGCGCTCGGAGCCAGATGACGACCAGAGGTGCAAAAACCGTCGGTTGGCGGCAAAATGGGCTAGATGATCGACGACCGCCCGGACCGCGATAGCAGGCCATCGCCCGAAGCCCTGCTCGAACAGGCCGAGCTTGAGTCGCGCGGCCGCCTCAAGATCTTCCTCGGCGCCGCCCCGGGGGTCGGCAAGACCTACGAAATGCTGGCGACCGCGCAGGGGAAGCGCCGCGAAGGAATCGATGTCGTTGCCGGCGTGGTCGAGACGCATGGCCGCAAGGAGACCGAGGCGTTGCTCGATGGGCTCGAGCTGATCCCGCGCCGCAGCGTCGCCTATCAGGGCCATGTGCTGGAGGAGATGGATCTCGACACGATCCTGAAGCGCCATCCGAGGCTGGTGTTGGTCGACGAGCTAGCCCACACCAACGCTCCGGGCAGCCGCCATCCCAAGCGCTATATGGATGTCGAGGAGCTGCTCGCCGCCGGCATCGACATCTACACTACCCTCAACATCCAGCATCTAGAAAGCCTGAACGACGTCGTCGCGCGCATTACGCGCATCCGCGTGCGTGAGACGGTGCCGGATTCGGTCATCGACCATGCCGACGATGTCGAGCTCATCGACCTCACGCCGGACGATCTCATCCAGCGCCTGCGCGAGGGCAAGGTCTATCTGCCGCAGCAGGCCGAGCGCGCCATCCGCCATTATTTTAAGCCCGGCAATCTCACGGCCTTGCGCGAGCTCGCACTGCGCTGCACGGCGCAGCGCGTCGACGAGCAGATGGTCCATTACATGCGCGCGCACGCCATCCCGGGCCCGTGGGCGACCAGCGAGCGGGTTCTGGTCGGCGTCGGCAAGGATGTCGGCGCGGCCTCGCTGGTGCGCTATGCGAGACGACTTGCGGATCGCCTGCGGACACCCTGGACGGCCGTCCATATCGAGACCTCGCGCTCGCTCCGGCTCGGCGAGGCCGAGCGGGACCGCATCGCCGAGGCGCTGCGCCTGGCCGAGCGGCTGGGCGGCGAGGCGGTGACGGTGCCCGCCCAGGATGTCGCGTCGGGGATGATCGAGTACGCCCAGGCCAACAATTTCACCCATATCGTCATCGCCAAATCCAAGCGTCCGCGCTGGCTCGAATGGCTGCGCGACTCCGTCACGCATGAGCTCATCCGCAATGCCGGCGACATCAGCGTCCATGTCATCGCCGAGCAGCGCGAGCCGGAAAAGGGCAAGCCCGAGCCGCTTGAGACGGCGACGGCGCCCGCCGACACTTTCGATGTCCGCGCCTATGGCGGCGCGTTGTTCATGGTCGCGGCGGCGCTCGGCATCGGGCTGGTTCTCAACCAATTCCTCGCCGTGTCCAATATCGCGCTGGTGTTCCTCACCGCGGTGCTGACGAGCGCTATCGCCTACGGCCTCCTGCCGGCGCTGCTCGCCTGTCTCGCCAGCGTGCTCGCCTATAATTTCTTCTTCCTGCCGCCGCTCTATACCTTCACCATCGCCGATCCCGAGAATGTGGTAGCGCTGTTTTTCTTCGCGGTAGTGGCGCTGATCGCGAGCAATCTCACGGCGCGCGTGCGTGCCCAGGCTCTGACGGCGCGCGCGCGCGCCAAGACGACCGAAGACCTCTATCTCTTCAGCCGCAAGCTTGCCGTCGCCGTTACACTCGACGATCTCTTATGGGCGACCGCCTACCAGATCGCGCTGATGCTGAAGATGCGCGTCGTGCTGCTGCTGCCGGATGGCGCAACCATCGCGGTGCGTGCGGGCTATCCGCCGGAGGACATCCTCGACGAGGCCGATCTCGCCGCCGCCAAATGGTGCTGGGAGAGTGCTCGGCCGGCGGGACGCGGCGCCGACACGCTGCCTGGCGCCAAGCGCCTGTTTCTCCCGATGCGCACCAGCCGCGGCGCCGTCGGCGTGATCGGCCTCGACAATGACCGGCCGGGTCCGTTGCTCACGCCCGACCAGCGCCGGCTGCTCGATGCCCTCGCCGACCAGTCGGCGCTCGCGATCGAGCGCATCGCCCTCGCCCAGGATGTCGACCGGGCCAGGCTGATGGCCGAGACCGAGCGGCTGCGCTCGGCGCTGCTTACCTCTATCTCGCACGACCTCCGAACGCCGCTCGCCTCGATCCTGGGCTCGGCCACCAGCCTCAAGCGCTATCGCACGACGCTGGATTCGGGCGCACAGGATGAGCTGATCGGCACGATCCAGGAGGAGACCGAGCGGCTCAACCGCTTCATCGGCAATCTGCTCGACATGACGCGTCTCGAATCCGGCGCGATCGAGCCCAAGCATGATCTCGTCGATGTCGGAGACGTGGTCGGCAGCGCGCTCAGGCGCGCGGGCAGGATCCTCACCACCCATATCGTGACGCTTGACCTCGAGCACGATCTGCCGATGCTGCGTCTCGATCCGGTATTGTTCGAGCAGGTCCTCTTCAACCTGCTCGACAATGCTGCCAAATATGCGCCGCCGAACAGTGAAATTCGCGTGGAGGCGAAGCGCGACGGGGAAAAGGTTCGGCTCGTGGTCCTGGACCAAGGCGAGGGCATTCCGCCGGACGATCTCGAGCGCATCTTCGATAAGTTCTACCGCGTCCATGCCGTCGATCGGAAGCGCGCCGGAACCGGGCTCGGCCTTGCTATCTGCCGCGGCTTCGTCGAGGCGATGGGCGGCACCATTGCAGCCGGCAACCGCACCGACCGGCGCGGCTCAACCTTCACCATAACCTTGCCGGTGCCGCCCGAGCAGCCGGTCTTGGAAGGCGAGGCGGCGTGACCGTACCGCCTCCCAAAGTGCTGATCGTCGATGACGAGCCGGCGATCCTGCGCTTCCTGCGCACCAGCCTCTCGGCGAACGGCTATCAAATTACCGAGGCGGAGGACGGAAATGGCGCGCTCAAGGAAGCGCAGCGCAGCCCGCCGGACTTGCTCGTGCTCGATCTGGGATTGCCCGACATCGACGGGTTCGAGATCATTCGCCGCCTGCGCGAAGCAGGCTCGGCCGTGCCCATCATCGTGCTGTCGAGCCGCACCGACGAGGCCGGCAAGGTAAACGCACTCGATCTCGGCGCCGATGATTATTTGACAAAGCCTTTCGGCGTCGAGGAGCTTCTTGCGCGCATTCGCGCCGCGCTGCGCCACCGGCTGCAGCAGCAGGGCGAACGGCCGATCTTCAAGAGCGGCGACCTCCAGGTCGATCTGGTACGCCGCATTGTCACGGTGCGCGACGCCGAGGTGAAGCTCTCGCCGAGGGAATATGAGGTCCTGCGCCTGCTGGTAGCGCATGCCGGCAAGGTGCTGACCCACCGCTTCATCCTCAAGGAGGTGTGGGGCGGCGACACCGACGTGCAATATCTCCGGATCTATATCCGGGCCCTCCGGCAGAAGATCGAGCCTGATCCGGAGCGGCCGCAGCACATCTTGACCGAGCAGGGTGTCGGCTATCGACTGCGTGCGCCGATCGAGGAGACGCAGGCTCCAGCATGAACGTCACTGATCTGGTTGCGCCAGAGCAGGTAATTGCCGCACTCCGCGTCGCCGGCACCAACTTGGCTTGGAAGACGCATCTCCTAGTGGCTAGTGCAAGGTTTCCGGCGGTCCGGCCTGTATTTCTGCCATCGTCCGCCATTCGGTGGCGAGCTTCAGTAATTGCTCGCAGTCCTGGGGCCTCACTCATTGCTAATTGCTCGCACTCAGACGCGTAGACGCGTATTCGTGGCGGGCCCGCTCCGGGTCGCGTTACCGGCAGCAGTCGGTTGCAGAAAAGTGCATCTGTTTTTGCTGCCCAGCCGCGACCACACGCGGCCACATCCAACCATACGAAATAGCCCGCGAAACGCGCCTATCGCTGGGATTGGCCGTTGGCGGCAATGTCCCAATGTGAGCGATCAGTCGAATCGCGCTGGGAGCGCGACGTGCGGGCGCGTGCAGCACACTTGGTCGGGTCTGCACCGGTCTGGAAGTGTGAAGGACAGGGATTGGAGCCGATCATGGCTGACGACAAATTTCTGACGACCGAGGAGGTTGCCGAGCGCTATCGCGGGGAGGTCACGGTCGGCACGCTGCGGAACTGGCGAGCGATGCGAATCGGGCCGGCCTGTGCTAAGATTGCCAAGTCGGTCCTCTATCCGATGCGCGAGCTCGAGGCATGGGATCAGCAGAAATCTCGTGATGTGTCGTGCGTCGCGGTCACTGCGCGTGGATGAGCGTGATCGACCATAATGGTAGCGAGTATGATTTTCTTACCGCCCCCACACCGCACAGACCAAAACTCGACGTAACCACAATATCCTCAAGATATCAAATAGATAGAGCCATGCGCCGGCTGCTGCACAAGAAGCCATCCTGGCGCGAAACGGAAAAAGGGCTCGACAAGATCGCCGACACGCTCGGTCGCACCCGGTTAGCCCGCGAGATCGAAGCCGAGGAAATCACTGAGGTTATCCGCCCGATCTACGAGCGGGGCGCCCGCGCCATGGCTGATCATGTCCGCGGCTATATTCGCGCCGCTTATGGGTGGGGGATGGGTGGGGGATGAAGTCTGAACATGACTACCGATCGTCCAAACCACGCCGCTTCAGGCTATTTTATAACCCGGCCGCCGGCATCCCGACCGAACCCAAAATTGTCGGCACGCGCTTGCTCGACGAAGAGGAATTCGTTCAGCTGTATCGCTGGCTCGAGTGTCCGGATTCGCCGGTGCATCCGCCCTATACCCGCGCGGTGCGTATCCTCATGCTGACAGGCCAGCGTGTGGAGGAAATTGCCGCTCTCCATGTTGATCAGTGGGACGCCGAGGAACGGATCATCGATTGGTCGAAGACGAAGAATGGTAAGCCACACGCAATCCCCGTACCCGACCTCGCCGTCGAACTCATCGAATCGATTGTGCCAAACAAATTCGGGGGGTTCTTTCCGTCAGCGAACGATCCGTCGAAGGTGGTGAGCCACGGAACGCTCTATAGCTTCATGTGGCGTCAGCGCGACCGCGGCGTGATTCCGATAGTCACAAATCGCGATCTCCGGCGGACATGGAAAACCTTGGCTGGAAAAGCTGGCCTGTCGAAAGAAATCCGCGACCGGCTACAGAATCACACGCTGCAGGACGTGAGCTCGAAGAGCTACGATCGGTGGACTTACATGCCCGAGAAACGTGCGGGCATGAAGAAGTGGGATACGTTCGTTAGGAGCTTGCTGAACAGAAAGATGGCGCACAACGCCGCCTAGCATCTCGGCCACCACCTGAACGACAGCACGGCGCCACGACATAGTACAGAACTGCGGTTCTTTACTACGTAGCTGCGCAAGGCCGAGCGGGGCGCGCTCGCACCTGCTCATCGAGCAATAACTTCGCAGCTGACCAAATATCGGTCTCGGCGACCATCGCCGGCGCATCAGGATAGCGCCCTCACAACCGAAAAGTGCCAATTGGGGTCGCGTCCGGGCCAGAATCTGGAGCGCGCGTCCACAGTCTGTGCCAACTACTCGCTGCGGGGGGTGAGACCCGCGCCGTAGCGGGCCCGCAGGGCTGGCGGAATACCGACTGGGCGCCTGGTAGACAGCCGGGGGAACAGTCCTTCCTGCTCGGCCATCGCATGCACGCGAACGCCTACCAGGAATTCCGCGGCAATGCTCCACCTGACATGCTGCATCTCGGTGACCCAGATTCGTCCGATCAGCTCATCCCGCATGCCGACCGGGTGCGCATACGCAATCCGCGTCGCACGCAAGATCGGAGCCATGTCATCGGCCAGCGCCCGTGCGATCGAATAGCTCTCCTGCAACAGGAGCAGCCGCAGGTCTTCAAGCCCGCGTACGAAGACGATGTTACCCACGGTGCCGGCGAAATCGATGTCGTAGGTGCGCACCGGCAGCGGGCGCTCGATGCCGAATCGCGCATCGAAGGGAAACGGGTTCATGAGTGGCTGGCCGCCTCCCTCTTACAAGTTGACAACAGCCGACGCGGTCCCTACCTTTAAATGTACCGCTAGGCGGGACACTGTTCCATTGTACGGGACGGCCGGGCTCTAAAAAACATGAGCGCGGCCAGAACGAGCCCGCCACGGGCAGAGGAGACCGATGTGAAAAAATGCAGTCAGCGAACTGGATTTGGCTCACCGGTGGCGACCGGCGTTGTGCTGATATTCTGCGTAGCGTGGGGATCCGCCGAGGCATCCCCGCCGACGGGCTCACCTGCCGTGAGCCAGGTTGCGGCCGCCGATACGGCGCTGCCGCCGTCCGTCGACAACAAGGCGGTAGCGGACTTTTTCAACGGAAAGACGGTGCACGTCATCGTCGGCTACGACGTTGGCGGCGGCTTCGACATCTACTCGCGAACAATCGCGCGGTACCTGCCGAAATTCATTCCGGGCGCCCCTACGGTCATCGTTGAAAACAAGCCCGGAGCGGGGAGCCTTCT
>Ga0070681_10002345_pt1 | contig 17301 bp, 19 predicted proteins | sample KBSC83BmetaG_FD_65650 | JGI IMG/M metagenome (GOLD analysis project Ga0070681, IMG submission 65650) | Corn rhizosphere microbial communities from Kellogg Biological Station, Michigan, USA - KBS C8-3B metaG | ecosystem: Host-associated > Plants > Roots > Rhizosphere | place: USA: Michigan...
TTCGCGCCCGATCCACCGCCCGACTATCGCCGGCTGCACCCGTTCGGCCGCGTGCCGACGCTGGTCCACGATGGCTTCACGCTCTACGAGACCGGCGCCATCACCCGCTACGTCGACCGCGCCTTTCCCGGGCCGCCGTTGCAGCCCACGGCACCGCGTGCGCTGGCGCGCCAGGACCAGATCCTCGGCATCGTCGATTCCTATGTCTATTGGCCGTTGGTGCGCCAGGTTTTCGTCCACGCCGTCGGCCAGCCGCGGCGCGGCCAGGCGGGCGACGCCGCCGAGATCGCCGCCGGCCTCGCGGCCGCGGGCACGGCGCTGGCGGCGCTCGAAGCGCTGGCGGCCGACGACGCCTTCCTCGTGGGTCCCGCGCTCTGCCTCGCCGATCTCCATCTCCTGCCGATGATCGCCTACTTCGTGCAGGCGCCGGAGGGCGCCGCGTTGCTGGCGCGGCACGGCCGCCTGCAGGCCTGGTGGGAGCGGATGGCCGGGCGGCCGAGCGTCGGTGCGACCGATCCGCGTCTTTGAGGCGGCGGCACCGCGCGCCTATAACAAGGGCAGATGACCTTCCAGCTCCTGCGGCGGCTCCTGCCGGTGGCGATCCTGCTGCTGGGCCTGGTGCTGTTCTTCGCCTTCGGGTTGGAGCGCCATCTCTCCTTCGAGACGCTGAGCCGCAATCACGCCGAGCTTGCCCAGTGGGTCGCGGACAACGGCGCCTTGGCCGCGCTCGCCTTCGTGGCGACCTATGCGACGGCCGCGGCCTTCTCCCTGCCGATCTCGGCGATGATCACGGCGCTCAGCGGCTTCCTGTTCGGCATCTGGCTGGGCGCGTTCCTGTCGATGATCGGCGCCACCCTGGGCGCGATGGCCCTCTTCGCGGTGGCGCGCTCGGCCTTCTACGATCTCTTCCATGCCCGCGCCGGCAGCGCGCTGCAGCGGCTGGAGGCGGGCTTCCGTCGCGACAGTTTCAGCTATCTGGTGTTCCTGCGCGTGGTGCCGCTTTTTCCTTTCTGGCTGGTCAACATCGTGGCGGCGCTGTTGGGCATGAAGTTCGGCACCTTCGTGCTGGCCACGGTGATCGGCATCATTCCCGGCTCGGTCGTGTTCGCCAGCATCGGCGCGGGCTTCGGCACGCTGTTCGAGAGCGGCCAGGTGCCCGACCTCGGCGTGGTCTTCCATGCCGCAATCCTGCTGCCGCTGCTGGGGCTCGGCGTGCTGTCGCTGGTGCCGATCCTGTACCGCCGCCTCGTGCGCGGCCGCCGGAGTGGCTGACGTGGTCGCCGAGGTGACCGCCGACGAGACCGAAATCCTGACGCCTGACGTTTGCATCGTGGGCGCCGGCTCGGCCGGGCTGGTGGTCGCGGCCGGCGCGGCGCAACTGGGCCTCGACGTCGTGCTGATCGAACGCGGCGCCATGGGCGGCGACTGCCTCAACGCCGGCTGCGTGCCGTCGAAGGCGCTGCTTGCCGCCGCCGCCATGGCCGAGAGCCGGCGCCGCGGCGCCGCCTTCGGCATCGCGCCGGTCGAGCCGCAGGTGGATTTCGCGCGGGTGATGGATCACGTGCAGGGCGTGATCGCGGCCATCGCGCCCAACGATTCGGTCGAGCGCTTCGAGGGGCTGGGCGTCAGGGTGCTGAAGGCCGAGGCGCGCTTCGTCGCGCGCGATACCCTGCAGGCCGGCGGCCATCGCATCCGCAGCCGCCGCATCGTGCTGGCCACCGGCTCGCGGCCGGCGCTGCCGCCGATCCCGGGCCTCGCCGAAGCGCCGCACCTCACCAACGAGACGATCTTCGCCAACCGCATGCTGCCCGCGCACCTGGTGGTGATCGGCGGCGGGCCGCTCGGCCTGGAGATGGCGCAGGCCCATCGCCGCCTCGGCGCGCGCGTGACGGTGCTGGAGGCCGGCACCTTCCTGGCCAAGGACGATCCCGAGCTGGCGGCCGTCGTGATCGCGCGCCTGCGGGCCGAAGGCGTCGTGCTGCGCGACCACGTGAAGATCGCCAAGGTCGAGAGTGGCGTCGGGAGCGGCGCGGTCGTGCTCGAGGGCGGCGAACGTATCGAGGGCTCGCACCTGCTGGTCGCCACGGGCCGCACGCCCACGACCGCGGGGCTCGACCTCGACATCGCGGGGATCGCCCATGCCGCGCGCGGCATCACCGTCGATGCGGGCCTGCGCACCACCAATCGCGGCGTCTGGGCGATCGGCGACTGCAACGGGCTCCATGCCTTCACCCATATGGCCGGCCACGAGGCCTCGCTGTTCATCCGCGGCGCGCTGTTCCGCGCGCCGGCGCGGCTCGATCCGGCGATCGTGCCGTGGGCGACCTACACCGATCCCGAGCTGGCCCAGGTCGGCCTGGCCGAGAAGGCCGCCCGCGAGAAATACGGCGACACGATCAAGGTGCTGCGCTGGCCGTTCGCCGACAACGACCGCGCCCGGACCGGACACGCGACCGAGGGCCTGGTGAAGGCAATCGTCGACCGGCGCGGCCGCGTCCTGGGCGCGGGCATCGCCGGCGCCCATGCCGGCGAGCTGATCCAGCCCTGGTGCCTGGCGATCTCCAGGCGCCTGAAGATCTCCGCCCTCGCCAGCTTCGTGCCGCCCTATCCGACATTGGGCGAGGCCAGCAAACGCGCCGCCGGCAGCGCCTTCACCGCGACGCTGTTCGGCCCGAGGACCCGCGCCCTGGTGCGGCTGCTGGCACGCCTGCCGGTGTGGTGAGCGGCGGTGTGGTGAACGACGCCACCGCCGCGGTGGCGATGCGATGGCAGGTGTTGCCGCCCGCCGACTGGGTGCGATGGGCGAAGCCCGCCTCGACCTGCCACTCCGTCAGCAGCACCGCGCCGTCGGCGCGCCGTCGCACGATGGCACTGGCCGCGCGCAGCTCGCGGCCCGCGCGGGAGACGTGGACGACGATGGTCTTGTCGCCTTCCTGGACGACGAGCTCGGCCGAGCGTTCGACTTTCGCCGTGCCGCAGAGGCCGATCAGCGGCGCGTTGAGCGGATGATCGGCGACGCGGCGCAGGGTGCCGCCGGCACAGAAGACATCGGCGCGCTGGTGGCGATCGAGGCTGACGATGTCTTGCCGGCTCATGTCGAGCCTCCCAGGCGATGGCGCTCGGTCGCGGGAATGAGGGTGAGGCTGGCCAGCAGCCTGTGCTGTTTGTCGTCGCTGGCGGCGAGCTTCGGCTGCAGCCGCAGGAGCGCCTTGGCGAGCAGCGTCTCGTCCCAGAACCAGGCGATACGGGTCTTCGACGTGCCGGGATCGGGGAAGGCCGACGCTGCCTCGAGGTAGAAGGCGCGCAGGTCGTCGACCGCGAGCTTCAGCGTCTGAGCCGGCGGCAATGCCCCTTCGAGTGCGCCGGTTACCAGTGCCGCGGCCGCGGGCATGTCGAGGCCCGACGCGCCGACCGTCGTGCGCCCGCGCGCGGCGACGGCGCGGTCGTACCAGGTGGCGAGCCGGGCCACCTCGGCGTCCAGCGTGTCGCTCGGCTGCGGCGCCAGGCTGATCGGGCAGGCCCAGCCGCTCAGATCGACCTCGCCCTCGACCTCCTCGGGATAGTCGACCAGCAGCGGCCCGTCGGTGCGCGCCAGCATGTCGAGCTGGGCACGCAGCACGCGCGCCTGGAACGGCGCGTCGTCGGGCTTGCCGAGCGGACGGCCGAGCTCGAACGTCACCCACAACGCGCGCGGCGGGCGGACGATCTCGGTATGCTCGCGCACCAGGCTGATGCCGGCGGTCGGAATGCCCTCACGCTCCAGGAAGTGGCCGAGCGCGCCCACGGCGCGCGTGCAGGCGGGTCAAACGGGAACAAGCAGCGCGGCGTCGACCTTGTCGGCCTTGAGCAGGCCCGCGAGATGTTTGGCGTGCGGCTGGGCGGCATCGACGGGGAACGCGCCCATGAACGAATAGTGCACCGATGCCATCGAACCCACTGTGCCGTCGGCCACCAGCTCGCGCAGCCGGTCGATCGGGAACACGACATTGTGGTCCTGCTGGAAGCCGGTGCGGTCGAAGTTGACCGAGACGTGACTCATCACCAACTCGCCGGCCGGGGTCTCGGCCGGGATGACGCGGTAGCTGCCGTCGTCGCGGTCGAACGGCCGGTCGCCGCGCTTGTGCAGGCCCGCCGTCGAGATGATCGCCACGCGGCGCTGGCCCAGCGGCTTGCCGGGCAGCAGCGGCGTGTCGTCGTAGGTCGGGCACTTCACGCGATCCGGACTGAGATGCCTGGCCTCGGCCTCGGGCAGCTCGCTGAGACGCCTCACCATGATCAGCCCTCCACGACCTTGCGCAGGGCCGCCAGCGTGCTTTCGGGCTCGGGCCGGTGGGTGTAGTCGGGATCGGCCTCGACCGAGCGCACGATACCTGCGGCGTCGATTACGAAACGCGCCGGCACCGGCAGCTGCCACGACGGATCGCCGTTGCGCACGGCGAGGTCGTTGCCGAAGCCGAGATACACCTGGCGCAGATCGTCGGGCAGCGTGAAGGCCAGGCCGTAGTCGGCCGCCACGTTGCACTTCTCGTCCCACAGGATCGGGAAGGTGAGTTTCTGGTTGTCGACCATGGTGGCGATGGCGGGGGCCAGTTGCGGGGAGATCACGACGAGCGAAGCGCCGAGACCGGTGATGTCCTTGTAGATCGTCTGCAGAGCGTCCAGCTCATACCGGCAGTAGGGTCACCAGGCCCCCCGGAAGAACGACAGCACCATCGGTCCGCCGGCGAGGAGCTCCGACGAGTCGACGCGGCGACCGTCATGGTTCTCGAGCTCGAACATCGGCGCACGCGCGCCCACCTTGACGATGCGCTCCAGGATGCCGGAGCGGCGCAGGTCCTCGGTCGCGCGATGCATGATCGCCTGGCGTTCGGGCGGGATGCGGGTGGCGGCGCCGGCGCGGGTGGCCGCGAGTTTTTCCTCGAGCGACATGGCGGTCTCTCCTTCAGTGAAGACGGGGCTTGGGATCGAGAAGGGCGAGCGCCGGCCGCGCCACGCTCTCGAGCAGCTTGCGCTCGGGCTTCACGCGGGCAAGCGCGCGGATGCCCATCAGCACGCCCAGCAGGTGGCCGGACACCGTCTCGGCGTCGAGGCTTCGCGGCACCGTGCCGGCACGGCGCGCCGCCTCGAGGTTGCGGCGGAAGAAGCCGCGGATCTCGTCGAGATAGCCCGCCACCGCGGCGCCGATGGCCGCGTCGTGTGGCCCGACATCGAGCGCGGAGTTCACCAGCAGGCAGCCCTTGCAGTCGGGATCCTTCAGCGAGCGCTCGATGATCTCCAGCAGGAAGGCGCGAATCGCGTCCTTGGGCGGATGCTTCTCCTCGAGCCGCGCCATGCGCTCGCGCGAGGAACGGGTGGCATAGCGTTCGAGGCAGCGCACGAAGAGCGCGCGCTTGTCGCCGAAGGCGTTGTAGAGGCTGGCGCTGCCGATGCCCATGCCGTCGGCCAGGTCGCGTACCGACGTGGCCTCGTAGCCACGCGCCCAGAAACAGTCGACGGCGGCGTCGACGGCTTGCTCCTCGTCGAAGGCTTTGAGGCGGGCCACGAGGCTTCTAAAGCACGATTTTGGATCGACCGCTACAGAATTCGGACGGGCGCTTTGCAATACTTCCGGTGCAAGCGCAGTGTGCCGCTTCGTCCCCGCCCACCTCGTCCCCGCCCACCTCGTCCCCGCCCGAGGAGCCGCCGTTGAACCGCGACCAGATCCTGCGCCTGTCGTCGATGCCCGCGGCCAGTCCGAGCTATCCGCTGCCGCCGTTCCGGTTCGTGAACCGCGAATACATGATCGTGATCTACGAGAGCGACCCCGACGCCATTCGCGCCGCCCTGCCCGAGCCGCTGGTGCCCGACAAGTCGAACCAGGTGTTCTACGAATGGATCCGCATGCCCGACTCCTCGGGCTTCGGCGACTACACCGAATCGGGCGTCGTCATCCCCTGCTCGTTCAACGGCACGCCGGCCAGCTTCGTGTCGCAGATGTACCTCGACGACGATCCGCCGATCGCCGCCGGCCGCGAGATCTGGGGCTTCCCCAAGAAGCTCGCCAGTCCGAAGCTCGAGCTGGTCAAGGACACGCTGACCGGCACGCTCGACTATGCCGGCCAGCGCGTGGCCATGGGCACCATGGTCTACAAGCACGAGAACCAGTCGCGCCATCCGGCCAAGACCAGGGCGGCACTGGGCAAGCTGCAGGTCATGCTGAAGCTCATTCCCGACGTCGACGGCAAGCCCAAGATCGCCCAGCTCGTCGGGCTCTACATCACCGAGATCGCGGTCAAGGGATCGTGGTCGGGTCCGGCGCGGCTGCACCTGGTGCCGCACGTCAACGCCCCGGTGGCCGACCTGCCGGTGCGCCGGGTGGTGGGCGGCCGGCATTTCCTGGCCGATCTCACCCTGCCGGGCGGCCAGGTGCTGGTCGACTACATGAAGAGTTGAACGGCGACGGCTAGGCGGGGCCCTCCGGCATGCCTAAAATAGGGACCTCATGGCCTCCGATGTCACCGTCCCCGCCGCCGCCGTGCGACCCGAGCGCCGCGCGATGCCCCTGTTCGGGCTGTCGTGGCGCGTGCTGGGCCTGGTCGTCGTCGCGGTGATGACGGCCGAGCTGCTGCTCTTCCTGCCGTCGATCGCGCGCTACCGCCAGGCCTACCTCGAGCAGCTGATCGAGAGCGGCACCCTGGCGGCGCTGGCGCTCGACGCCACGCCCGACAACATGGTGACCGACGAGGTCAAGCACGCGCTGCTGAACAATGCGCGCGTCGACGCCGTCGTGCTGGTCGAGCCCAACAAGGCCAAGCGCGCGCTGCTCAACATCCCGCCGCGTCCCGACATGCCGACCTTCAACCTGAAGGAACGCGGCCTGCTCGGCCTGATCTGGGACGCGATGGGGACGATGACGCGCGACGGCGCCTACTACACGCGCATCGGCGGCGAATCGATGCGCCTGCCCAACGCCATGGTCTGGATCGTGGTCGACGAGCTGCCGATGCGGCTGGCCATGTACGGCTATGCCGGCCGCGTGCTGGCGCTGTCGATCATGATCGCGCTGTTCACCGCGGCGCTGCTCTACCTGGCGCTGCGCTGGCTGGTGGTGCGGCCGCTGCAGGACCTGTCGGCCGACATGACGGCCTTCCGCGGCGCGCCCGAGGGGCCGGGCATCGAGCGCGCGCCGGTGCAGCGCAACGACGAGATCGGCGTCCTCGACCGCGAGTTCCAGAACCTGCAGCGCGAGCTGCGCGCCTCGCTGCGGCAGAAGTCGCGCCTCGCCGAGGTCGGCGCCGCGTCGAACAAGATCAACCACGACCTGCGCAACATGCTGTCGACGGCGCGCCTGCTGTCGGACCGGCTGGCGCGCAGCGACGACGAGCGCACGCGCGCACTGGCGCCCACCATCCTCAACACCATCGACCGCGCCGCGCGGCTGGCCAGCGATGCGCTCGAGTACGTGCGCGACCGGCCGACGCCCCGCATCGAGGCGTTCGACCTCGCCGACCTGGTCGACGAAGTCGGCGTGGCCCTCCAGGAGGCCGGCGAGGACCGCGACCCCAACCTGCTGCGCGACTGGCGCGACGAGATCGACGGCGAGTGCCGCGTCAGCGCCGACCGCGACCTGCTCTATCGCGTGCTGGTCAACCTCGGCCGCAACGCCTTCGACGCCGGCGCCACGCAGGTCACCGTGCGCGCCCGCGCCCGCGCCGGGCACATGTCGATCGACATCACCGACAACGGCCCCGGCATCCCGCCGACGGTTGCCGCGCAGCTCTTCCGGCCCTTCACCACCGGCGGCCGCGCCGGCGGCGCGGGCCTCGGCCTGGCCATCGCGCGCGATCTCGTGCGCGCCCACGGCGGCGACATCGCCCTGATGGAAACCGGCGGCCGCGGCACGACCTTCCGCTTCACCCTGCCGCTCTAGGCGGCGTCAGGCAGCCTGCAGCTTCGCCACGAAGGCGCGGATGCGGCGGGCGTTGGCGCCGAGGTCCGAGCGTCCGACACGGCTCTTGGAGCGGATGTCGATGCGGCTGCCCGATCCCTCGGGCCGGATGCGGATCACGATGTCGTCCTGGAAGCCGAACCACCTCGTCGTGTCGACCGCCTCGATGCGGCCATCGCCCGGCGCGCGCGCCACGACGTCCCAGCCCATCGCCATCGCCACGGCGTCGACCTTGCGGAACGCCTCGGCCGGCGCGACGCCCAGCACCACCGGCACGATGTCGGGATAGGCCAGGTGCTGCTGGTCGGCGACCGTCTTGCCGGGATAGGCCGCCGGCGTCACCGCCTCGCCGCGCATCTTGAGGGTGACGACCAGCGCCGGCGGACTGGCGGTGTCGGTCGTGATGTCGTTGATGCGCGGCGCGCCGACCGCCTGCAGGAAGAGCGTGAACGGCGCCCATGCACCGCAGAGGCCGACCGCCAGCGCCAGCGTCGCGGCGACGAAGCCGCGGCGGCGCTCGCCCGGGCGCGTCGGCACGACGGTGGCCAGGCCGAGCGCGATGCCGGCGGCACAGACATAGAAGCCGTAGCGGAACAGGCCGATGACGATGTCGACGTCGACGCCGAGGAAGCGATGCAGCGGGCCCGAGAGGCCGACGATGACGAGGCCCACGCACGCCGCGACGAAGGCGAGGCGCGCGAGGCGGTGGCTGATCGGATTGGTCGGCCGGAATAGCAAGCCAGGCTCCCTGTCATGATATGGTAACCGTGAAACGGGGTTCATGCACGACGCCAAAGATCCTTCGGGCGTACGACGCCAGGCGATGCTGGCGGGCTTCGGCGCCATCGCGCTGTGGGGGGCGCTGGCCACCCTGTCGGTGCTGGCCGGCCCCGTGCCCCCGTTCCAGATGGTTGCCATGACGTTCACTGTCGGCGCCGCGCTCGGTGTCGGGCGGGCGCGCCGGCGCGGCGTGGCCTGGCGCGCGCTGGCGCGCTGGCCGGCGCCGGTGTGGGCGCTCGGCGTCGGCGGCCTGTTCGGCTATCACGCGCTCTACTTCGCGGCCCTTCAACTGGCGCCGCCGGCCGAGGCGAACCTCGTCAACTACCTGTGGCCGCTGCTGATCGTGCTGCTGTCGGCGCCGCTCGCCGCCAAAAGCGAACCCGTCCGCCTGGGCTGGACGCATCTGGCGGGCGCGCTGCTGGGCTTCGCCGGCGTCGTGCTGCTGGCATTCGGGCGCGGCCTCGACTTCGCCGGCGGCCATTGGCTGGGCTACGCGCTGGCGCTGGGCTGCGCCGTCACCTGGTCGCTCTACTCGGTGCTGTCGCGCCGCGTCGGCGAGACGCCGACCGATGCGATCGCCGCTTTCTGCGCCGCCGCCGCCGTGCTCTCGCTGGCCTGTCACCTGCTGTTCGAGCCGACGGTCTGGCCCGCCTCGCCGATCGCGTGGCTCGCCGTCCTGGCGCTCGGCATCGGTCCGACCGGCGGCGCCTTCTATCTGTGGGACCACGCCGTGAAGAAGGGCGACATTCGCGCGCTCGGCGCGGCAAGCTACGCCACGCCGATCCTGTCGACGGCCTTGCTGATCGCCTGCGGCCTCGCCCAGCCGACGAGCGCGTTGCTGGTGGCGGCACTCCTCGTCACCGCAGGCGCCGCGCTCGCCTCACGCGAGATGTGGAAGCGATAGTCTTCGGTGGACCGCGCGCATCCTGCGCGCTCATGAGCGGGCTGGAAGCCCGCGGTCCTTATGACGGCTCCCAGCCCGGCGGCGCGAGCTCGAAGCCCTCGAACTGGAAGGCCGGCGCCACGGTGCAGCCGACCAGGGTCCAGGGGCCGAGCGAGCGCGCGGCCTGCCACACGCCGCGCGGCACGACGGCTTGCGGCAGCTCGCCCTTGTCGAAGTCGATGCCGACGCGCACATGGCTCACGCGCCTGCCGTCGCGACTGAGCGCGAGTTCGAGCGGCGCGCCGGCGTAGTGATGCCAGATCTCGTCGGCATCGACCCGATGCCAGTGCGAGCGCTCGCCGGCCTTCAGCAGGAAGTAGATGGCGGTCGAGGCGCCGCGCGGCTCGTCGGGCGCGCGGTACATCTCGCGAAAATGCCCGCCCTCGGGATGCGGCTGCAGCCCGAGGCGGGCAATGATCTCGGCGGCGGTCACGCTGAAGATCAGGCCGGCGGCGGCACCGTGGCCTTCACCGACGGCGTCCTGGCCGCGGCGGCGAACCACTTGGCGAGCTTGGGGCGCGCGGCCCGCCAGTCGTTGCTGGCGAAGCGGAAGTCGAGATAGCCCAGCGCACAGACCACCGAGATCGTGCCGATGGTGGGCTTGCCCTTGAGCGTGCGCACCTCGGCCTCGAGCGCGTCGAGCACGCCGTCGATCTTCTTCATCTGGCCCTTGCTCCAGTCCGGCCAGCGCCGGTCCTCGGGCCGCAGGAAGCCCTCGTAGCGCGCCAGCAGCGCGGCATCGAGCAGGCCGTCGGCCATCGCCTGCAGGCGCAACGCCACCCAGCGTTCGCGGCCCTTGCGCGGGAACAGCCGGCGGCCCTTGTGCTGGCTGTCGAGGTATTCGCAGATCACCGGCGAGTCGAAGAGGTCCATGCCCTTGACCGAGAGCGCGGGAATCTTGCCGACCGGATTGTGCTTGTCGACGTCGGCGTTGGGCGCGACCGGCGTGAGCGCCACGTTCACCATCTCGATCTTCTTGTCGAGCCCGGTCTCCAGCGCCACGAGGCGGACCTTGCGCGCGTAGGGCGACGACGGCGAGTAGTAGAGCTTCATCTTGGCCATGGCTTGGTCTCCTGTCGTGCGGCCTCAGGCGGCGGCGGTGTGGGGAATCTCGGTGTCGTTCAGGCGCACCTTGCGGGCGACCTCGATGAGCTGCTGCCAGGTCGTGGTGTCGATCGGCACGCCGTTCTTCTCGCGGTCGAGCCTGCGGGCGCGCTCGGGCTCGCCCGGCGCCAGCACTTCCGGCACGCCCGGCCGCGGCTTGGCCGACTTCACCCAGGTGATGAAGGTCTCGACTTCTTCCTCGAAGGCCGCGGTGCCGCCCATCGCCGACGGATCGATGATGATCGACAGCATGTTGTTGATGATGTCGGTGCCGTCCCGGATGGTCTTGGGCGAGTGCGTCAGACCACCGGTCAGCGCGCCGGCCAGGAGATCGCAGATCACGGCGAGGCCGCCGCCCTTGTGCAGGCCGAACGGCAGGATGGCGCCGAACGGCTGGTTGTACATCACGCCCGGTTCAGTGGTGTCGACGCCGGCGGCGTCGATCAGCAGGCCGGGCTCCATCTGGATCTTCTTGTTGTTGGCGACGCGGACCTTGCCCATCGCCACCTGGCTGGTGGCGAAGTCGAGCACGATCGGCTCCTTGCCCTTGCGTGGCACCGCCGTGCAGTAGGGGTTGGTCGAGTAGCGCGGCTCGGCGCCGCCGAACGGCGCGACCAGCGACTTGTGGCCGTGCACGTTCACCCAGTGCGTGCTCACCATGCCGGCGCGCGCGCACTGCTCGGCCCAATGGCCGATGCGTCCGATGTGATGCGAGTTGGTGAGGCCAACGACGCAGACGCCGTGCTTTTTCGCGCGTTCGATGCCGATGTCCATCGCTTCCTTGGCGATCACCTGGCCGTAGCCGGTGCCGCCGTCGATCACAATTACAGCACCATTATCCTTGATGATCTTTGCATGATGGTTACGGGCGCAGCGGCCGGTGGTGGTATTCTGGATGTAGGCCGGCATCATGCCGACGCCGTGGCTGTCGTGGCCGAACAGATTAGCCATCACCAGGTGATCGGCGACCAGCCTGGCCTCGTCGGCCGAGCTGCCGTCGGCCCGGCAGATCGCCATGGTGAAGGCATGCAGTTCCGCAGGCTTGACCCGCACCTCGCCCACGCCGTTCTTGCCGCCAGCCATGCCTTTTCCTCCGGTTACGCCCGTGCCCGCGACACGCGTGGCGCGCAAGGTTCCGCGCCGGTCCGGCGCTGTCAACAAGACGCTCCGCAGGCCGGCATGCTAGGAAAAACCACATGATATGGGGGGTCGTTCGCCTGGTGTGTCTGGCGCTGGTTTTGGCCAGTTCGACCGTGCTTGCCCAGACGGCGCCCCAGCAGCCGTTTTCGCAGCGCATCGAGCTGTGGACCCGCCAGCTCGACCGGATTTCCGCCCGCGTCGACCAGGCCAACGTGCAGCCGGCCGAGATCGACACCCTGCGCGAGTGGACCAACGACGTGCGCGCCCAGGTGCTGGCCAGCGAACAGCTCGCGCGCGGCGACCTTGCCGACACCAAGCGCCTGCTGGCCCCGCTCGAGCCCAAGGTCGGGCCCGACAACAAGCCGGCCGCCGACCAGCCGCCCGACACCGACGCGGTGAAGGCCGAACGGACGCGGCTCACCGACCTGGCGGCGATCAGCGAAAGCCGGGTCAAGCAGTGCGAGGTCGTGCTCGTGCGCGTCGACCAGCTGCTCGAGCGCATGACCAAGGTGCGCAGCCAGGTCGTGCTGGAGACCTTGCTGCATCGCGACGCCTCGCCGCTGTCGGGCGCGGTGTGGACGCGGATCGGACCGGAGTTCATGGCCGCGACGCGCTCCCTCGCCGGCGCGTTCGACACCTGGGCGCACAACGGCCTCGCCGGCCTGCGCTCGGGCGACCAGGATCTGCTGCCGCTCGCGATCTGGGCGGTGGTCACGATCGCGCTGTGGTGGGGCGGCCGGATGCTGCGCCAGCGCTTCGGCCGCACCGACGACGCCGAGCCCGGCCGGCGCGACCGCACCTTCGCCGCGGCGATCGATGGCCTCGGCCTCGTGCTGGTGCCGATCCTCGCGGTCTGGCTGGTCGGCCGGCTGCTGGCCGCGAGCCAGCCGCCGGCGCCGCTCGACGGGCTGCTGCCCGAGCTGGTCAACCGCGTGATCGGCCTGCTGCTGGTGCTCGGCCTGACGGCCACGGCGCTGGCGCCCGACCGGCCGGCGTGGCGCGTGCTGCCTTTCACCGATTCGAGCGCCCGGCACCTGTCGACCGCGCTGCGCCGGCTGATGGCGATCGGGCTGGCCGTCGACTTCCTCTATCTCGTCCTCACCGTCGGCGACAATCGCGAGGCGCTGGCCGCCGTGGGCGCGCTGGTCCTGGCCGCCACCGTGGCGCTGCTCGCCCTGCCGGCGATGGCCAACACGTCGTGGGAGGCGGCGCGGCCCGAGGGATCGGAGCGGCCGTCGGTGGTCGGCGGCACCTGGTGGTCGGTGACGCGGCTCGCCCTGGTCGTCGTGCTGCTGGCGTCGATCGTGCTGGCGCTGCTGGGCTTCGCCACGCTGGCCTCGCACATTCATTCGGCGGTGGCGTGGAGCTGCCTGCTGGTGGCGCTGGCGCTGCTCGCCCACCGGCTGGTCGCCGACGTGCTCGAGGCGGTGGCGGCGCCGCAGACGCCGACCGGCCGCTGGGCCCGCCAGCGCCTGGGCCTGGCGCCCGAGGCGACCCTGCGCGGCCAGCTCATCGTGCTGCTGGTCTTCGACTTCCTGCTGGTCGTCGTGCTCGGCATCGCCGTGCCGGCGGCGTGGAGCGTCGACATCGACGCCATCCTGCACGCCTTCGGCGAGCTGCTGCGCGGCGTGCGCATCGGCGGCGTCACCATCTCGCTGGCCAACATGGGCATGGCGATCCTGGCCTTCGTGGTCTGCCTCGTGCTGGCGCGGGTGACGCGCAACATCGTGCGCGACCGCGTGATGCCGACGGTCGACGCGCCGCTGCCGCTGCGCCAGTCGATCGACGCCGCCCTCAACTACGCCGGCGTCATCATCGCCATCCTGGTCGGCGTCAGCGCGCTCGGCATCGACTTCACCAACCTGGCCATCGTGCTGGGCGCGCTGTCCGTCGGCATCGGCCTCGGGCTGCAGAACATCGCCAACAACGTGATCTCCGGCGTCATCATGCTGATGGAGCGGCCGGTGAAGGCGGGCGACTGGGTATCGGTCAACGGCCACGAGGGCTTCGTGCGGCGCATCAACATCCGCGCCACCGAGATCGAGACCTTCCAGCGCACGCACGTCATCGTGCCCAACAGCCTGTTCCTGCAGAACCCGGTGATCAACCGCACCTACGCCGACACCTCGAGCCGGCTGGAGCTGCCGATCACGGTCGGGCTGGGCACCGACGTGGCGAAGATGGAGACGATCCTGCGCGAGGCCGCACTGGGCCACCCGCGGGTGCTGCGCGTGCCGGCGCCGATCGTGCGCTTCGAGCGCATCGCCACGGCGGGCCTCGACTTCCAGCTGCTGGTGTTCGTGGCGCAACTGGAGGACCGGCTGGTCGTGACCAATGCGCTGAATGCCGCGATCCTGGCGCGCCTGATCGAGGAGAAGATCCTCGACCCGCATCCCGCGGCCGAGTTCAAGCTGCGCGACCTCGGCCGGCTGGCCGATGCGCTGGCCGGAAAGACCGATGGCGCCGCGCCGACTCCGCGCTGAGCGGCCCCGGCGGCGCTGGCCGTACGCGCTATTGGCCGCCGCCGGCCTCGTGCTGGGCGTGGCGCTGTGGGCCTACACGCCCGACCTGCCGGCGGAGCTGCTGATCGAGCGCTACGCCGGCGCGCAGTCGAGCTTCGTCGACGTCGGCGGCGTGCGCACCCATATCCGCGACACCGGGATCGACGAGGCCAATCCGAACGCGGTGCCCCTGGTGCTGCTGCACGGCTCGCTCGAGTCGCTCGACGTGTGGGACGGCTGGGTGAAGGCCCTGGCGCCGCGGGTGCGCGTGATCACCGTCGACCTGCCCGGGCACGGGCTGACCGGCACCTGGGAGCGCGACGAGTACACGATCGACGCCTATGCCGACTTCGTCGAGGTGCTGGCCGACACGCTGAATCTCGACCGCTTCGCGCTGGGCGGCCACTCGATGGGCGGCGCGGTGGCGTGGTCGTTTGCCGCGACGCGGCCCGAGCGCGTGAGCCACCTCATCCTCGTCGACTCCTCGGGCTTCCCCGGCACCGGCCGCGCGCCGCTGTCGGCGCGCATCGCCCGCCTGCCGGTGATCGGCGGCATCGGCCTCTACTTCAAGCCCGACCCGCTGGTGCGGCGCACCCTGCTCGACGTCTACGCCGATCCCGCGATGGTGACGCCCGAACGGATGAAGCGCTACGCCGAGCTGCAGCGCTTTCCCGGCAACCGCCACGCCACCCTGCTGCGCGTGCGCACGCAGGACCCGCTCGACCCGACGCCGTTGAAGCGCCTCTCCGTGCCGACGCTCATCCTGTGGGGCGCGCACGACAAATGGGTGCCGCCGGCCGACGCCTTCCGCTTCCAGAACGACATCAAGGGCAGCCAGCTCGAGATCTTCGAGAAGGCGGGCCACAATCCGATGGAGGAAGAGCCGGAGGCGACGGCCGCCGCGGTCGCGGCCTTCCTGCCCGACAAGGCCGAGCCGCGCCCCGAGCTGCCGGTGCGCCTGCCGCCGCCCAACGATGCCGCGACCAGCGGCCAGGTGCGGCCGGCCAGCGAGCCGGAGAAGGATTGATGTTGAAACACCTCGTCCGCGGCACCCCCTCCGTCAGCGTAAGACGCTGACACCTCCCCCGAGACGGGGGAGGAATTCCGATTCATATTCCTCCCCCGTCTCGGGGGAGGTGGCGCGGTAATCCGCGACGGAGGGGGGCCACGCGGCCGCTCTCTCCGACTTCAGATCTACGCCGGCTTCAGCATCGCCATGACTTTGGCGAAAGCGTCATCGGCGATGGTTTCGATCTCGGCCCTGGTGCGGTTCTGGATCGGGTGCGGGACGAAGACGACGCCGGGCTCGAAGCCCAGCGCAGTGCTCTGCGCCTCGACGCCGTCGACGAAGCCGGTGGTCACGATGTTGACGCCGGGCAGGCCGCGGCTGTCGAGATTGTAGAGGTCGTGCAGACTGCACGATGTGCAGGAGCCTCAATCGCTTAAGGCGATCACCGCGAGCTGGGCCTCGGCCGCGATCTTCTGCAGCAACTCCGTCGGTGCCACCTTGGTGTTGGTCGGCTTGGCGTAGCGCCTGGTCGGCACGCCGGCCTTCCTGAAGTGGCTCTCGAGCTGGTCGAGGAAGACCTTGCCGCCGTTCTTGCCGATGTCCATCAGCGCCACGACCTTGCCGTCGAGCGACGGCGGCGGCACGAGGCGCGCACGGCGCGAGGGCGACGTCTCGGCGGTGGGATCGCGCAGAGTGGTCATGCTCATGGTTTGATCTCCCTCATCGAATTTCGCGGGTCACTGCCTGACATTCGGTGCGCACCCTCTGGCCCGGCCAGCCGCCGATGATGGCCGAGAACAGCCCCGCCGGGCCACCGGCGCGCACGATCAGCACGCCGTCGGGCATGGGCTGGAACTTGTCGATCATCTGGTCGGCGAACTTCGCCGGGATGCCCTCGGCCACGCCGTGCGCGCCATGCACGAGGTCGCGGCCCGGCCGCTTCAGCGCCTGGTGCAGTTCGTCCTCGAGGCGGCGGCGGTTCCAGCCGCCGTCCCGGAAGATCCCGTAGTGCTCGGGCGACAGCACGAGGATGGCGTTGCCGGCGTCGACCAGCTTGGGGTGACTGACGCCCCACAGACCCATCGCCAGCGAGCGCACGAGTTCCTCGGGCGTCCGCGACTTCTGGTCGATGAAGCCGCGCACGCCCTCACCCTGGAACAACGTCACGGCGCTCCTGCCGGCAGCGATGCCGCGGCGTTGCGCCAGCGGCTCCCAGTCGGGATCGCTCTCGTCCTCGGCGAAGCAGAAGGTGTACTTGCCGGGATTGCCCAGGGTCGCCCGATCGATCGCGCCCGGCAGGCCGCCGCCCACGTTGCGCACGATCAGCTGCAGCGCGCGGCCGATGGTGGCGTTGGCACGATTGCCCTGGCCCAGGGCGTTGACGCCGCTGTTCATGCCGATGGCCTTCGTCACCGGCCCGTTGATCATCACCACCGGTCCGGAGAAGTGCGTGGTGCACAGCAGTCCGTGCATCGTGAACAGCGGATCGAGCGCGGCCTCGACGACGCCCAGCACCACCGGCATGTACTCCGGCTTGCAGCCCGCCATCACCGCGCTGATCGCCACCTTCTCGACCGTGCACGGCGCGAGGTTGGGCGGGATGAGTCCCACGATCTCGTCGGGCTTGCGCTCGGTGCCGCCCAGCATACGCAGGATGCGCGCGTCGGTCGGCGGCACGACGGGCAGCCCGTCGCTCCAGCCGCGCTCGAAGCAGGCCTCGATCGGATCGTCCCACTCGCCGACATCGACCGTGCGCGCCTTCAGGCCGGGATCGCCGTAGCGCGCGATCAGGATCTCCTGCACGCCGGGCTCGACGCTCCGGGAGCCGCAGCCCGGCTGGAACGCCGGCAAGCCCTCGCCCGCGGCGGCGGGGCCGGCGAGCTTCACCCACTCGGCG
>Ga0070681_10002347_pt1 | contig 17293 bp, 9 predicted proteins | sample KBSC83BmetaG_FD_65650 | JGI IMG/M metagenome (GOLD analysis project Ga0070681, IMG submission 65650) | Corn rhizosphere microbial communities from Kellogg Biological Station, Michigan, USA - KBS C8-3B metaG | ecosystem: Host-associated > Plants > Roots > Rhizosphere | place: USA: Michigan...
CAAAGTCGCTCATCATTCCGCGGACGTCCGCAGACGCGCTCAGCACTCCGACGACTCTCATCTCCGACGCACACGCTCAGGGCATCCACGTCCATGCCTGGACTTTCCGCGCCGAAAACGCGTTTCTTCCCTCCACCCTCCGCAGCGGCTCCGACCCGAAGGCTTTCGGCAACTTGGAATCCGAGGTGAAATCCTTCTTGGCCGCCGGGCTGGACGGTTTCTTCACCGATCACGCAGACATCGGCGTTCGCGCTCGCAATGCGGCGGGCTATCATCCGCTCCCATGAACATCGAGCTAACCGCGCTGGAGTCCCGGGTCATCGGCTGCCTCATCGAGAAGCAGATCACCACTCCAGACCAGTATCCGCTGTCCCTGAACGCTCTGGTCAACGCCTGCAACCAGAAGTCCAACCGCGACCCCGTTCTGGACGTAGACGAAGCCGCGGTCCAAGCCACCTTGGATGGCCTCTCTAAGAAGCACTTCGTGGTCGAGAAATCCGGCTTCGGCAGCCGCGTCCCCAAATACCAGCATCGGTTCTGCAACACTGAATACGGAACGTTGAAGTTCGACGCGCAAGAGCTGGCCATTGTGTGCGAACTCTTACTCCGTGGCCCCCAGACGCCTGGCGAGCTACGTAGCCGCGCCAGCCGGATGGCGACTTTCTCGGACGTCACCGAAGTAGAGGCAGCTCTCACGAGATTGGCCGAGCGGGAAGGGGGACCGTTCGTGACGAAACTCGTGCGAGAGCCAGGTCGCCGTGAGGCCCGCTTCGCGCACCTCTTCAGCGGTCCGGTGGCGGAAAGTGCCCACGGCACGAGCGTTCACGCAGCCGAAAGAGTCTCCGCGGCCGCCCCATCCACCGGCTCCGTTTCAGCCCCCGAGGTCACCTTCCCAGCGTCCTTGAATGACGAACGCCTGGCCAGGCTGGAAGTCGAGGTACAGGCCCTGCGCGCAGAGCTCATGGAGCTTAAAAATCGCCTCAGCTAGCACTAGAAGTAAAATAGAATTGACAAAAACGGCATTATAGGTAAACTCTATTTGATGCCAAAACCACCCATCGCCCTGGCCTCACTCCCCCCTGTAGTGCTGCGCTCTCTGCAGCTGCTTGGGGAGAATCTGGCGGTGGCTCGCATCCGCCGCCATGAGACGCAGAGCGAGTGGGCGAGGCGGATGGGTGTCTCCCGCCCGACGCTGATTCGAATGGAGCAGGGCGACGCCGGTGTCGGCGTCGGAATTTATGCGACGGCACTGTGGCTGATGGGAAGGGCGGAAGCGCTTCCAGACCTCGCAGCTCCGGCCGAAGACCGGGGAGCACTCGAAGCCGACGTCCGGGAGGCCATGAAGCGACGCCCAGTGCGATCTGCCGGCTCCGCCGAAGCACGACTGAGACGGAAAAAGTCCGGCGAGTGAAGCAGCGTGGCCCGGATCGACGACTACACGCCATCTGATCAGCTGTACCTCTGGCTCCTCACAGCGCCGGGGGACCCGGTGCCGGTGGGCATCCTGAGACTGGTTCGCTCATCGCAAGGCGTTTCCCTCGAGTATTTCTCCGACTGGCTCGAGAGGGGCTTCCCGCTCAGCGAGGACCTTCCACTCGTCGCCGGCGAGATGCTTCCAAAAGAGAAGACGACGGCCATCGGTGCCGTCGATGACGCACGCCCCGATCGTTGGGGCGAGCGAGTCATTCGCTTCATCGATCGGCCGCCGCGGCTGTCGTTGCTCGAGTATCTGTACTTTGCGGGCGACGATCGATTCGGTGCCCTGGGCGTTTCGACTCATGAGAAACACTATCGCCCCCGCCGCATGGGTCCGTTGCCGAACCTGTCGGACTCCAACGAAATCCATGAGCTGATCCGGCGAATTCAGGCAAACGAGCCGGTGCCGGAAGCCCAGAAACGGTTGATCTCGCCAGGGGCCAGCATGGGCGGAGCGCGACCGAAGGCGCTGATCTGGCTCGACGACGCTGAGTGGGTCATCAAATTTTCAGACGGCGACGCGGCGGATACACCGCTCGTCGAGCACGCAACCATGACACTCGCGCAGAAGGCGGGAATCCGCGTCGCCGCAACCAAGGCTGTGCGACTGACGCATGGGCACGCGGTGGCCATCAAACGTTTTGACCGCTCACGTACGCACGACCGGCACCACTGTCTGTCCGCTTGTGTCGCCCTTCGTGCCGCCTCTGAACATTTTGGCTATCCCGAGCTCGCTCAATTGTTGAGACGCCGCGGCGACCCATCCACGAACGCCGCGCAGATGCGCGAGCTGTTCCGAAGAATGGTGTTCAACATCCTCATCGACAACACCGACGACCACGAGAAGAACCACGCGTTTATCGTAAATGACGCCCAACGATACGAGCTGTCGCCAGCTTACGATGTACTTCCGTCCGGGCAGGCGCTCGGGTTCCAGCAGATGAGGGTAGGGGAACAGGAGGCGGACTCGACGCTGTCGAACGCTCTATCGATGGCTCACCTGTTCGGCCTCACGAAAAAAGAGGCTCCCAACGAGGTCGAGGCCGTCGCCCGTGTCATCAACGGCTGGCGAGAGCACTTCCGGGAATGCGGGGTCACCAGGGGCGACGTCGATCTGTATGCACAACAGATCGACCGCCCGTTCCTGCTGGATCAGCGCAAGGACGTTACTGCGTAACGTCCAGCATCACCGTCTTCAAATGCACCGAATCGCCCCCGGCCATCACTTCGAACGCCCCGGGCTCGACGACGTGCTTCATGTTCTTATCCCACAACGCCAGCGCACTCGAATCGAGTGTGAAATTGACGGTAGTCGACGCCCCCGCATCCAACGTCACGCGCTTGAACCCCTTCAGCTCCTTGACGGGCCGGGTGACCGAGCTGACGACATCATGGATATACAGCTGAACGACCTCATCGCCGGCCATCTTCCCGGTGTTGCGCACACTGACCGACACCGTGACGCTTCCATTCGTCTTGATCTGCTGCGCTGAAAGAACGGGAGCCCCAATGTCGAAGGTCGTATACGACAACCCGAACCCGAACGGGAACAACGGATCCTTCGACCCGAACATGTACCCGCGGTGCGCGCTCGGCTTCTGGTTGTAGAACATCGGCAGCTGGTAGATCGAGCGGGCGACAGTAAGGGGCAACTTGCCGCCGGGATTCGCATCGCCAAACAAAATGTCGGCCAGCGCAGTGCCGCCTTCCTGCCCCGGATACCACCCCTCAACTAGCGCGTTGGCCTTGTCCGCGACCTCCGGCACCGACAGCGGCGGTCCGTTGATAAGCAGCACGACGACAGGCTTACCCAGCGAGAACATCGCCTCCGCCAGGTCCTTTTGCTGCCCAACGAGCCCAATGTCAGACCGATCGCCGAGATGGTCCATCGCCCAAGCCTCGCGACTGGTAGCCGCGTTATTGCCGATGACCAGAACGACAGCGTCCGCGTCCCGAGCGACTTGCTTGGCCTCCTCGATCCGACGCAGATTCGCATCGCGATCGGCGAGCGTCACCTTATCCGCATACCAGTCGCCGGTATCCGTAATGCGTACGCCCTCGGCGGTGACAACCTTCACCCGCGAGCCCAGCTTCGTGCGAATGCCCTCGAGCACGCTCACTGTGTGTCGAGGCACATTGGAATAGCCACCGATCTGTGCAACAGCAGCGTTGGGGCCAATGACCGCAATTGTCTTCAGCGCGTCGGCGTGGAGCGGTAGAACGCCGTCGTTCTTGAGCAGAATCGTCGACTTGTGAGCCGCCTCGACAGCCAGTGCGCGAGCCTCCGCGTTGTCGGTGATCTTCTCGGCGTAGCTCGCGTCCGCATAAGGATTCTCGAACAAGCCAGCCCGAAACTTCATCCGCAGCATCCGCCGCACAGCGTCATCGATCTGAGCCTGGGTCACCCGGCCCTCCGCGAGAGCCTTCGGGAGCAGGCGATACGCTTCACCGTCGGGCATATCGAAATCGACGCCGGCGTTCATCGCACGCACTGCGGCGCTTTCGAGGTCCGGCTCGACGTGATGAATCTCAACGAGTTGCTCGATGCCCTCGTAGTCGCTGACGACCGCGCCCTTGAAACCGAACTCATCCCGCAGGATGTCGTGCAGCAGCCAATGGTTCGCGTGCGAGGGAATGCCATCGATCTCGTTGTACGACGGCATGATGTCGGCGGCGTGAGCGCGCGTAATGGCAGCCTGGAAAGGAGGAAAGAACTCCTCCCGAAGTACTCGCTCCGAGATCTCCGCCGGGCCGATGTTCGTGCCGCTCTCGGGCTGTCCATGGCCCGTCATGTGTTTGAGCGTTGCGAAGACGTGCCCAGGCTCGAGCCCGGACTCGAGCGGCGATTTCTCGCCTTGGAAGCCCTTGACCGCCCCGACGCCAAGCTCGCCGACCAGGTATGGATCTTCTCCGTACGTTTCTTCGATGCGGCCCCAGCGAGCGTCCCGAGCGACGTCGACGACCGGCGCCAGCACAAGCTGTACACCGCGCGCGCGTATTTCTCGCGCCACCACTGTAAATATGCGTGTCAGAAGTTCCGGGTCCCACGTGCTCGCGAGCGCGAGCGCTTCCGGAAAGTGCGTCGCTCCGCGAGCAGCGAAGCCATGCAGACCCTCCTCATGAAACAGAGCAGGTATCTGCAGGCGCGTGTCCGTCATCTGGAAGTGTTGGATGGCATTGATGAGCGCCACCTCCTGCTTGGCATCTCGGAACGGCTTCTCGTCCGGGCTGGGCGATCCGGCGCCGTGCAGATCGTTGGGCCGCACGAAGTGCCCGATGCCGACGGGATAGAGCGAGCGCGCCTTCGCCGGGTCGAATTCTCCGCCCGGCGTGAGCAGTGCTGCCTTGCGATTCCAGATCGCCGTGATCTGCGCGATCTTCTCGTCGAGCGTCATGCGGGAGAGGAGATCCTCGATGCGCTCCTCCACCGGCGCTTTTGCGTCCTTGTACAAAGGCTTGCCTGAGGGTGCTGCCGCGAAGGCGCCGGCGCTCGACACGATCATGATGATGCTTGCGCGCAACAAATGCGCGACTGCACGGCCATTCGACTGGTTCATCCGCACCCCCCTCGCTCGAGCTCTCGTCGGCTGGTACCGGTATCATACGGCCGCCCTCCCGCCAGCCTCAAACCTGTTTTCCCAAAGGGAGTTGCGCTCAGCACATTGGTAGCGCTATCGTAATGACACCGGTTGTCCAGCGGCGAGGGAGTGGTTTGGCTGAACCGCATTGGTTTCCTATGGGCGCCATTCCGAGCGCCGGGCAAATTTCGTTGCGGAAAGCCACTCACGGGTCTTTCGGGGACCGGCAATTGCTCCCCACGACCCTCCACCTCTCTAGCTGTCCTTGCTGCTTTCTCACTTCCGAGGGGGAATGTCGTGAAAGATCGAAAGACAGTTGTGCGGGCCGCTGCAGGCCTGCTGATCGTGTGTATTGCGGCGACAATGGCGGCCCAGGCGAGTGCGGCCGGACCCAATATCGTCGTCGCTCAGAACCAGCCGGCGGCGCCGGAGTCAACGACTGGGCAATCGGGCGGCGAGTTGCAGGAGGTCGTCGTCACGGGGTACCGCCGTAGCTTGACGGAGTCCACGGACGCGAAGCGCAATGCCACCGGGTTCATCGACCAGGTGAACGCCGAGGACATCGGCAAATTCCCTGACTCGAACATCGCGGAATCCTTCAACCGAATTCCGGGCATCACGATCACGCGCGACATCACGGGGGAGGGCACGGAAATCTCGATCCGCGGCCTCGGTACGAACTTCACCAAGGTCCTGCTGAATGGTGCTCCCGTGGCAGTGGCCTCCACTGGCGTGACCGACGCTCAGAGCACCAATCGTGAGGTGGACCTCGATCTGTTCCCGACTGAGCTGTTCACCCAGCTGACCGTGAAGAAGACCTCCAGCGCCTCTATGATCGAAGGGGGCGCGGCTGGAACGGTCGACATGCGTAGCGCGCGGCCGTTCGACAACCCCGGTTCGCACCTGACGTACTCCGCACAGGGTACCCAGAACCAGGGCGTCGCCAACATGGGCGAGCGTGGCGCGATCATCGCGAGCAATACCTGGGACAATGGGCTCGGCGCTCTCATCGGCGTCGCCGGCGTTGCCAATCGAATCGACGTCAAGGGTTTCGAGACCATCGGTTGGACGAACGCCAACCTGTCGGCGGGGCAGTGCGGTACCGGTTACACGACCTGTAACTCCACGGGTGGCGGCAACTGGACGATCCCCGGCACGGTACCGGCGGGCGCGGGCAACGGGCTCACCACCGGGGCGACCATCGACAACGCCTTCCTGCTGGCCCACAACCCCGGACGATCCATCCAGCAGATCGACAATGCCCTGATTCCGCGCCTCGGGAGGCCTTCCGACGAGTTCGGCTCGCGCGACCGCGTCAACGGAGTGGTGAGCTTCGAGTACCGGCCGACCGACGCGCTGCACTTCTACGTGGACTCGATGTACGGCCACAAGAAGAACAACGAGCAGCGCATCGATATGGACTGGGTTGGGCGCAACGGTGCCATGGTTCCCCTGAACATGACCGTCGACCGTTCCGATTGCAGCCTGGGTTGCGTAGCGACCGGCGGCACGTTCGCCAACGCGCAGGAGTTCCTCGAGTACCGGCCGTACTTCGAGACCGTGAACTTCTATGGCGTGAATCCGGGCATGACCTGGACCTTGAACGACTCCTTCAAGTTCGATGTCCAGGCCAACAAGACCCAGAGCACCTTCCATCGCGAAGTACCCTCGGTCGTGCTCTCCACGCCGCTCGGGGGCGGCCTGACCATCGACTACAACAACAACGGCGGCGGTGTTCCGACGCTCGCCAGCAATGTGAATCTGGACAATCCGGCCAACTTCGGCTGGAACGCAGGCTCCCGCGTCAACATCCAGGACGAGCGGCGCAGCACCCAGACCAAGGGTGCGCGGGCGAACTTCACCTGGGACAAGATCAAAGACATCAATGTGCAGTTTGGCTTCGCTTACGACGACATCCTGCGGACCATCAGGGCCACCGACGGCAGTCAAGCCTGGCAGAACGCCGTTTGCGGCGACAACCCGAGTGTGTATCTGCTGGGGCCGAATCTTCAGCCGCCCTGCGAAGGGCTCTCTACGGCGACCCCGCCGCGTTTCCCTGCCTCCCCGGCGCAGCTGACCACCCCGTCGGGCTACCCAGCCTATCCGGCGCTCGGGCAAGGGTATTCGGCGGGCAAGCCGGCACCCCTGGTGTACCAGGGCTCTGTCGTCCCCATGGGATCGGTGCCCAACTATCTCTCGCCCGGGCCCGCCGGGTTCGTCACGGTGAACTGGCCGGCTTTCGCAGGAGTCACCAATTACACGGGCTTCCACAACTCCTCGGGATCCGTCTCGGGTTCCAACACCGGCGCGAACGCCGGCTTCGTGGAGGAGAAGGTCAAGGGCTTCTACCTGGAGCTGGTCGGCGACACGATGCTCGGCGGTAATCGCCTGCGCTATGACGCCGGGCTGCGCTATGTGCGCACCGATCAGACGATCGGCGGCTACGTCTCGATTCCCAGCAACAGCCCCTTCAACACGCCGGCGAATACGTCAAAGGTGGAAAGCCCCAACGACGGCGCGATGTACCCGAACGTCCTGAACTTCGTGTACACCGACAACACGTACAAGAACATGCTGCCCTCGGCGGAGTTCGCGTACAACGTATCGGACAACGCGCTCGTGAGATTTGCCGCCTCGCGAACGATGACGCGACCGGATCCGAGTGCCATGCTGCCCGGGGTTTCCTTCAGCTCGCCCTCGGCGGACATCGGCAGCCAGGGCAATCCTGCCCTGAAGCCGTTCCTTGCCGAGAACTTCGACCTCGGCTTCGAGTACTACACGGGACAGGAGGGCTACGTCGGGATTGCCGCATTCCGCAAGCGGCTCACCGGCTTTACTGCCAACGGCAGCACGACCTACCCGTTCAACTACCTGGCGCAGTACGGAATCACGTTCGCGACCTTATCGCCGACGCAGCAGCAGGCGATCACTTCCCGCGGCGGACCCGATGCGACCACCATCGTGCTGACGCAGCAGGTGAATGCGAGCGGCGCCCTGACCGTGAACGGCCTGGAGTTCAACTGGGTCCAGCCGCTGGACTTCCTGCTGGATCGCTTCAACCTGGATGGGTTCGGATTCACGGCGAACTACACCCTGGTCGATCAGTTCGGAACGGGGGCCGCTCCGGCGACCGCCCTGGGAGTCGCGCCTCACACTTACAACGTCACCGCGTACTATGAGCATGGCGCCTTCATGGCACGCATCTCCACGGTGTATAACAAGGGTGCCCAGATCTCGACGCTGAACCAGAACGGCATCCCCCTGGCCGCCCTGTTCAGTGCCGACTACAAGCAATGGGACTTCTCATCTTACGTGGATTTGTCGAAACTCCTCGGTTGGAAGCATGAGTTTCAGCTGACCTTCGATGCCACCAACCTGTTCGACGCCAAACTGCGCACGTACTTCCAGTTCTCGGATGCGACGTTCACGCAGTACAACCCAGGCCGCACGCTCATGTTTGGCTTCCGCGGCAAGTTCTAACCCTCCGGGGCGCGGAGGGGCCAAGGACGGTCCCTCCGCCTCGCAACGCGCCCTCGGTGCACGCCGATGAGTAAGTACCGTTGGCGCATCTGCGCGTTGCTGTTCGCGGCGACGACCCTCAACTACATCGATCGCGGGGTGCTGGGAGTCCTGGCGCCGGATCTGGGCCGCATCATCGGCTGGAACGAGCTCCAGTACAGCTACATCGTGGACGCGTTCCAGGGCGCCTACGCCATCGGCATGCTGTGCGCGGGGGCGATCATCGATCGGCTGGGCACGAGGCTCGGGTACGCCCTGGCGATTTGTATCTGGAGCCTCGCCGCCATGAGTCACTCCCTGGTGCGTACCGCACTGGGATTCGGCCTCGTGCGGTTCCTGCTGGGGCTCGGGGAGTCCGGCAACTTTCCCTCCGCCATCAAGACGGTCGCAGAGTGGTTCCCTCGGCGCGAGAGGGCTTTGGCGACGGGCATTTTCAACGCCGGTGCCAACATCGGCGCAATCCTCTCTCCACTCATCGTTCCGTGGGTCGCCATCACCTGGGGGTGGCAATACGCGTTTGTGTTCACGGGGGTGCTGAGCGCCACCTGGCTGGTGATCTGGCTGCGGACCTATCGAGCCCCCGACCGGCATCCGCAAGTCTCTGCTCAGGAGCTAGCGCACATCCGCAGCGATCCCCCGGAGCCGACCGAGAAGATTCCCTGGTCGCGCCTGGTGACCTATCGGCAGACCTGGGCGTTCGCGGTCGGGAAGTTCATGACCGATCCGATCTGGTGGTTCTTCCTGTTCTGGCTCCCGAAGTTCCTCAACAGCCAATACGGCTTGAGCCTGACGCAGCTCGGCCCGCCGCTCATCGCCATCTACCTGATGTCCGATTTCGGGAGTATCGCCGGCGGCTGGATTGCGGGTCGCTTCCTGAAGCGGGGTTGGTCGGTGAATCGCGCGCGCAAGGGTGCCATGCTCATTTGCGCGCTCGCCGTCGTGCCCATCGTCTTTGCCTCACAGGCGCAGAATGTCTGGGTGGCGGTGGGCTTGATCGGACTGGCGACCGCCGGTCATCAGGGTTGGTCCGCCAACATCTTTACTCTCACCTCGGACATGTACCCTGCGCGTGCCGTCGCTTCCGTGGTCGGATTGGGCGGATTCGCCGGCGCTGTCGGGGGGATGGTGATCTCGACGGTGGTGGGTTTTCTACTGCAAACGACAGGGAGTTATGTGCCTGTCTTCATCATGGCCGGTTCGGCGTACTTACTCGCACTCGCAATCATTCATGCCATCGCCCCCCGTTTGGAGCCGGCACGATTCTGAGCGCATCACTCCGCGCGGGCGTAGGGGCCGACGACGGATCCTACGAAGCCGCCCGCAACATCCGTGCTGAGTATCGAGCCGTCGTCGTTCTCCCTGAACGGCTTCCAGCCGCCTCGATCCTCGTCGTAGAAGAACGAGTAACGACCGCCCTCGGCGCTGATCCTCAGCTTGATGGCGTTGCGTGGCTTGAGAGCCATCTGGCCGACGGCCGCCGTGGTCTGGCCGCCTTTCTTCTCCAGAAACAATTGCGGGCCCGTGTCGGTATGGCGCACGCCGAAGAAGTACCAATAGTTCTCATTCTGAAACGCCGCAAGACCGGCCGCGACGCCCGCTTCAGTCGGAAGCTCCAGCGACGTGCTGGCATCGAAGGCGAGATGTTGCTGTCTGCGTGCGAGGAACGACGGGTTAGTCAACGTATCGAGCGACGCCCGCAGAGGATGAATCGTGAGCCAGCCGGGACGGCTGCGCAGGTCGGTCCATGTCTCTTTGGGCGTACGCACATACAGCCACTCGCGACCGAGCGTCGCGGTCTCGAAGTTGTCCCGCCAGGTGAAGTTGCCCGTCGTCGGCGCAGCTCCGGGCTGCTTGTCAGCCAGCCTCGGGGCCTTGGCGATGTACGGAATCGCTTTGCCGTGCTCGAGGATCACCGGCCACCCGTCTTTCCAAGTAACGGGCAGCAGGTAGGTCTCCCGGCCGGTGTTGTAGCGGACCTTGTCGTAGACCCGCGAGGCAAGGAACACCGCCCACCAGCTGCCGTCGGGGGCCTCGACGAGGTCGGCGTGGCCCGCGTTGGCAATGGGATCGGCACGGTTCGGCGGAAGGTCGCGTTGCGTGAGAATGGGATTACCGGCATAGGGCTGGAACGGGCCCCACAGCGAATGACTTCGCAGCACGACTTCGGAATGCCCCGCGCTGGTGCCTCCCTCGGCACACATCAGGTAATACCACCCGGCGTGTCGATACAGGTGCGGCCCCTCGATCCAGATCGGCTTCTTCGAGAAATCGACGCCGCCATTGACGAGTACCTTGCGCGGGCCGACGAGCCGGTGCGAGGTGAGATCGAGCTCCTGAATCCAGATCGCGCGGTGTCCCTCGTACTGCGGCTTACCGTCCGGTGGCCCGTTGTTCACGACATAGGTCTTGCCGTCGTCGTCGAAGAACAGCGAAGGGTCGATGGCTCCCTCGAGCTGCGGAAGCCAGATCGGATCGGACCACGGACCGGCGGGCTCTCGCGTCGTCGAAAGGTAATTGCCGCCGGAGTCCACTGCGGTATTGATCACGTAGAACGTCCCGGCATGGTAGGCGATGGCCGGGGCGAAGAGTCCGCGCGAGACGCTTTGTCCGTCGAACACGATCTCGGTCGGCCGGTCGATCACGTTGCCGATGTGTTTCCAGTGCACGAGATCGCTGCTCTCGAACACCGGAATGCCGGGGAAATAGGTGAACGTGGAGTTCACGAGGTAGAACAGATTTCCGGCGCGAGCGATGCTCGGATCCGGATAAAAGCCTGCGAGAATAGGATTACGGTAGCTCCCCTGCGGGAGCGGGCTGGAGAATACGGCGTCGTGGCCCGTGTATTCGAACCAGTCGAACGACACGGCAGGCGCTTGCGCGACACCCGCTAACGGGACGAGCATCACCGCAGCCGCGGCTAGTTTTTGTAGGAGCATGACGAATGGTCGAAGTGAACGAGGAATTTTCGGCGGCGCAGGGCTCGACACGGGACCGCACGATCGTGGCGGCGAAGGTGATCGTCACGTGTCCGGGGCGGAATTTCGTGACGCTGAAGATCGAGACGCGCTGCGGACTGACCGGTGTAGGCGATGCGACGCTCAACGGCCGCGAGCTGGCGGTGGCGGCGTACCTTCAGGAGCACGTGGTCCCGAATCTGATCGGCCGCGATGCGGGCCGGATCGAAGACACGTGGCAGTTTCTGTATCGCGGTGCGTACTGGCGCCGCGGCCCCGTGACGATGACGGCGATCGCTGCTGTCGATGTCGCATTGTGGGACATTCTGGGGAAACTCGCCGGGCTGCCGCTGTACCAGATGCTCGGCGGCCGTTCGCGCGAAGGCGCGCTTGTCTATGGCCATGCGAACGGCAAGGACATCGACGAGGCGAGTGCCGAAGTAGGGCGTTTCATCCAGATGGGCTACAAGGCCGTGCGCGTGCAGAGCGGCGTGCCGGGAGTCAAGAAGCCTTACGGTATCTCGAGCGCGAAGAACGCCTACGAGCCTGCAGAGAGCGTGTTGCCGCTGGAGACGGAATGGTCCACGCCGCAATACCTGCTGACGGTTCCGAAGCTGTTCGAGAAATTGCGTGCCGATCACGGTCCTGACATCGAGCTGCTGCACGATGCGCATCATCGGCTGACACCGATCGAGGCTGCGCGTCTCGCGCGGGATCTGGAGCCCTATCGACTCTTCTGGCTCGAAGACTCCACACCCGCCGAGAATCAGCAGTCGTTCGAGCTCATCCGCAAACACTCGGTGACGCCGCTGGCGGTCGGGGAGGTCTTCAACTCCATCTGGGACTGTAAGGTCCTCATCGAGAGGCAGTTGATCGATTACCTCCGCACGACCATCGTGCATGGAGGCGGGATCACGCATGTGCGCAGAATCGCCGACTTCGCCGCGCTTCATCAGGTTCGCACCGGGTTCCACGGCGCGACGGATCTGTCACCCGTGTGCATGGGAGCGGCGCTGCACTTCGATACGTGGGTACCCAACTTCGGTATCCAGGAGTACATGCATCACACCAAGGAGACCTCCGAGGTCTTCCCGAGCGATTACGTCTTTCGCGACGGGCGGCTGCATTGCGGCGAGTCGCCAGGTCACGGCGTGACGATAGACGAGCGGCTCGCGGCCCGATACCCCTATTCGCCGAAACAGTTGCCGATCGCTCGGCTGACGGACGGCACGATGTGGGATTGGTAGCTGTCAGTCCACGGCTTGGCCTGGGCGGCATCGGGGGGCACCCGGGTCGCCCGGCACGTACGGAAGACAGATGTCCTTGTAGTACTGCAGCGGATGCTCCGGAGCCGGAGAGCCCTTCGGCAACGGGAGTTTCGAGAAGCTCTCCCAGTAAGCGACGCTGGCGTCACGCCACCATTTCGCATCGCTCTCCTGCCGTCCCAGGAACGCCGTGACTTGCGCAAACCGCTCGGCATCGACGTAAGAGGACAGGCCGGCCCAGGTCTTGCGCATGTCTCGCACGTTCTGAACGCCCCGATCGTAATGCTCGATGAGGTCCGTCCACACGGTCTTGCCGGACGCCATCTTGTAGTCCCACGGTACGTGATGGAACCAAAGCAATTCGTTGTCGGGAGTCGTCTTGACGTTCTCGAGTGCCTTGGCCACTTCAGGCGCGTATTGACTGACTGCGTTACTGCCCGTTGACGTTCGATCAAAGCCGATGCCTTTCGCATCCGCGCGGTGGTAGTACACCGGCCTCCAGTCAGCACGGGCGCCACTGGCATCCCAGGGTTCCGGGCCGTAGTGGTGCCCGTGTGCCATGAGGTGAGCGAGTCCGAGCGCTCCTGTGTAGTCGACGACCGTCTCGCGCGAGCCCATCATCATGGCGACAACGGGTTTGACGAATGCCGGGTCGTTGGAGAACGTCATTCGCACCCAATCCTCGGCAATCGACTCCGCGCTTGCGCCCGGATCCCAGGCGAGGCGGCCGAAGGCGTACCAGTTGGACTGATCGAAGTGCGAGCCGCTCCAGTTGCGATCGGAGCCGATGTTGGCGACACCGGCCATGCCGGTCCGATGGTACCCCTGTGCCGACCCATCGATCACTTTGCGAACGGTGGCTCCTTTGCCGGTCGCGTACGTGTCGGTCGCCAGAACCTCCTGCCACATCGTGCCGAGGTAGGCGAGGTTGGTGTTGAGCCCGAGGTACTCCTTGGTGGTCTGCACCTCGAGCATCAGGGGCGTCTTCGGCATGGCACCGAACAGCGGATGAACCGGCTCGCGCGGCTGGAAGTCGAGCGGGCCGTTCTTCACCTGGACCAGCACGTTGTCCCGGAACCGGCCATCCAGCGGCTTGAATTCGTCGTAGCCCTGCTTGATACGGTCTTCTTTGTTGTCGGAGTAGACAAAGGCCCGCCACATGATGATGCCACCGTGAGGCCCGACGGCATCCGCCAGCATGTTGGCGCCATCGGCATGCGTGCGGTGGTAGTCCTGCGGACCCGGCTGTCCCTCCGAGTTCGCCTTCACCAGAAAGCCGCCGAAATCGGGAATCGCCCGGTAGATCTCGTCCGCTTTCGTACGCCACCACGCCGCGACGTTGGGATCGAGCGGATCCGCGGTCTTCAGGCCGCCGACTTCGATCGGCGCGCTGAATCGGGCGCTCAGATAAACGCGGATGCCGTACGGCCTGAACAACTTCGCCAGCGCCGCTGTCTTCTCGATGTATCGGGCGTTGAGCACATCGGCGGGCGCGTTGACATTGGTGAGCACGGTGCCGTTGATGCCCAGGGACGCGCAGGCACGAGCGTAATCGGTGAATCGGGAATCCACGTAGTCCGGCAGGTTGTACCACTCCCAGATCGAGCTCCCCGCGTAGCCTCGCTCGATCGATCCGTTGAGGTTGTCCCAATGATCGAGGATTCGCAGCTGCAAGTGCGGCGCAGAGGAGAGGTCCAGGCGATCCAGCGCCTGGCGCGTCTGTAGGAGCTTCAGGAAATGAAACACGCCGTGCAGCACACCCACATCCTGATTCGCTGCGATGGCTGTCGCCGCATGTCCGCCGACTGAGATGGAACGGATCACGTAGCCTTCGGCGCCGGCGGCGGTGAGATTCAAATGAAGACCGGCAATCAGCGTCGAGGACTTGGGCGTACCGAACACGATGGCCCCATCCTTCGTGACGCCCGCTTCGACCGGCGGAGCTGAACCCAACAGGCCATGCAAGCCCCGCACAAGCTCCGCTTGGGCGATACGCAGAGTGTCGGAGGCGGTCCCTGGTACGACTTGCGCCGCGGCGCCGCGATATCTGGCTGTCCACGGGTCGCCGACGGTGTGGTATCGGAGCCAGAGCTCGTAGCCGTCTTCGGCCGAGGCTCGAGGGGTCACGGCCGCGAGCGCGGCACAAGCGATGACGGCGAGGCTAAGCGCTCGAACGAGTCGGTTCGACATACAGGTTCCTTGAGGGAGCTGCATGGTAACGCTACCACGGCGCGGGCGTAAGCCTCCGGCAAGAGGTTTTCGCGAGCTCAGTTCGTGGTGCGGCGACGACCCGTATTGCCGACGAAGATCAGCGAACTGCTTGCGTTTGAATCGGCGTCCGGGTTCTTGGCGGCGGCTTCCAGGTGGGTGCGGGCGCGGGTGCTGGCGGCTTGCGATTCTTCGGCCGCTTTGTCGGCTTCGACGGGGTAGGCGAGCAGGTAGCCCTGGACGCCGACAGGCCCGCAGTGAGAGAGGAATTCGAGCTGTGCGGGGCGTTCCACGCCTTCGGCGACCACCTGCAGCCCCAGTCCATGGCACAGGGCGACGATGGAGCGGACGATCGCGGCCGACCGCGGGTTCGTATCGACGCCTTCGACCAGGAGGCGGTCCAGCTTTACCCGCGTGATCGGCAGCTGCTCGAGCGAGGTCAGTGAGGAGTAGCCGATGCCGAAATCGTCCAGCGCGATAGACACGCCCATCTCTCTCAACCGGCGCAGCGACTCGATGGTGTTGGAGCCCGTTTGAAACACGGTCTCGGTCAGCTCCAGCTCCAGGGCGCTGGCCGGAAGTCCGGTCACTTCCAGCGCCTTGACGATGTGGTCGACGAAATCGCTCTCGAAGAACTGCGGAGGCGATACGTTGATCGCGACACACGCGCGATGCCATCCCTGCGCTCGCCAGGCGGCGGCTGTCGAGGTCGCCGATCGCAGGACCCAATCGGTGAGCTCGTGAATGAGGCCGGTTTTCTCCGCAATGTGGATGAACTCGGTGGCGGTCGCTATGCGGCCGTCGGGTTTGCGCCAGCGGAGCAGCGCTTCGAGCCCGGTGACCTCGAAGGTGTGCAGCGCTACCTGCGGCTGGAACATCAACAGCAAGTCGCCGGCCTCGACCGCGCGGCGTAGCGACTGCTCGAGCCGGAACCGCTGCGCGGCTGCGTCATAGAGGGCCGGGCGGTACAGAGCGAATCGATTGCGGCCCAGCTCTTTCGCGCTGAACAGCGCGACGTCCGCGGCGCGCAGCAGGCCCTCTGCCGTGTCGGCGTGATCGGGAAACAGGCTCGCGCCGACGCTGGCGCTCGTGGTGAGCACGCGGCCATCGATGGATAGAGGCTGCTGGAAGGCTTCGACGACTTCGGCAGACTTCGCCTCGACTTCCTCGATCGACTTCACGTCCTCGATCAGCATCGTGAACTCGTCGCCGCCCAGACGCGCGAGCAGGCCGTTTTCTCCCACGGTCTTGTGCAGTCGCTCCGCGATTCCCTGCAGGACGCGGTCGCCGAAGCTGTGACCCAGCGTGTCGTTGATGGACTTGAAGTTGTCGACGTCGAGAAACAGCAACGCCAGGCGCTGACCCGTCGAGGATGCGCGCGACAGAGCGCCGCCGAGGCGCGCGGACAACTGCCGGCGATTGGGCAGTTGCGTCAACGGATCGTGGTGAGCCAGGTGGTGCAGCTGTCGCGTGCGTTCGGCAACGTGGCGCTCGAGCTCTGTCTGGTGGGCCCGCAGAGCCGCTTCGCCGCGAGCAATCTGGTCCGCCATTGCATTGAACGACTCGGCCAACACGTCGAGCTCAGCGATGCCACCGCGGGGCGCACGCGCCATCCGGTTGCCGGCCGCCAGCTGACGGGTCGTCGCGGTCAGGCGACGAATGGGCAAACTGATGCTGATCGCAAGCAGGAGCGAGACCAACAATGCGACGCCAACAACGGTCGCGCCTGTCATAGTCAGCGTGCGCTGCGCAACTTCTGCGGCGTCAGCCGAACGAACGGCGGCGTTGAGCAGCTCGCGGCGCGCCGGCTCTTGAAACTGTTCTTCCACGCCGGCAATGAGCGGTGCGCTCTCCTCCAGAAAGTCGCGGCGCGCCTGTCCAGTCGTGGCATCGAACTTCTCGATCGCGCGCCGCGTCCGCACAGCTCCCTGGAAGTCCTGTCGCACGAGATCCAGCCAGTTCTTGCCGGGCGAGCGTTGCAACTCAGCGGTGTGCGCGCTGAGCGCGGATTCGAACTCCTGCTCGTGCTGGACGACGATCGCGGGAACTTCCATGTCACCGCGCACGGCGTTGATTGCAGAGGCCAGCTCCGACAAGGAGCGCATGGCAATGACCTGATTGCCGTTGATCGCAAGCCCTGCGCCGCCGGCGGAGGTGATGCGCCGCTGGACGCGGTCCAGCGCGGCATGGCGCATCTCAACCCATTGCGCGCGTTGCGAAGCGTTCTTGGTGAGATCGCGGCCGCGGTCGATGTGAGCGGTGATCTGCGCCCGCAGCTGCAGGTCCGCGGGCG
>Ga0070681_10002349_pt1 | contig 17288 bp, 10 predicted proteins | sample KBSC83BmetaG_FD_65650 | JGI IMG/M metagenome (GOLD analysis project Ga0070681, IMG submission 65650) | Corn rhizosphere microbial communities from Kellogg Biological Station, Michigan, USA - KBS C8-3B metaG | ecosystem: Host-associated > Plants > Roots > Rhizosphere | place: USA: Michigan...
TACTTGGCTTGCGGACAAGCTACAGCCGGCCGCACAGAAAGGCTTCGGGTCGCCGGTTGTCCGCATTCTGGCCGAGGGCGCCTATTCGTGCCGCAATCGCTATGGCCTGGCGAGCGCTCCGATCAGCGAGCACGCCTTCATGAATGCCATCGACATTTCGGGATTTGTTTTGGCGAACGGCAAAGTCATCAAAGTTAGCAAGTCTTGGGCGCCCCAGTCACACGCTCTGCAGGGCAGCCTTACGGCGAAGCCAACCCCACCGAGCCGCGGTCTCAAAATTCTGGCCGTTGCCGAAGTGAAGCTCGGCGCAAGCGACTTAGCTAAGCAGGTCGCGGTCAAATCGAAGCCATCGGCACCGTCGGCTGCGGAGAAGGAAAAGGCCGTGCGGGAAGCGGAATCGGTTTTCCTGCATCGGGTGCATGACGATGCCTGCGATATTTTTGGTACGGTGCTCGGGCCCGATGCGAATGCCGCGCACCACGACCACTTTCATCTCGACATGAAGGCTCGCAAATATCGTTCGATTTGCGAATAGCGGCGATCAACGAGTAATTGCGACGCGCCTTAGACCTTCAGCGCAATAACTTCCATGCAGGTGCGATAGCGTTCGCTGATGTTGTACTCGGCGAATTTGAAGCCTTGAGTTTCGAGCAGTTGCACGAGCCGCGCTCTGGTAAAGTTGTGGTAGTGCTCGAGCTCGCCCCAATAAGGGTTCGTGCCCGTCGCATCGAGAACCCGCCAAATGATAGAATCCATATTCGGCATCGAGATAAACAGCGCGCCGCCGGGCCGCATCATGCGATGTACGGCGGCAAGCGATCGTTTTGGAAATGGTACATGTTCCAGAACATCCGCCATGCTGACGACGCTGAAGCGTTCGACGGCTGCGATGTCTTCGATGTCGTCGGAGTAAGCTTCGAATCCAAGGTTCCGCAGTTTCGCAACGTTCTCGGTGCGCAGATCGGTACCGACCGCACCGAAACCCCATTCCGCCGCCGTAAACAGCAATGACCCGTTGCCGACACCGATGTCGAGCCAATCGCCATTCGGGACGTAACGCGCCACCCGCTCGACCATCTTTGCCGAGACCTTGCGTTGGTTCTCGGCGTCGTTGCCGACCTTCTGGTTGCCGTGCGTCGCGGAAAAGATGATCTCGCAGGCCTCGGGCGTAAAATAGCCTTCGGTGAAGACATGGCCGCACGAGGAACATGCGCACCACTTCATCGTCGGCGGAAGTTGCGGCTTATAAAGAGGGTGGTTAGTGACTTTGGCCTCGATCTGGTGCGGAATGTCAGCGCCGTCGCAGAGCGGGCATTTGTCGTAGAGCGTGCGGGTATTTTCCAACGGCATCACCGTTTCGATCGGTGCCTTCGACTCGTTATCCACCACGACGAATGGGCGGGGCGCTTCTGCTGATCTCATAATATCCACCATCGTCTCAAAAGAGCTTTCGAGGTTGCGAGCGTAGCGATGCGAGTCAAAGAGAGGTGCGGTTTGACGCTGCTCGGCGAGCTTGTGCCGGATTTGTTCGAGCCTGCCTTTGTCGAGTGCCAAGGTCAGCGCCGCCTGCGCGTACTCTTCGGGGCTATGCGTGATCAGCTCCGGCAAATCCATCGCCGTCAGCAGACTGGCTGCGACACGTCCGGAAAATGTCTCTCCCATGCACGTCAACACCGGCAACCCGACCCAGAGCGCGTCGCTGGCCGTGGTGTGCGCGTTGCAGGGAAGCGCATCGAGAAAAAGGTCTGCTAAGCGTTGCCGCGCGAGATGCTTCGCGATCGGAAGCCGGCCGGCGAACACGAGGCGATCCGACTCGACGCCTCGGCTTGCCGCCTCGCGCCTTAGGTTTTCGCGGCAAATATCATTGGAACCCAGCAACCATAAAACGGAACCCGGCACGCTCTGAAGCAACCGCATCCAGACGTCGAACATTGCGGCATTGATTTTATAGCTGTTGTTGAAGGAGCAGAATACGAAAGCATCTTCCGGCAGCCCGAAGTCGGCGCGCGTCACCGGCTCTTCGTCAATTTTACGCTGTCTGTCATTGGGCTGATAGCAATGCGGAAGATGCACGATCCGTTCGGAATACTGCTCCTGATGCTCCATCGGAGCGACAATGGCATCCGCCAGGATATAGTCGATGAAATCGGCACCCATCGTCCCGGGGTAGCCGAGATAGTTCACTTGAACCGGCGCCGGTCTATAAGCCAGAATCTCCGCGCGGGCGTCTTTCGTGTAGCCCTTGAGATCGATGAGAATATCGATGCCATCGGAATGGATCGTCTGCGCCGCATCATGGTCGGACATGGCGCCGATATGCACATAATGTTCGAACGCACCGATGATGCGGTGGCGAAGCTTGCTGCCGTCGTCCGGGCTGAAGCAGTAGCCGAATAGCTCGAAACGCTTGCGATCAAGATTTTCCAGGATCTCGACGAGAAGCATCGTCGTCGCATGCTCGAAGAAATCCGACGATAGAAATCCGACCCGAATGCGCTGATCGACGCCCGAGCCGTTGTGATGACTCTTGAACTGCGCTGCTTCCGGCACCCCAAACATTTTCGCGTAGCGACGGGCCGCGTCGAGTTGATCGGACCTGCTCGACAGCATCGAGATCAGGTTAAACGGCGCGACACTCGTCGTTCTCGCGCGGAAAAGTTCGAGACAGCGCTGATCCTCGGTGTCGAGACCGTCCCAGTCGCAAAGGATGCGGCGCAAATTGGCAAACTCGAAGCGATTGACGATCGAGTCCGGCGCGCACTCGACGGACCTGGCAAATGCCGACCGGGCGTCTTCGAACCGTTCGCGTTCTTTAAATGTCACCGCCAGGTTGTAGTGGGCGACAGCGAGATCGGGGTCGAGTTTGAGCGCATGCTCGAATGCCTGAATTGCGCCCGTGTGCATGTTCATGCTTCGCAGCAGACATCCGACGTTGGCGTAAGCCTCGGCGCGATCCGGATCGATTGCGAGGCCCGCCTGGTAGCTCGCAAACGCCTCTTCTTTTTGCCCTGAACCCTCAAGCGCGAGCGCCAAGTTAAAGATCCAATCGGCACGGTTCGGCTCTAGAAGGATCGCCTTGCGATAAACGCTGACCGCCTCCTGGTGGCGCCGCTCGGCACGTAAAAAGGCGCCCAATTGGTCGAGACTTTGCGCGAGTTCGGCGGGAGTCTTCGCCTGCGCTTCGAGCAGGGCTTGGGCGGTATCCAACGACTCGGTCGACGCCAGGATGCGGCGCTCAAGGGTCCCCGCCGCCTCGTGGCTGGGATTGATTTCGAGCGCCCGGCGACAATGAACCAGTGCTTCAGCTGCGTCACCCGATTGCAGCATAAGCTCGCCCAGCCGGGTGAGAATATCCGGTTGCACCGGCTTCAGCCGAAGTGAATCCGAATAGGCGGCCGCCGCGTCGACGTTGTTCTGCGCAATGCGGAGAAGGTTGGCGAGCACTGCAAAGGCTTCCGAGCTGGTTGGCTGCAGCGCCATGCACCGCCGGCAAGCGTCGATGGCCTCATCGGCGTGTCGCATTTCTCCCAGAATGACCGCGAGGTTCAGCCACGCCTGGTGATTGCGTGGATCGATCGTGAGACTTTGTCGAATGTAGTCGACGGCATCGGGGCGAGCATTGAGTTTGAAAGCGATCAGGCCGAGGTGATGCAGGCTCGGAGCGTGTCGCGGAGACTTTGCCAGCACGCGACGGTGCGCGAGATCGGATTCGTGCAGCTTGCCCGCCTGCAGGTACTGCACGGCATCGCGAAAGTCGCGAGCGAGCACGGGATCGACGGCCGACAACGGCTTGGCACGGGCATTGGCTGATGCCTGGCGGCGCTCTTTGCGATTCATCCCGCACTCGATTCGGTGAGCTGAATGCTCCAACAATGATGGAGTCGATTCATGCTCGCCGCATCGTGTGCGAGGCTTGCGCCGAACGAAAGAGGCGCGTCGGTCCCTACTCCGCCGGCTGAGGTGGTGCCTCGGGGCCGGTCGCGACCTTGCGGCGCCCCAGTCCCGAGAGCCAGCGGCAAACGACGTAGAAGACCGGCGTGAAAATGAGACCGAAGACCGTCACGCCGATCATGCCGGCAAACACAGCCGTACCGAGCGCCTGCCTGAGCTCGGCGCCGGCGCCAACCGCCCAGACCAGCGGCACGACGCCGAGAATGAAGGCGAGCGACGTCATCAAAATGGGCCGCATTCTGAGGCGCGCGGCCTCAACCGCGGCAGCGAATCGATCGCGGCCTTGCACCTCAAGCTGCTCGGCAAATTCGACGATCAGAATAGCGTTCTTCGCCGCAAGACCGATCAAGACCACGAAGCCGACCTGCGTCAGGATGTTGTTGTCCTGACCACGCAGCACGACGCCTGAAATCGAAGCGATGAGGCTCATCGGCACAATCAGAATGATCGCAAGAGGCAGCGTCAAACTCTCGAACTGCGCCGCAAGAACCAGGAACACGAATGCGACGCCCAACGCAAATGCGAAGATCGAAGCGTTGCCTGCGCGAACCTGCTGGTACGCGAGTTCCGTCCATTCGTAGCCGAAACCGCGCGGCAGGGTTTCCGCCGCCATCTTCTGCATGATGTCGATGGCCTGACCCTGCGAATATCCGGGGGCCGCAGAGCCGTCGAGTTCGGCGGCGGGGTAGAGGTTGTAACGCGGAACACGCGACGGCCCCGATATGTCGTCAACGGTCGTAAAGGAACCGAGAGGCACAGCATCGCCGTTCGCATTGCGGACATGGATTTTAAGGATGTCTTTGCTGTCGAGCCTGAATTGACTGTCCGATTGGGCCGTCACGCGGAATGTCCGACCAAGCAGATTGAAGTCATTGACGTAGGCCGAGCCGAGATAGGTCTGAAGGGCCGAGAACACGTCAGAGACGTTGACGCCAAGCATCTCCGCTTTGGTGCGGTCGATGTTGAGGTAAAGCTGCGGTGTCGACGTCTCAAATAACGAGAAGACCTGCTGAACGCCGGTCGTCTGTGCGGCCTTAGCCATCATGGCATTGACGGCGCCCTGCAGGGCTACCGAACCGGCGCCCGAGCGGTCCTGAACCATCATCCGGAAACCGCCGGCGCTGCCGATACCACGCACGGGGGGCGGCGCCACAACGAAAACCAGTCCATCCTGAATCGCAGAAAACTTAGCGAGTAGCGCAGCCTGTATGTTTGGCGCCGACATGCGCGGGTCTTTGGCGCGCTCCTCAAACGGTTTCAGAGTGACGAAGACCGCACCTGCATTGGGTGCGTTCGTGCGCGTCGCACCCGAAAAACCCACGATGTTGACGGCATGAGCAACGCCGGGAACTTCAAGGGCCAATTCGGAGACCCGCCGGTTAACCGCGTCAGTGCGCGCCAAGGAAGCGGCGGGTGGCAGCTGGATCACCGTGATCAGATAGCCGGCATCTTGTTGTGGTATGAAGCCGACCGGCGTCTTACGGAACTCGTTCAATCCGAAAGCTATCAAGCCCGCATAGACGACGAGCATCAACACGGCGAGACGAACCACGTGCTTGACGAGCCAGCCGTATCCCGACGATAGCTTTTCGAAACTCCAATTGAAGCCGCGGAAGAATGTGTGCACCGGCCACATCAGCAGGCTCGACTTGTGCTGCGCCTCGTGCGGTTTCAATAGAAGCGCGCAGAGCGCCGGGGACAACGTCAGCGAAACGATCAGCGAAATGACGGTGGCACCGGCAATCGTCAGGGCGAACTGGCGATAGAACTGCCCCGATATCCCGGTGATGAACGCCGAAGGAACGAAGACCGCCGTCAGCACCAGCGCGATCGCGATCAGTGCCGTTCCGACTTCCTCCATCGTCCGATAGGCTGCTTCACGCGGGTCCAGGCCCTTGGCCATGTTGCGTTCGACGTTTTCCACCACGACGATCGCATCGTCGACCACGATTCCGATCGCGAGTACGAGACCGAACAATGACAAGTTGTTCAACGAAAATCCGAATGTCGCCATCAGAAAAAAGGTGCCGATGAGAGACACCGGGATGGCGACGATTGGAATAATGGCGGCGCGCCACGTCTGCAAGAAGAGCACGACGACAAGCACGACAAGAACGATCGCCTCGAGAATGGTTTCAACGACCGCGTTGACGGACTGCTGAATGTAGTCGGTAGGGTTGTAGATGATCGTGTACTTGATGCCCGGGGGGAAGCTTTTTGAAAGCTCCGCCATCTTCTGTTTGATGGCGTCGGCCGTATCAATGGCGTTCGAACCGGGAAGCTGGAAAATGCCGAGTCCGACAGCGGCGGTCTTATCGAGATACGAATTGACGCCGTAGTCGAGGCCAGCAAGCTCGACGCGCGCCACGTCCCTTACTCTGACCACAGCGTCATTGTTTTGTTTAACAATGATATTGCCGAACTCTTCGGGATCGGTCAGCCGTCCGAGCGTTTGCACCGATATCTGAAAGGCATCCGGATGCTTGAGAGGCGGCTGGCCGAGAACGCCGGCCGCGACCTGAACGTTCTGCCGTTGCAGTGCTTCCACCACGTCGTTCGCCGTCAAGGCCAGCGACTGAAGCCGATCGGGATCGAGCCAAACGCGCATCGAATAATCTCGGCCGCCGAAGACTGTAACCGAGCCGACGCCTTGGATGCGGCTCAGCACATCAAGGACGTTGAAGTTAATATAATTCGATATGAACAGCGTATCGCGAGAATTATCGGGCGAGAGAAGATGCACGACCATCATCAGGTCGGGAGAGGCCTTGGCGACAGTGACGCCGATGTTGCGCACGTCAGCAGGTAACCGCGGCAGCGCCGTCTGAACGCGATTTTGAACCTGCACCTGCGCGATATCGAGGTTAGTGCCGAGGTCGAACGTAACGGCGATCGAAAAGCGCCCGTCTCCCGTCGAATTCGACGTGATATAGAGCATGTGCTCAACGCCGTTGATCTGCTGCTCGAGCGGCGTAACGACGGTCGCAGCCACGACTTCAGCGCTGGCACCGGGATACTGGCCAGTGACATTGACCACCGGCGGCGCAATCTCGGGATATTGCGCAATAGGCAAGCGGCTAAGCGACACCGCGCCAATAATGACGAGAACAACCGAAATAACGGCCGCAAAAATCGGGCGATCAATGAAGAAGTGCGAGATGCGCATCTAGGGTCCGTTATTCAGTTGGTGCGGACCGTTGGGTCCTTGGCTGTCATCGCTTCGGCCGATGCCTGCTGAGGCGTGACCTTGGCTCCCGGCCGGACGCGCATGAGCCCGTTCACGATGATCGTGTCGTCGGGGCTCAGGCCGGTCCTTATGACCCGCAAGCCATCGACGACAGGGCCGAGTGTCACGTACTTCGGCGTGGCGACATCGTTGTTGCCGACGGCAAATACGAATTTTCGAACTTGCTCCGTGCCGATCGCGGTATCGGGAACGAGCAGCGCCTCTGCCGGCGGCGACGTTGATATCCGGATGCGGCCGAACATTCCGGGCGTTAACTTGCCGTCGGGATTTGGGAATTCGGCACGACCACGGATCGTGCCCGAAGCCCGGTCGATCACGTTATCGACGAAATCGATCCGGCCCTCATGAACAAAGTCTTTTTCGTCGATCAGCTTCAATTGCGCAGGCAGCGACTTCAAGCCGCTGTCCCTGCTTTTAGACTGCGCATCCGACAGGGCATCGATGTAACGCAAGTAGGAAGCTTCATCCATTGTGAACTCGAAACGGATCGGATCGACCGAGACAATCGTTGCAAGCAGCGTTGTGTTTCCCGCCGTGCCTCCGGTAACGAGGTTGCCGATCGAGACACGCCGATCGCCTATACGCCCTGAAATAGGTGCTGTCAGCTGAGTGAACGTCAAATCCAGATCGGCCTGACGCGTCGCGGCTTCCTGCGCCGTGACGTTCGCTTCGGCGACGCGCTTGGCCTGCGTGCGTTGATCGAAGGTTTGCTGCGTGATCGTCGAGCCGCGCACGAGACCTTCGCCGCGCTTCAGGTCGCTTTCGGCAAAGGCGAGGTTTGCTTTCGCCTGCTCGATGGCTGCCTGCGCCTGATCGAGCGCGGCTTGGAACGGACGGCGATCGATGGTGAAAAGAGGATCACCCGCCTTGACCAGCTGGCCGTCGGTAAAATGAATGCTGTCGAGATAGCCGGAAACACGCGCCCGCACTTCGACGAAATCCACAGCGACGAAGCGGCCGACATACTCGTCAAAATCCGACACGAGTTTCTTGACCGGCTTGGCAACCGTCACTTGAGGCGCCGGCGGTGCGGCCGTCTGGGCGGCCGACTTGTTGTCGTCGCACGCCGACAGGCTTGCAGACAGCAAAAGCAGCGACACCATGATTGGGGTGGATCGATATAACAGCGTTTTGTCTCCGTCTCTCAAACTGCGTGTTGAGCTGTGCGACGGCCTTGGCAGGCCGGACAGCGAATAATTTATCTAAACACGAGACACTACGCGCGATCGGTCGCGACTGAGCCCCACATCTATTCCCCTGCCGAAAGAACCGAATGACAATTGTCACCGAACTGTGCTAGACGTTACCGATCGGTAACATACAGGTACCGATCGGTAACATACTCGTCAAGGGGGCGATGAACACAACTCTGCTCAACGAAAATGGCAAGGCTGGCATCGCCGCGCTTGCGTCTCGGCCACCACGCGAGCGTATTCTGCTCGTTGCACGCGATCTTTTCTACCGCCACGGATTGCACCCCGTCAGCGTCGAAGCGATCGTGGATGCAGCCCTGACCAACAAGATGACGCTATATCGCCATTTCAAATCGAAAGACGATTTGATCGTCGCTTATGTCAATCAGCTAGCGAGCGAGGGCGATATCGTCTGGGAGCGAATTGCGGCCGACAGCCCCGGCGATCCGCAGAAGCGCCTCGATGCGTGGGTCGACCACATCGAAGACGTGTTAACGAACAAATATGAACGTGGCTGCGCGCTTGCCAACGCTGCAGTCGAACTCGATCCGGATCATCCCGCGCGGGCGGTGATCGAAGCCTATAAGCGGCGCAAACGCGAAGGCCTCGTCCAGCTGTTCAAGGCTGCACGGTATCGCGATCCCGAACGGCTCGCAGACGAAGTGTTCTTGCTCTTCGAAGGCGCCCGGATCAGCATCCAGTGCGGCGGTAAGGGTCCCGCTTCCCGTGTCGTGAGTATGTTACGTGGCCTTCTGGCAGCAGGCCCGCGCCGTACTCGCGGTTGAGAGCAACGATTACGATTGCATCCACGGATGCCTGCGGCCTCGAAAGGCGCGGGCGGCCACTTTCATCAGTATAATCTATTGTATATTCATCACTTTCAATGTTCGTCGCTATCCAGCGCATTCTTGGATATTCGATTGTTTGGCGCTTGCCTACTGATGACCGGCACCTCACATTTGTGTCATAGTCGCAATTGAGCGGCCGTGACATTTGCGGCTCGGTTACATTCGCGCAGTGCTATTCTGCTAAAAAGAAAACGACGAGGAAACGATGCGCAACATAATCATTCAAGCAGCCGCATCCGTGGCTGTGGCGCTCACATTCGGTCTTAGCTTGAACGGCGCCGCCTATGCCGCCAATCCCGGAGACACTGCAGCCTGGGACGGCATCCGGGGCGACATCTTCGGTACACGGGAAATCCTCGATGGCGCCGGCAAAGTCGCGCTTGAAGCTCCGTACCGCGCCGAGGATGCCTCGACCGTGCCGATCAGTATCCGGCTGCCCGCTGATTTCGCAAAAGGCGTCAAATCGCTGACGCTGGTCATTGATCAGAACCCGTCGCCCGTCGTCGCAACGTTCACCTATGGCGACGCCGCCGGAACCGGCGAGCGTGTTCTGGCGACCCGCGTGCGTATCGACCAATATTCGAACGTGCGCGCCATCGCAGAGACGACCGACGGCAAACTGTATATGGCGTACCGGTTCGTAAAAGCCTCGGGCGGCTGCTCGGCACCCGCTTCCAAGGATGCCGAGGAAGCGGCGAAGTCGCTGGGCAAGATGCGCGTCAAGACCGCTTTCAAGGATCCGAACGGCGCTCCCATTCAAGAGGCAGAGATCATGATCAAGCATCCGAACAATTCGGGCTTGCAGATGGATCAGGTGACCGGTCTCTACACGCCGGCGCATTTCGTGGACAAGATCGACGTCACCACGGGGGACAAGCTGGTGTTCTCGATGACCGGCGGTATCTCCATCAGCGAAAATCCGCACTTCCGTTTCAGTTATCAAGGCAGCCCATCGGATGTGATGAACGTCCACGCCGAGGACTCGATGGGCAAGGTCTTCGATGGTCACTCGACGCCGAGCCAATCCTGATACGCGATGATCGGAATGCGGCCTGATGGCCGGAAGTCTCTCAGATGACGACCTAACCCCTGTCGCAGGCGGCGGACTTTTGCACCGCCGCCTTTTGCTTAAGCGCGGCCTCGTCCTCGCGGTGGCCACTGCGGCAGCGCCGTCCGTGTCGCGCGCAGAAGATACGAAGGTCGGCGCAACCGCGGACCCCGCGAACCCACCTTGGCTGCATAAGACCGGGCTACCGTTCACGGGCTACGGCACGCCTTCGAAATACGAAAAATACGTCGTGCGCAATATCGGCGGCAACCGCGCGCCCGCCGGCGACGGCGTGTCGTGGACGCCACTCGAAGACCTTGAGGGCATCATCACGCCAAGCGGGCTGCACTTCGAGCGTCATCATGACGGCGTGCCCGAGATCGATCCGGCGCTACACCGCCTCGTGATCCACGGGCTCGTCCGCCAGCCGCTGATGTTCACCGTCGAGAACCTGTTGCGCTATCCGATGCGCTCGCAATTTCTGTTCATCGAATGCGGTGGCAACAGCAATGCCGGCTGGCACGAGGAGCCGATCCAGCGGCCGCTCGGAGCATTCCACGGGCTCGTCTCGTGTTCGGAGTGGACGGGTGTGCCGCTCTCTATTTTGCTCGATCAGGCGGGCGCCGACCCGAAGGCGTCCTGGGTTATCGCCGAGGGCGCCGATGCCGGGCTGATGAACGTCAGCCTGCCGCTGTCGAAGCTGATGGATGACGCGATGATCGCGCTCTACCAGAACGGCGAGCGCCTGCGACCCGAGAACGGCTATCCCATGCATCTTGTCGTTCCCGGTTGGGAAGGCGTGTTGAACGTCAAATGGCTGCGCCGGCTCGAGCTTGCCACCGAACCGGCCATGACGCGCAACGAGACGGCGAAATACACTGAGCTTCTTCCCAGCGGCAAAGCTCGGATGTTCACGTTCGTGATGGACGCGAAATCGGTGATCACATCGCCTTCGCCGGGACAGAAGATGCACGGACCGGAGATTTATGAGATCCGCGGCATTGCGTGGAGCGGGCGCGGCCGTATCGCCAAGGTCGAGGTCTCGGCCGACGGCGGCGCGTCGTGGGCTGAAGCGCATTTGCAAGAACCTGTCATGTCCCGCTGCTTCACGCGCTTTCGCATGCCGTGGAAGTGGGACGGCAAAGCCGCGGTCCTGAAGAGCCGCGCGACCGACGAGACGGGGTACGTGCAGCCGGAGCGCGACGTACTCGTCAAGGAACGTGGCCGCGAGGGATATTTTCACTTCAACGCAATCGTCTGTTGGGCCATCGATGAGGACGGCTCGATCCGCCATGTCTATGCGTAGACCCGCAATCGCCGCCTTAACTGCGATGACGATGTTGGCTTCGCCGGCGCACAGTGATCCAGCAGCCGACGCCCCTCACCTCGGAACGCCGATGTCGCACGATGACGTGGCGAAATGGGATCTGACGATCTTTCCGGATGGCCGCGGTCTTCCGCCGGGACACGGTACGGCCAAAGAAGGCCGCCAGATTTACGAGCGCCAGTGCGCAAGCTGTCATGGCGACGAGGGTCAGGGTGCAACGGCTGAAGAACTTGTCGGCGAGCCAACGCCGCCGAGCGTCGATATTCCGAGTAAGGCCATTGGCTCATACTGGCCCTTCGCGACGACCATTTTCGATTTCATCCGCCGGAGCATGCCGCCCGCCGCACCAGGCTCGCTTTCCGCCGATCAGATCTACGCGGTGACGGCCTATCTGCTGGCAGCCAACAAGATCATCGGCGATAGCGACGAGATCAACGCCCAGACCCTACCCAAGATCAGAATGCCGAACCGCGATGGTTTCATTCCGATCGACGTCAAGAAGTGACCGCCGTCAGAGCCGCTTGGGGTGTCACAATCCGCGCGATGGTAAAATTTCCGGCTCGCTTCATGCCGACGCGCGCGCCCAAAGTCTTTGAATACTATTGAATTAACCTCTCGCGTGCCCTATTTCCCGGCCCCAGCGCGATCGTAGCGCTTGCGAGGTCGCCGGCTGGGCCGGCTGTTCAACTTTTGGGAGCGGCCGTTGGAAAACGTACTCATCATCGGGGCAGGCGCGGCCGGTTCAGTGGTCGCAAAAAAATGCGCGATGAACCGCGACGTCTTCAAGAAAATTCACCTCGCCTCGCGCCGTCTCGAAAGCTGCAAGAAAGTCCAGGCCGCCTGCGAAACACCGATCGACATCTCGCAGGTCGACGCGGACAACGTTGCCGAGACCGTTGCGCTGTTGAAAACGGTCAAGCCCGATCTCGTCATCAACATGGCGCTACCCTACCAGGACTTGCCGATCATGGATGCCTGCCTCGAGGCCGGCGTCAACTACATGGACACCGCCAATTACGAGCCGCGTGAAGAAGCCAAATTTACCTACAAATACCAGTGGCCCTACCACGATAAGTTCAAGGAAAAGGGACTGATGGCCGTCCTGGGCTGCGGTTTCGACCCGGGCGTCACTAATATCTTCTGCGCCTACGCGCAGCAAAAGCTGTATGACGAGATCCATACGATCGACATCATCGACTGCAACGCCGGCAGCCATGGCAAAGCCTTCGCGACGAACTTCAACCCGGAGATCAATCTCCGGGAAGTGACGCAACGCGGCAAATACTGGAAAGACGGCGAGTGGATCGAGATCGATCCGCTGAGCATATCGACGATGATCGAGTATCCCGAAGTCGGGCCGGTCAAGTCCTACCTGATTTATCACGAGGAAGAGGAAAGCCTCGTCGAGAACATCAAGGGCTTGAAGCAGATCCGCTTTTGGATGACCTTCTCGGACAACTACATCAAACACCTCGACGTGCTGCAGAACGTCGGCATGACGCGCATCGATCCCGTCATGTACAAGGGCACGCCCGTCATCCCGATGGAGTTTTTGAAGAGCCTTCTGCCCGAACCCTCCTCGCTAGCCGAGAACTATACGGGCAAGACGTCGATCGGCGTCGTCTTGAAGGGCGAAAAGAAGGGCAAGAAGAAGCGCTACATGATCTGGAACGTTGCAGACCATGCCGAGACGAACAAGGAAGTCGGCGCCCAAGCCGTGTCGTATACGACCGGCGTTCCGGCCGTCGTCGGCGCGATAATGATCTTCAAAGGTCATTGGAAAGGCGAAGGCGTGTTCAACGTCGAGCAACTGCCGCCCGTGCCCTACCTCGAAGAACTCGGCAAGCAGGGGCTGCCCTGGCACGTAAAGGAAATCGACAAGCAGGACCAGAAGAAGCTTTTCGCGGTCGAGACTTGATGTCGGAAGCCGAAATTCTTTCTATCCGCAACGAATTGACCGGCCTCGTCGTCTCAGTTGTCTCCGTGAGCTTCGGCATGATCTCGGCCTATATCGCCGGGCTCTGGCTGTTCCTCAGGGAAGCGCCTCTGGTTCTCAGGTTGCTCGCATTCACGTTGCTGACATTCGGTCTCGGCTTCATGGGCGCGTTGACGGCCGGCTTGAATGACCTTCTGCTCGGAAGCGAACATGCCTGGTCGAAGCTCGGCAGCACGGCGACTGGAATTACGGGCTTCGGAAGCGAGCGTCCGGACTGGCTCTATGGCTTGTCCCTCTATGAAGCCTCGACGGTGCTCGGCGGGCTAGCATTCGCAGCGATCTACCTGGCGTTGGCCTATCTGACATTCATCTATCGATGGCCGGCCTCCAACGCTCGCACAGCATTTTAGCGCGCCGCACCAAGCTCGCGCGTAATTCAGCGTTTCCTATCAGGGTTGCCGATGGCACATTCCGACTGGTCTGAAAAAATCGCAACACCCGCTTACGTGCTCGACGAAGCAGCGCTGAAGCGAAATCTTGCGCGGGCCGCTCGCATCAAACGCGGCGCGGGCTGCAAAATTCTGCTCGCGACCAAAGCGTTTGCACTGCCTGCTGCCTTTCCGATGATGCGCGACGTTCTCGACGGCACGACGGCAAGCGGCGAATACGAAGCGCGTCTCGGTCATGACGAGTTCGGCAAGGAAGTGCATGTTTATTCGCCCGCCTATGCGGACGGCGAGGTCGAACGGCTGACGAAGCTCGCGCAGCACATCTACTTCAATTCGCCGGAGCAGATGACGAAGAATCTGCCCGTCCTGAAAAGGCATCCGGAGTTGAAGATCGGCATCCGCATCAATCCCGGCTATTCGAATGCCACGCTCGGCGGGGCGCTTTACGATCCGTGTGCCCCCTACTCGCGCTTCGGCGCGACGCGCGATACCCTCGAAGGCGTGCCGTGGGAGCACGTCGACATTCTTCACGCACATGCGCTGTGCGAGTCTGGCGACGAGGGCTCCGTCGGCCTCATCGAACACGTCGGGCGGGAGTTTCCAGATTACATCCGGCGCGTTAAAACCGTGAACTTCGGCGGCGGCCACTTCATCAACAAACAGGGCTACGATATCGAGAAGCTGATCGCGGCTATCCGAGCCTTCAAAGCCGCGTTCGGTGTCGAAGTCATTCTGGAGCCTGGCGCGGGCCTCGTAGTCGATACCGGTTATCTCGTTGCTACCGTGCTCGACATTCATCGCAACGAGAAAGACATCGCTATCCTCGATGCCTCAGCCTCGACGCACATGCCGGACGTGCTCGAGGTCCCATACACGCCGTTCATTATCGGCGCTGGTGCGCCGGGCGAAAAGCCGCACACGTACATTCTGGGCGGCAAGACGTGCATGACGGGCGATATCATCGGCGAATATTCGTTCGAAACGCCGCTGAAACCTGGGGATCGCGTCATTTTTACCGACATGATGCAGTATTCGTTCGTCAAGAATAACACCTTCAACGGCGTGCCGCTGCCTGACCTCGCAATCTTGAGCGAGGACGGCAGCTATCGCATAGTGCGGTCGTTCGGGTACCAGGATTTCCGGCACCGCCTCGGCTAGGGTTTGCCGCCATCGATTGGCCGAACCAGTCTCTTTCTTCTGCGAACCGGCCGAACCCCGGTGTGCAGAAAGTTGACGTTGGGGCCAATATGAAATCTGACACTCCCAAGCCGGTCTTGCTTGCCGACTATCGGCCGCCGGACTTCCTGATCGATACGGTGGATCTCGACATCGTCCTCGATCCGACGCGGACGCGCGTCACGTCAAAATTGACGCTGCGCCGAAATCCAAAGACAAAAGTATCCGCCAAGGCACCGCTAAAGCTCGACGGCGAATTACTCGAACTCGAAAGCATTTTGCTCAACGGCAAAGCGTTGAAGCGGTCGGCCTACACCGCCAACGAGACGGGCCTCACCCTGAAGGCTCCGCCAAAGGGTTCGTTCACGCTCGAGATCACGACGATCGTCAATCCGGAGGCCAACACGGCGCTACAGGGAATCTATCTGTCGCGCGGCGTCTATTGCTCGCAGTGCGAGGCTCAGGGCTTCCGCCGGATCACCTACTTCCTCGACCGTCCCGACGTTCTGGCACGCTACACGGTGCGTCTCGAAGCGGACATCGCCGCCGCGCCCGTGCTGCTGGCGAACGGTAATCCGACCGAGCGAGGCATTCTCTCTGGCGGGAAACGGCATTTTGCCGTGTGGCATGACCCGCACCCAAAGCCGTCCTATCTGTTTGCGATCGTCGGCGGCGATCTTTCGCCCGTTTCTTCCACGTTCGTCACTCAATCCGGCCGCGAAGTCCAATTGAACATCTATGTCGAGCACGGCAAGGAACGGCGCGCCAATTGGGCGATGGACGCGCTGACGCGATCGATGCGGTGGGACGAAACGCGCTTCGGGCGCGAATATGATCTCGATGTCTTCAACATCGTCGCCGTGTCCGATTTCAACATGGGAGCCATGGAGAACAAGGGCCTCAACATCTTCAACGACCGCCTGATCCTCGCCTCACCCGAAACAGCGACCGACAGCAACTACGAATCCATCGAAAGCGTCGTCGCGCACGAGTATTTCCATAACTGGACCGGCAATCGCATCACCTGCCGCGATTGGTTTCAGCTCTGTCTCAAGGAAGGCTTGACCGTTTACCGAGATCAGGAGTTTTCCGCCGAGCAGCGGAGCCGGACCGTCCAGCGCATCTCCGACGTCCGACAGTTGAAGGCGCTGCAATTTCCCGAGGATCAGGGACCCCTGGCGCATCCCGTTCGGCCGGAAAGCTACATCGAGATCAACAATTTCTACACGCCGACCGTTTATGAAAAAGGCGCCGAGCTGGTTCGCATGATCGAGACCGTTCTTGGCCGCGAAAAATTTCGCGCCGGAATGGATCTCTATTTCGCTCGCCACGATGGCGAGGCCGTAACGATTGAAGACTTCATCGCGTGCTTTGCCGACGCGAGCGGCAAGGATTTCACGCAGTTCAGGCGCTGGTACGCGCAGGCCGGTACGCCGGAGATCGTCTGCGATCTGACCTACGACAGGCGCAAGAAGGCCGCCGCCCTGACGGTACATCAGGTGCTGAAGCCGACGTCCGGTCAGCAGAAGAAGCAGCCGGTTTTCATCCCGCTCAGCATGGCGTTGCTCGGCGAGAACGGCAAGGAAATGGACCTCGAGGTCGAAGGCGGCGCCGAGATCCGCAAGGGCGTTCTGGCGGTCACCGACCGCACGGCGAATTTCAAGTTCAAGGGCGTCACGTCTCGTCCGGTTCCGTCACTGCTGCGGGGCTTTTCAGCGCCGGTCAACGTTACGATTACACTATCCGACGACGATCTTGCATTTCTGATGCATCACGACGGCGACCTCTTCAACCGCTGGCAGGCGAGCAATAAATTCACGACGCGCGCCATCCTGGCGATGCTGGGTGCAAAGAAGCTGAAACCGGCGGTGGCATCGAAGGCGGCAAAGCTCGCCGAAGCGCTGCGCTACGCGCTTCGCGATACGACGCTCGACGACGCCTACAAGGCCGAGCTGTTGAGGCTGCCGGCCGTAACGGACGTCGCCCGCGAGAAAGCAGAGAAAGTCGACCATGCGGCGATTTACGAGGCTCACCGGACCTTCAGCCGGGCGGTTGCGGACGCATTAGCCGACGAGCTCAACGAGCTCTATGCACACGCTTCGAACGGTCCGCT
>Ga0070681_10002351_pt1 | contig 17283 bp, 16 predicted proteins | sample KBSC83BmetaG_FD_65650 | JGI IMG/M metagenome (GOLD analysis project Ga0070681, IMG submission 65650) | Corn rhizosphere microbial communities from Kellogg Biological Station, Michigan, USA - KBS C8-3B metaG | ecosystem: Host-associated > Plants > Roots > Rhizosphere | place: USA: Michigan...
GCGTGCGGCTGTGGTAGTAACCCACGCCAAGTACCGGGTCGCGGGTTCGTCGCATGCCATCGCGCAGGATCTTCGCGGCCACGGTGATGTTGGTGCGTGGATTCAGCAAGGTCAGCGGATCGCGCACCGCGTCGCGGTGCATCGGGTAGTAGACCTGCATGATGCCGACGTCCTGCACGGCGGAGCCGAACTGGCTCGCTTCCGCCATCGCCATCTGCACGTCGCGGCGCTCGCCGCGCACCAGGTGGTCGTTGACGCGGAACAGCCAGGGCGTGGGCGCGACCCTGCCGTCCGGGTACAGCGCCTTCGACTCCACCAGGGCGATGCTGTACAGCAGCAGCGGATCGACGCCGGAAGCCTTGCCGATCTCCGACCACAGGCTTTGCCGCGAGGTGATGTCCAGGTCGGGCTCCTCGATCGGCATCATCAGGTCCATCGTGCTGACGTCGGACAGCAGCTTGCGGCCGGTTTCGGCCGGCCTGGAGCGGACCGCCAACGAAACGGTCGATGCGCTTGCCGGCGCCGCGGCAGCAACTGACAGCGCCGGCGCCGGCGTGGCCGGCAAGGGCGATGCATGCGTGGCAGGTGCCCGCGTGGCGGCCATCGCCCGGGCCGGCGTCGATCCCGAACCCGAGTGCGGTACGCCGAGGCGCAGCAGCACCAGGGCGACACCCGCAATGGCGCCCATGGCGACGCCGGCGGCGAGCCGCCGCCGGTGCATCCTGGTCCATTCCGGCCATGAAAGCAGGCGTGCCCGCAGCCACGGCACAATGTGCATGTCGGCAAACCGGCGCAGGCCAATGACCGCCGCCACGTACCACCCGTCCAGCGGCCACATGGGCGGCAGCAGCCAGCGCTCCGCCGTGGGTCGCGGCGCATGCGGGGGCAAACGACCGGGCACGGCCCGCGAACGAATCCATTGGGCAGGAGCCGGCATCAGCACAGGCGGAATCGGGAAATGCTGGTGTGTCGACGCCTCCCCGGTTCTCCAGCGCGCCGGCGCCATCAGATACACGCGGCCCGGTTCCCGACGCACACCTTGCACGGCCACGCGGCCAGCGACCACCGGCTGTCTGTACTCGCCCGTTGTCAGACCTGCCTGGACGAGAGGGCGGGAACCGGCATATCGGGGCGGTTCCCGCCGGCTCGCCCCCGTCAGCTGGGGCGTGACCAGGCAACCATCGACATCGGGGTACCCGCGGCTCTCGCCGTGCAAGATGTCTGCGGTCGTTGGAGTCGAACCGTCCACGAGCAAATCCTGGTCAGGAGATAAGGCCGCCACCGATCCGGGGGGCCTGGCCGGGCGGTGACTTCGCACACCCGGGGTCGCCATTAAATCAGGTTTGCGCAGACGGTTCCTGCATCCGGCCTCCGGGCGCCCCGCATGAAACCCGACGCAAAGCCCGCAAAACCCCGACCTTGCACACACGAGCCCGTGTACCTGCCAGCCGCTATAGTCGGCTGCCCACCCCCGCGAAAACCGCATGAAGCCGACACCCGCCAACGACCTCAATGCCGACGCGCTGCCCGAGGACGCGCCCTACCTCGCCGCCACCACGCGCTGGCTGGAACGCGCGGTGATCGGGTTGAACCTGTGCCCGTTCGCCCGCGCGCCGCACGTGCAGGGCAAGCTGCGCTTGCGGGTGAGCCACGCGCGCGACACCGACGCGCTGCTCGACGATCTCTGCGGCGAACTGCAGTCGCTCAACGCGCTGACCCCGGACGAGTGCGAGACCGGCCTGTTGATCCACCCGTTCGTGCTCGGCGACTTCCTCGACTACAACGACTTCCTCGACGTGGCCGACGCCGCCGTGCAGACGCTGGGGCTGGAAGGCGAATGGCAAGTGGCCAGCTTCCATCCCCATTACCAGTTCGCCGACAGCGCGCCGGACGACGTCGGGAACCTCAGCAACCGCTCGCCATACCCCACGCTGCACCTGCTGCGCGAATCCAGCATCGAGCGCGCGATGGAGACGATGAGCGATACCGACAGCATCTACCGGCGCAACATCGAGACGCTGCGGCGGCTGGGCCCCGACGGCTGGCGGGCGTTGTGGCGCAACGACACGGATTGAACACGGCAATCCAACCGGGGGTTTACATTCGCGTCGGGCGAAGCTGTCACACTGACGAGTGAAAAATATTCCGGCCCCCTGCGCCGAAAACATCGACCCCACCGTGCAATGCACGAGCTGCGAAGCCGTATGCTGCCGCCTCACGGTGGTGCTGATGCCCGAGGACCGGGTGCCCGCGTGGCTGGTCGCCCGCGACGAACACGGCTTGGAAACCCTGGCCAAGGGCGAGGACGGCTGGTGCGCCGCGATAGACCCCAACACCTTCCGCTGCACCATCTATGCAGACCGCCCCACTGTCTGCCGCAAATTCGCGATGGGCGGCCCAAGCTGCCGCGACGAGCGGCACAAATGGTTCGGCAACGCGATTCCCACGGCGGTGCGCGTGCTGTAGCGGCGCCGGCATCGCAGGACAGTGCCTGCCCTATGGCGCGAAGATCTGCGCGACCTCGTCGGCATCGAGCGCACGCCACCCGCCCGGCGGCAACTCGCCCAGCACGAGTGTGCCGATCGATACCCGCTGCAGCGTCTCCACGCGATTGCCGACGGCGGCGAACATGCGGCGCACCTGGTGGTAGCGGCCTTCGGTGACGCCGAGCCGGGCGTGCCGCGGCCCCAGCACTTCCAGCGCGGCCGTCGCGAGCGGCTCGGTTTCCGCTTCCAGCAGCAGCGTGCCGCTGGCGAACAGTTCGCCCTCGTCGCCGCGCAGGTCCTGCGCCAGGGTGGCTTCGTAGACCTTGGTCACGTTCGCCTTCGGCGAAATGATCCGGTGCAGCAACGCACCGTCGTCGGTGAACAGCAGCAGGCCCGAGGTGTCGCGGTCGAGCCGGCCTACCGTGGAAAGTGCCGGCGAGCGCACCCGGTAGCGCGGCGGCAGCAGGTCATACACCACGCGGCCCGGGTCCTTGCGCGAGCAGGTGACGCCGAGCGGCTTGTGCATCATCAGGATCAGCCCTGGCGGCGGATCGAGCGGTTCGTCGTCGACGCGGATGGTCTCGTATGGCACCACGTCGTCGGCATACAGCACCTCGCCGTCGGCATCGGTGATGCGGCCGGAGCGGAACAACTGGGTCACGTCCTTGCGGCTGCCGTAGCCCAGGTTCGCAATCAGCTTGACCAGTTTCATCCGCGCACCCCGACCGCCTCGATCACCTTGAACCCTTCCTGCACGACCAGCGTGCGCACATCGTGGAAATGCGAGGTCAGCACCGCCTCGTACGGCAGATGCCGGTTCGCCACGATCAACAACCGACCATCCGGCAACAGCGCCTCGGCCGCGCTGACGATGAACGCACGCCCCAGTTCCGGCAGGTCGGCGCGCCCCTGGTGGAACGGCGGATTGCTGACCATGGCGTCGTAGCGCTGCGCCAGGCCGCGGGTGACGTCGTGCCAGTGCACCGCCACCGCCACGTCGCGCCCGCATTCGCGCTGCGCCCGCGCCAGGTTGGTCCGTGCCGACTCCAGTGCGCGCGCTTCGGCTTCGTACAGGTCGAGTACCGTGACCCGCGGACAACGTGCCATGACCTGCGTGGAAAGGTAGCCGTAACCGGCGCCGAGGTCGGCCACGCGGCCTTGCAAGTCCGTTGGCAGGTGCTCCGCCAGCAGCGCCGAGGCGCGATCGATGCGGTCCCAGGCGAACAGGCCGGGGCGGCTGACGTAGCCGTCGGCGATCGTGCGCGGCGCGTCCAGCGCCAGCCATTCGGCCAGCAGGTTCTGGTCGACGTCGGCCGGCGACGGCGCACTCCAGAACGCGCGGCATTTGTGCTTGGACAGGTGCTGCACGGCGCCGGCCAGTTTCGCCAGGTCCGCCTCGCCCGACTTCGCGCCCTCGACATTCGGCATCGCGACCAGCAGCGTGCCGCCCGGTGCCAGGTGCTGCAGCGCGCGGGCGAACAGCGCGCGCGCCTCGTCGCGCTGGCGCGGCGGCAGCAGCAGCACCAGCGGAAATTTTTCATCGGCCGCCGCTTCGCCCACACGCAGGCCGCAGCGGCCCAGTTCGTCGGCGAACGGCAGGAAGCTCTGCTCGCACAGCCAGCCGGGCTGCGCCATCTCGCGCAGGTGCACGCCGGCACGGGCGCGCAGGAACAGCACGCGGCCGTCCGCCGGCAACTGCAGCTCGCCAGTCTCGAACGGCACGAACAGGGCCGCCAGCGCCGCATCCGGCGCGGCCGCGAAAAATCCGCCAGCAGTCACGTCAACCCTTCCGCCTTGAAACCGTGGCGGCATTGTACGTGGCGGCCGGCCGAACCTGGCCGGCGGGTTCAGCTTGCGCTGTGCTCGTGGACCGCGTCCATGGCGCGGGCGGAAAACACCAGCGCCGCACCGGCATTCATCGCCACGGCCACACCCAGCGCTTCGGCGATTTCCTCGCGGGTCGCGCCATGTTTCAGCGCCTCGCCCACGTGCACCGTGATGCAGCCGTCGCAGCGGGTGGTGACCGCCACCGCCAGCGAAATCAGTTCACGGGTCTTCGCGTCCAGGTGGCCGGTCTTTGCGCCGGCACCGGTCAGGACCTGGTAGCCCTTCAGCGTATCCGGGCTGAGCTTGCCGACTTCGCCGATGCGGCCCAGCAACTCCTTGCGGTATGGCAGCCAATCGAACATGGGAGTTCCCTCGCAGTCGTGCGGCCTGGCGACACGCCCGACCGGAGGGAGACATTGCGCCCGCGGACGTGAAATCCGGGCATCGGCCTGCCTGCGCCTACACGGTACGGCCCATCCGGCCGATCCAGCGGTACATCGCCCAGGTCACCGCCACGAACAGCACGCCGCCGATCCAGATCGCGGCGACGTGGAAGTTCTCGCCCACCAGCGCCAGCGGCGCGTTGCGGTCGGCGAAGCCCAGCTTGTCGGAGAAGGCCACCAGCGCCGCCACCAGCACACCGAGCAGGCTCTCGCCCACGATCAGGCCGGAAGCCAGCAGCACACCGAGCTGCTTGGTCGCCTCCGCCTTCGGGCCGCGATCGGCACGCCTGTCGAACCACGCGCCGACCAGCGCGCCCACCACCACCATCAGCGTGGTCGAAGTGGGCAGGTAGATGCCCAGGCCCACCGCCAGCGGCGGCAGCCGCATCGACTTGCCGGTGCGCGCCAGCGCCTCGTCCAGCACGATGATGCCCACGCCGATCGCTGCGCCAATGGTGATCAGGCTCCAGTCGATGTTGCCGGTGATCACGCCCTGCGCCAGCGCCGAGATCAGCCCGGCCTGCGGCGCCGGCAGTGCGCGCGACGGGTCCACGCCCGGCGCGCCGAGGAAGCCGTAGGCCTGGTTGAGCAGATCCAGCACTGGCGGGATCACCACCGCGCCGGCGATCACGCCGATCACCAGCGCCCACTGCTGCAGCGCAGGCGTGGCGTCCACCAGTTGGCCGGTCTTGAGGTCCTGCAGGTTGTTGTTGGCGATCGAGGCCACCGCGAACACGATCGCGGTGATGAACAGCGCGAAGGCCACCAGCGCCTTGCCGGCTTCCTCCGGCATCATCGACTTCACGCCCAGCACCAGCAGCAGCGCGGCGATGATCACCACCAGGATGCCCACGCCCGACAATGGGCTGTTGCTCGAACCGATCAGGCCGGCCATGTAGCCGCACACGGCGGAAACCAGGAAGCTCAGGATCACCACGAACAGCACGCCGCCGATCACCAGCAGCGCGGTGTGCTCGCCCAGCCCGCTGATGTTGCTGAAGTGGCCCAGCAGCCACGCCACCGGAATCAGGCATAGCAGGGTGATCAGGCCGACCATGCCGATCGGCATGTCGTGCTCGGTGCGCGGCAGCGTGGCCAGCTGACCCGCCTTGCGCACGCGCGAGGCGGCCATCGCGCCGGCCAGCCCGCCGATCACCGGCTTGACCAGCTTGGCCAGCGTCCAGATCGCCGCCACGCCGATCGTGCCGGCGCCGACGAAGCGCACGTAGTGGCTCCAGGCGCCCTGCGCCACCGCGTCGGCGGCGCCGTCGGCCGGATGCAGCAGCAGGAAGTGCGGCACCGCCCAGCCCCAGCCGATCAGCGCACCCACCAGCATCGCCACGCCCACCCACAGGCCGACCAGATGGCCGACCGCGAACAGTGCGAACGACAGGCTGAAGTCGAAGCCGGTGGCGGCGCCCTTGTCACCCACGCGGAAATAGCTGGACACCGCGGCGGCGAACAGCTTGGTCTGCACGATCACGTAGAACGCCGCCGAGACGACCGCACCGGCGACCACCGCCTTCAGCCCGGCGCCGCCGGACTCCACCGATCCGGCCGCTTCCTCCGAACTGGAGCCGACCTTGAGCACCTCGGCGCAGGCCACGCCCTCCGGGTAAGGCAGGTCCGAGTCGGTGACCAGCGCGCGGCGCAGCGGGATGGTGTACATCACGCCGAGGATGCCGCCGGTGGCACAGATGCCGAACGACATCCAGAACGGGAAGCCGTTCCACCAGCCGATGATGATCAGGCCGGGCAGCACGAAGATGATCGAGGACAGCGTGCCGGCGGCCGAGGCCACCGTCTGCACGATGTTGTTCTCCTGCATCGTCGAGTTCTTCAGCGAGCGCAGGATGGCCATCGAGATCACCGCTGCCGGGATCGAGGTGGCGAAGGTAAGGCCGGCCTTGAGGCCGAAGAACACGTTGGCCGCGGTAAACACCACGGTGATCACGATGCCGATGATCACCCCGCGCAGGGTGAATTCGACGCGCGGCGATGCGCTGGACATGGGCTGTGCGCTCACAGGATGACTCTCCCCCGGGTGGATGGCTGCGACGGAAGATAGCGTGGAATGGGCACCGATGGTTACTTCCGGCGGCCCGGATCGCGGCCGCCGCGTCATCGGCGGCCGCCGGCGCGTAGAATGGCCGGCTTGTTGTCTCAAGGCACTCCCATGGCCCTCAACGCCACCATCTACAAGGCCGAGCTGCAGGTCAGCGACATGGACCGGCACTACTACGCCACCCATGCGTTGACCCTGGCGCGACACCCGTCGGAAACCGAAGAGCGCCTGATGGTGCGCCTGCTCGCGTTCGCGCTGTACGCCGAGGATCGGCTGGAGTTCGGCAAAGGCATCAGCGACGAAGACGAGCCGGCGCTGTGGCGCAAGGCGTATACCGACGAGATCGAGCTGTGGATCGAAGTCGGCCAGCCTGACGAGACGCGCGTCCGCAAGGCCTGCGGCCGCTCGCGCCAGGTGGTGGTGATCAGCTACGGCGGCAACGCGGCGGAGCTCTGGTGGAACAAGATCGGTGCCGCGCTCGGCCGCAACAAGAACCTCACCGTGCTCGACATCCCTACTCGCACCGTGGCCGAACTGGTCGCCCTGCTGCAGCGTGGCATGCGCCTGCAGGTGCTGGTCCAGGACGGCCAGTTGCAGCTGATGAACGAGACGGATGCAGTCGCCGTCGATCCGCTCAGGCGCATGGTCGCGGCCGAACTGGCCAGTTGATCAGGACAAGTCCACCGCAGCACGCTTTCCCGCATAATCCCGCCCGTTCCCATCCACCTTCCCGGAGTCATCCATGCGCTGGTTGTTGCCCCTGCTTGCCGTGTTCGCCCTCGCCGCCTGCAGCACCCCGCCGCCGGCGCAGGCCAACGGACAGGTCGACAAGCTCACCGTGATCGACCAGAAGGTCGGCACCGGCGCCGAAGCAAAGGCCGGCATGGACGTGCTGGTGCACTACACCGGCTGGCTCTACGACGAGCACGCGGAGGACAAGCACGGCGCCAAGTTCGACAGCTCGTACGACCACGGCGCGCCGTTCAACTTCACGCTCGGTGCCGGCCGAGTGATCGACGGCTGGGACCAGGGCGTGGCCGGCATGAAGGTCGGCGGCAAGCGTACCCTGCTGATTCCCGCCGAACTCGGCTACGGTGCCCGTGGCGCCGGCGCCGACATCCCGCCGAACGCCTCGCTGGTGTTCGACGTGGAACTGATCGACGTCAGCACGCCCTGAGGTTTTTTTGCGGGAGCGCGCCCCGTGCGCTCCTGCGGAATCGTGTTTCGCCTGGCGGTCAGCCGCCTTGCGCCGCCGCCTCGCGCCCCTGCTGGCGGATGATCGCTTCTTCCCGCGCGTCGATGATCGACTGCATCACGCTGTCGACGTCGGCGATGGTTTCATCGAACTCGAAATGGCCGGTGAGCTCGCTGTCCGGGCGCAGTTCACCCAGCTCGTACAGCGCCCACATCTCCTCGCCGTAATGCGTATCCAGCAGCTCCGGCGCAAAGCGCGACAGGCTGATGGTGATGTTGCCCACGTCACGCCGCAGCATGGCGCGCGCCGCGTTGTTGCCGGACGCGCTGACCGCCTGCGGCAGGTCGATGATCACCGGGCCTTCCGGCCCCACCAGCACGTTGTACTCGGACAGGTCGCCGTGGATCAGCCCCACGCACAGCATGCGCGCGACCTGCTGCATCAGGAAACGGTGGTATTCGCGCGCGGTGTCCGCTGACAATTCCACTTCACCGAGCCGCGGCGCGGAGTGGCCGTCCGCGTCGGTGACCAGCTCCATCACCAGTACGCCGTTGAAATAGCCATAGGGCTTCGGCACACGCACGCCGGCGGCGGCGAGCTGATACAACGCGTCGACCTCGGCATTCTTCCAGGCGGCCTCGGCCTCCTTGCGACCGAACTTGGTCGCCTTGCCCATCGCGCGCATCTGCCGGCTGCCGCGTACCTTGCGCCCTTCCTGGTACTGCACGCGTGCCTGGAAACTGCGCTGCGCCATGTCCTTGTAGACCTTGGCGCAACGGACGTCCTCGCCCGAACGCACGATGTAGACGGACGCTTCCTTGCCGCTCTTCAGCGGTCGCAGCACCTGATCGATCACGCCTTCGTCGATCAGGTCCTGCAGGCCCTTGGGGGTTTTCATGCGTGGGGGATTTCGGCCATGGGGAACGCGGCATTATCCCCGATCGACGGCCGTTGCGCGGCGGGCGCCGAGATGGTCGCGCACCGCCGCGGCGATCTCGAACGAATGCCGCCGCGCCGCGTGATCGAACACGTTGGCGGTGAGCAGCAGCTCGTCCGGGCGATGCCGGGCGATGAACGCCTCGATACCGTCCTTCACCGTGCCGGCGTCGCCGACCACCGCACAGGCCAGCGCACGCTCTACCATCAGCTTCTCCGGCAGCGTCCAGTACGACTCGATGTCGTCGATCGGCGGCGGGATCAATCCCGGACGGCCGCGGCGCAGGTTGATGAAGCTCTGCTGCTGCGTGGTGAACAGCCGCCGCGCCTCGGCGTCGCTGTCGGCCGCGACCACGTTCAGCCCGAGCATCGCGTATGGCTGCTGCAGCCGCGCCGACGGGCGGAAGTCGCGCCGATACAGTGCCAGCGCCTCGTCCATCGCATCCGGCGCGAAATGCGAGGCGAACGCGAACGGCAGGCCGAGCTGCGCCGACAACTTCGCGCTGAACAGGCTGGAACCGAGCAGCCACACCGGCACCTCGATGCCGGCACCGGGCACGGCGCGCACCGGCTGGCCCGGCCTGGCCGGTTCGAAATAGCCGAGTAGCTCCAGCACGTCGTGCGGAAACGCGTCGGCACTATCGAAGTAGCGGCGCAATGCCTTCGCGGTGGGCTGGTCCGTACCGGGCGCCCGGCCCAGGCCGAGGTCGATCCGCCCCGGATACAGCGAGGCCAGCGTGCCGAACGCCTCGGCCACCTGCAGCGGCGCGTGGTTCGGCAGCATGATGCCACCGGCGCCGACGCGGATGGTCGCGGTGCCGCCGGCCACGTGGCCGATCAGCACCGCCGTCGCCGCGCTGGCAATGCCGGGCATGTTGTGATGTTCGGCCAGCCAGTAGCGGTGGTAGCCGAGCCGCTCGGCCAGCCGGGCCAGGTCCAGCGTGTGGCGGAAGGCCTGTGCCGCGTCGCTGCCTTCGGTGACCGGCGCCAGGTCGAGGATGGAAAACGGGATCATGTCGGGCTCTCGCCGAAGGGATGGCCAGGATGTGGGGGCTGTCGCGCGGATTGCCACCGGTGCCTGCAGCCGCACGCCAGCTCGCCCCGCGGACGCCGAAACGGCCTAGACTTGCTGCGTGTCAAGCGTCACGCGTCGCCATCATCCAACCATACCGGGAGAGCAGCATGAGCAAGGGCATGGACTCGAAGAAGAGCGAGAAGAAGAAACCCGCGAAGACCCTGAAGGAAAAGCGGGCCGCCAAGCAGGAAAAGAAAAAGAACAAATAAGCCAGGACCTTCGCGCGCCGCGGCACGGAAGCCATTCCGGGGCACGACCGCCGGTTGCCAGCCGCACCGGCAACCTGGAACCGGTCGCCTCGCCCCGTCGCGGCTAAACTTTCCCCGCGCTGCGCCGATAGTGCGAGGCAGGTTGCCCGGGAGTCGGCGCGATGGGAATGAGGGGCACGGAACATGGGGAACATGTGGCGGCGCATTTTTCGTGGCCGGCAGCCAACGGCGCCGGCAAGCCGCGCGCAGCCGGCCGCCGTGGCGTCCACGCGTACAGCCCCGATCACGCCAGCCGCTCGACCGGCAGTGCCGCTGGCAGAAATCGAGGACCGTTTCCACCGGTTCGTACTCGGCGTCCCTGACAGCAGCGCAGGCGAACCCAGCGCGTTCGAGCTCGCCACGCTCAAACGGCTGGAACTGCTCAGCACCCGCTTCGACATGCGCAGCCTGCCCCGCCTGCCGACGGTATTGCCGCAATTGCTGCGCGCACTGAAGAACGACAAGGCCGGCGGCGGCGAACTGGCCAGGCTGATCGGCCGCGACCCCCTGATGGTCGGCGAGATCATGCGGGTCACCGGCAGCGTGCATTACCGTGCGGCGCAGCCGATCTCCAGCCTGCAACAGGCCGTGGTGGTGCTGGGCCAGGACGGCCTGCGCCGGGTACTCACCCAGCACGTGATGAAACCCATCCTGCAAGCCAACGCTGGCGCACTCGGCCATGCCGCCGGCGAGCACCTGTGGCACCATGCCGAACGTTGTGCCCACGCCTGTGCCTGGCTTGGCAGGAACAACGGTTGCGATGCGTTCGAAGCCTATCTGGCCGGGATCGTCTGCCATACCGGCGACGGTGCCGTAGTGCGCCTGCTGGATCAGTTGAGGCCCGCCGGCGACACCGAGCCGCCGTCGCCCGGCTTTCTCGCCAGCTGTTCCGGACTCGCCGCGCGGCTTTCGCTGCAGGTCGCGCAACACTGGGAACTGCCCCAGCGCGTGATCGACGCACTGACGGAATGCCAGACCCCGGCGACGCCGGCGGCATCGCCACTGGGCAACGCCCTGTCCGTGGCCGACCTGTTGGCGATGGCCCAACTGCTGGTTGAGCACGAACGGCTCGCCGACACCCCGGATCTCGGCCAGGGCTGGCCCGGTGTCTTTGCGCCCAGCCTGGTGACGCGTTGCCAGCAGGATCTCCAGCGCAATTTCCCGAGCGCGTGAGCTAAGGTCGCGCCACCCGGACCATTCGCCACGACGATGCCGGTGGTCCTGCTGCGCTCATCCCGTCAATTCCAGGTGCATCGGCTGGGTGACCAGGCCAGTGTCGCTGATCGTCGTTGGCCCACTGGGCACAAAACCGAAATGCAGGTACACCGGCACCGCCATGGCCGAGGCATTCAGGGTGAAGCGGCGCGTGCCGGCACGCCGCATCGCATCGCGCATGGTGCGTTGCCACAGCCGGCGCGCGATGCCATGGCCGTGCATGCGGGTCGTGACGAAGAACTGGAACAGGTGGGAATCCTCGCGCATGGCCGCCACCCCGACCAGGCGCCCGTCGTCCTGCCACGCCAGATGGAAGCGTTGGCCGGCCAGAATCTTCTTGCGGATCACCCGCGCGCTCATGCCCAGCAACAGCGACGGCGCCGCACTCGCCGGCTGCTCCGGCAGAATCCAGCGCCGGGTCACCCGGCGCGCCAACATGCCGACCACGACCGCATCCTGCGGGCCGGCGAGACGATAGCGAATGCGCATCGCCCGGCTCACTTCCGCGCGCCAAACACCAGGCTGCAACAGGCCATCATGCCTTCGGCCTTGTGCAGTTCGGAAACCGCGGCGGTCGTCATCTGGAAGCCGGTCTCGACGTTGCCGAGAGCGGGACTGACTTCACGAGTCGCGCCGATCCACATGGCTCCTCCTCGGCAAACGCTACTCAGGGATGACGGGCGCGCCACGCGGCCAGTGCCGCTTCGTAGCGCTCGAGCGCTTCCTCGTAGACGTCATACACACAACGCACACAGCCCTCGCCGCAGCAGTCGGCGGCATCCGGCTCGGTCGGCCGCAGCGGCGGCGGATCGTCCGGGTCAAGCGCTGGCGCAGCGGAATCAACTGAATTCACGGCATCCCTCGGTATCGTGAGCCGGACAGCAGTCCGGCTGCATGGATGAAACCGATGGTGCCGCCAACCGCCATCGCAGCTCAAGCGGGCCGCGCAACGCATACGCGCGGCCAGCCAGGATGCAGGCGGTTACTTCGCCGGCTTGCGGAAACGGTAGACGAACTGGTCGGTATGACCGCGTATCGACTTGTCGAACACCTTGAGATCGCGTGCATCGGCCGGGTTGCGCAGCGCGTCGCTCTCGCCGTCGAACACGAAACCGGCCGCTTCCACTTCATGCTTCACCACCGCCGGATCGATGCGGTGCAAGGTATCGGTGTCGGCGAGACCAGAGCCGGCCGGGGCCGCGTGGTCGATCACCACGAACAGGCCGCCGGGCTTGAGCGCGTCATAGACCTGCTTGTTGAAGCCGGCCAGGTCCACCGGGCCCATGAACGGGTCATGGTAGTCGTGGTAATTCTGCGCGGTGAACACCAGGTCGACCGGTTCCGGCACACTCAACTGCGCCGCCGGCTGCTGCAACAGGCTGACGTTGGCGTAATGCGGCGTGGCGGCCAGTTTCCGCCATTCCGCCAGGCTCTTGTCGGAGTACTTCGCCATCTCGCCCGGCCAGACCGTATAGACGTGTCCATGCGGGCCGACGACAGCGCTGAACACGCGCGTCCAGTAGCCGCTGCCCGGCACCAGCTCCAGTACCTTCTGGCCCGGCTTCACCTCGGCGAACGTCATCACCTGAGCCACCTTGCGGCGAGCGTCGTCCGCCTTGTCGGCCTGGCGGGCGGGGTCATTCAACGCCTTCTGCACCGCGGCGCTGATCGCGCCGTCATGCGGTTCAGGAACCTTGCACAGCGCCACCGAAGGCAGCGCAAGGACCAGCAACAGGGCAAGCACAGTCGGACGCATGGCATATCTCCGCAGTGACGGACAACGCCGATTGTGCTCCCAAATCGCGTCAACGGGCCTGTGCCGCTTGGCATGGCGGTGCGGGCGCGGCAGCCGCGGCGAAAATCCCTACCCAACGGATGGCCTATCCGGGCGGGTGCGCGCTCTGGCAAAGTGCGCCGAACGGCTTGCAGCCACGGGGGAAGGCTCGTCATGCGTACATCCATTTGCTATTCGCTGGGCGCCCTGCTGGCTCTCGGCGCCTTCTGCACCCATGCCGCCGTGGCGGCGGACGGTTATGCCCGCGACCCGGCCCAACCGGTCGACCAGGCCTATACCAGCCAGATCCTGAAGTTCACCACCGACCCCACGTTCAATTCGCCGTTGACCGACTACCTGCCCGCCTCCGCCAGCGTGCCCGCGCCGGACAAGGTGCTCGGCCACATCGCCGGCGCGCCGGACTACCTGCCGCGCGTGGCCGAGATCCACCGCTATTTCCGCGAGCTGGCCGCCGCCAGCCCGCGGGTGAAGGTGTTCTCGATCGGCAAGAGCGAGGAAGGCCGCGAGATGATCGCGGTGGCGATCGCCGACGAGAGCCTGCTGGCCGACCTCGACGCCAACAAGGCGCGCCTGGCCAAGCTGGCCGACCCGCGCAGTATCGGCATGGACGACACCGTCGCCGACCAGCTGGTCGCGCAGTCCACGCCGGTCTACTACATCACCGGCGCGATCCACTCCACCGAAACCGGCTCGCCCACCGCGTTGATGGAGCTGGCCTATCGCCTGGCGGTGGACGAGGCGCCGTACATCCGGCGCATCCGCTCGCACGTGGTCACCCTGATCACCCCGGTGGTCGAAGTGGATGGCCGCGACCGCATGGTCGACCTGTACAACTGGCACCTGGCGCATCCCGGCCAGAATTATCCGCGGCTGCTGTACTGGGGCCACTACGTGGCGCACGACAACAACCGCGACGCCATGGGCATGTCGCTGAACCTGACCCGCCACGTGGCCGACACCTTCGTCGGCTGGCACGCGCAGGTGCTGCACGACCTGCATGAATCGGTGCCGTTCCTCTACGACAACACCGTGGGCGACGGCCCGTACAACGCCTGGATCGACCCGATCCTCGCCGGCGAGTGGCAGCAGCTGGGCTGGGATAACGTGCAGCAGATGACCAAACTCGGCATGCCCGGTGTGTTCACCCACGGCGACTTCGACACCTGGAGCCCGGGCTACCTGATGTTCATCGCCGCCATGCACAACGGCATCAGCCGCCTGTACGAGACCTACGGCAACGCCGGTGCCGACACCGTGCAGCGCATCCTCGACCCCGAGGAATACCAGCGCACCTGGTACCGCCCCAACCCGCCGCTGCCGACCGTCCAGTGGTCGCAGCGCAACAACAACAACTACCAGCAGACCGGCCTGCTCACCGCACTGAATTACTTCGCCGGCAACGGCCAGCAGTTCCTGAAGAACTTCTACCTGAAGGCCAAGCGCTCGATCGAGAAGCCGCAGCAGGCCGGCCCGGCCGCCTACGTGTTCCCGGCCGACGACAAGCGCACCGGTTCGCGCGCGCAGCTGCTGCGGGTATTGCAGCTGCAGCACGCGGAGATCAGCCGCACCAGCGCGCCGGTCACGGTGACCCTGCCGAAACAGGGCGACGACAAGAAGAAAACCGAGACGCGAACCTTCCCCGCCGGCAGCTACGTGGTGCGCATGGACCAGCCGTACTCGCGCATCGTCGATACCCTGCTGGACCGCCAGTACTGGTCGCCGAAGGACCCGCAGCAGCACCCCTACGACGACACCGGCTGGTCGATGGGCGACCTGTTCGGCGTGCAGGTAGTGCGAGTGACCGACACCGCGATCCTCAAGGCGCCGATGAGCCTGCTCGACGGGCCGGTCGCCGTGCCGCAGGGCCTGGCCGCGATCGACATGCCGCCGGCGAAACTGCCGCGCATCGCACTGATGCACACCTGGCTGAGCACCCAGACCGAGGGCTGGTGGCGCATGGCGCTGGACAAGCTCGGGGTGCCGTACGACTACATCAGCACTCAGGATGTGGCGAAGGCCGGCGACCTGCGCGCAAAGTACGACGTGATCCTGTTCGGCCCGGTCGGCGACGCCAGCACGCAGCGCATCGTCGACGGCCTGCCGATGTGGGGCAAGCCGCTGCCGTGGAAGACCACCGCGCTGACGCCGAACCTCGGCCACATCGACTCGACCGATGACGTCCGCCCCGGCCTTGGCGAGAGCGGCGTCGCCAACCTCAAGCGCTTCGTGCAGGCCGGCGGCCTGCTGATCACTGCCGAGGACACCGCGCAGTTCGCCATCGACGTGGGCCTGGCGCCGGGCGTCTTCGTCACGAAAACCGACAAGCTGAAAGTGGTCGGCAGCGTGCTGCAGGCGAAGTTCGCCGACCGCGGCAGCCCGGTCGCCGCCGGCTACGGCCGCGACGAGCTGGCGCTGTACAGCGCGGCTGGTCAGTCGTTCACCGTGTCCGACCTGCTCACCGGCGACAAGGGCCTGCCGACCGCGAAGGAGTTCCAGCGCCCGACCGGACGCGGCGGCCCGCACGACACCGACACGCCCGAAGGTCGCGCCTCGATCGCCCCGGCCGCGCTGCCCGATGTCAAGCCGTGGCAGCCGCTGCCGCTGAACGCCGAGCAGATGCGCAACAACCCGTGGGTGATTCCCGCCGAGCAGCGCCCACGGGTGATCCTGCGCTACGCCGACGCGAAGAATCTGCTGATCTCCGGCCTGCTGGACGGCGGCGACGAGATGGCCGAGCGCGCCGCGGTGGTCGACGCCCGCTACGGCAAGGGCCACGTGTTGCTGTTCGCCAGCAACCCGATCTGGCGCGGCGGGACGATCGGCAGCTATCCGCTGGTGCTCAACGCGATCGTCAACTTCGACCGGCTGGACACGCCGTTGACCAAAGGCAAGGATTCCCCATGACGCCCGGCCGGCTGGCCAGGACCATCAAGCCCGCTCGATGGAGACCACCGCAGCGCTGTGACGCGCTTCCGCACCGTCGTCGCTGACCCTGACCCGATTGCGGCCTTCGCGCTTGGCCTGATACAGCGCCTCGTCGGCATGTGCCAGCAGCAAGTGCAACTCATAGCCCGAACGGGTCGAGCAGGCAACGCCGAAGCTGGCGGAAATCCGGATGCTGGGCCCATCTCCATCGGACGTTGCCGAGGCAACCGCCGCGCGAAGCTGATCGGCACGCGTCAGCACCTGCTCCTGCGAGCATTCGGGCAACAGGATGCCGAATTCCTCGCCACCGAGGCGGCCAAAGACGTCGGTCGAGCGCAGATGTGCCTTGCATGCATCGACAGCGCGTTGCAGCACACGATCGCCCATGGCATGGCCGTGGGTGTCATTGATGGCCTTGAAATGATCCAGGTCGATCAGCACCAGGCAGGCATCGCGCGAAGCACGGCGGCAATACTGCAGCTGCAATTCAGCCTCGTTGAGGAAATGCTGCCGGTTGAAGATGCCCGTAAGCCCGTCGCGACGCGCCAGGCGCATGAAGCGCAACTGGGAACGCTTGATCCGGTAAGCCCACAGCGCAATGAAGACCAGCACGCTGAACAGCAACGCGATATACAACCGGCTCGTCTCGGAAGCCTTCCTGTCCAGCGCCTGCTGCAGTTGCAGTATCTGGTTCTGTTTGCCCAGCGTTTCGACTTCCAGCTTTTTCGCCTGTACCTGCTGTTTGACGACCTGGTAAGCCAGTGCCTTCGTACTGACGTCGTTCAGATAGGCCTTGTCGGCTGCCATGTACTTTTCATGCCAGCCGAGCGCGGCGGGAAAATCACGCCGCTGCAACTTGATCCGGTAAAGCAGCTCGTACGCCGTCGTCAGGGATTCAGTGTATTCGTTCTTGATGCTGCTGCTGATCGCGTCGTGAGCGAATTGCTCCGCCAACACGAAATTTCCTACCTTCCAGTAGCTCTTTGCTAAAACTGCATCAAAGAGGGAGATTAGGCTCTGATATTGATCGCGCCGAACATCGGCGTAGTTCTTTTGTAGCAGATCGATAGCAT
>Ga0070681_10002352_pt1 | contig 17268 bp, 27 predicted proteins | sample KBSC83BmetaG_FD_65650 | JGI IMG/M metagenome (GOLD analysis project Ga0070681, IMG submission 65650) | Corn rhizosphere microbial communities from Kellogg Biological Station, Michigan, USA - KBS C8-3B metaG | ecosystem: Host-associated > Plants > Roots > Rhizosphere | place: USA: Michigan...
GTGACCGCGGGCTCGTGATGGAAGCGCGGGAACACCGCCTTGAACCACGTTGCGCCGTTGCGCAGCACCGCCGAGAGCGGCCAGATCCGCATCTGCTCGAGCGGCATGCCCGCCCAGGCCTCCGCCTGCTTATGCCAGCCCGGGCGCGACCAGGCAGGCCGCCGCTCCGGCACCGGCGCGCCGTCGAGCTCGGCCAGCGCCAGCTCGAACGCCGGCCGCAGCGCCTCGGGCACCGCGATCCGCGCGGGCGCCGTTCCGTCCGCGTCGGCGTGCTCGAACACGCGCAACCGCAGCGCGTGATCGGGCGCGACCTCGACGTGCGCGGCCACGCGGAGGAAGCGCGGCAGGCCCGTCGCCCCGGCCATCGTCCAGTCGTCGTCGAGGCGCGGCAGCGCGCCGTCGACCGCGAGCAGCCCGCCGCGGGCGGGCACGAAGGCGTGGTTCTCTAGGTGCACAGCACCTGCTCCAGCGGCTCGGGGACGCGGTCGAGGTCGAGTGCCGCCTCGACGAGCAGTGGCAGGTAGCGCGGACTGCGGTCGCTGATCGAACGGATCCAACGGTGCAGTTGCGCCTCGAGCGAGCGGTTGCGCTGCGCCGGTTGCAGCTGCAGCGTGCGGAACGAGCGGCGGTCGACGAGCTCGAGCACGCGCTCGGCGCCGAGCGCGCGGATCAGCTCGCCCTCGAGATCGGGCGAGCAGACGAAGACGTCGTCGAGCACACGGCGGAAGAGGTGCGCCTCGTTCGCGTCGCAGAGGCCGCGCACGCGCGCGTCGGATCCGAGGCCGGCGACGAAGCGACGGATCGCATGCGCACCGCCGATCGGGACGATCTCGATCCCCTCCGCCTCGAGGTCGCGTTCAGCGCGCCGCGCGATCGCCTCCAGGACGGTCCGGTCGCTCGTGCCTTCCACCGCGATGACCACAGGTACTCTCGATTCCATGCTCGAACAGCGTCGCACGAAGATCGTCGCGACGATCGGGCCGTCCTCCGAGACGCCCGAACGCCTGCGCGCCCTCGTCGCCGCAGGGATGAACGCGGCGCGGCTCAACCTCTCACACGGGACGCACGAGGAGCACGCCGAGCGGGCGCGGCGCATCCGCGAGGCCGGGGCGGGGCAGCCGATCGCGCTGATCGCCGACCTGCAGGGCCCGAAGCTGCGCATCGGCACACTCGACGAGCCGGTGCAGCTCGAGCGGGGCGAGCACGTGATCGTGTGCCCGGAGGAGCAGTGCAGCGACGGCGAGCTGCCGATCGCCCCCGCGGTGATCGGCGACGTGCTGAAGCCGGGCCACGACGTCCTGATCGACGACGGCCGTGTGCGGTTGCGCGTCGAGGACGTCGAGCGCGCGCGGGCGCGCTGCCAGGTCGTCGTCGGTGGGCGCATCACCTCGCACAAGGGCGTGAACCTGCCGGGGGTCCCGATCCCGATCCCGTCGATCACGCGCAAGGACTCGGTCGACCTGCAGTTCGCGCTCGAGCTGGGCGTCGACTTCGTGGCGCTCTCCTTCGTGCGGGCGGCCGCCGACGTGCGCGACCTCCGCTCGCTGATCGAGCAGGCGGGCTCCCACGCGCACGTGATCGCCAAGATCGAGAAGTCGGAGGCGATCGACTGCCTCGACGACGTGCTCACCGAGACGGACGCGGTGATGGTGGCGCGCGGCGACCTCGGTGTCGAGATCGGCGCGGCGAGCGTCCCGCTGCTGCAGAAGCTGATCATCCACAAGGCGCTCGAGCGCGGGAAGCCGGTGATCACGGCGACGCAGATGCTCGAGTCGATGATCTCGTCGCCGGAGCCGACCCGCGCGGAGGCGAGCGACGTCGCGAACGCGATCCTCGACGGGACGTCGGCGGTGATGCTCTCCGGCGAGACGGCGGTCGGCGACTACCCGGTCGAGGCGGTCGGCTACATGGACCGGATCGCGCGCGCGGTCGAGCCGAGCATGGACTACCGCCACGAGATCCCGGCGGCGGACCAGAACCCGACGATCGGCGGTGCCATGTCGAACGCGGCATGCGACGTCGCCGAGGCGCTGCGCGCCGCGGCGATCCTCGTGCCGACATTCAGCGGCGCGACCGCGTCGGCGGTGGCGCGGCTGCGTCCGCGGCGGCCGATCGTCGCGCTGACGCACGTGGACTGGGCGCAGCGGCAGATGGCGCTCGAGTGGGGCGTGACGCCGGTCCACATCCCCGAGGCGCCGGACGTCGAGGAGCTCTGGGACGTCTCCGTCTCCGCGGCCCGCGAGGCCGGGCTGATCGCGGCGGGCGACCGCGTGGTGATCACGGCGGGCACCGCGGTGAACATCCCCGGCTCCACGAACGTGATCAAGGTCGACATCGCGTAACGGAGCCTGCCGGCAAGCAGGCTCCGGTCGTCGTGCGACGAATAGCGCGACGTGGCGCGTCGTCCCGCTCGCTCTGCCGTCGTCCGGCGCTGGGTCGCCGTCGGCGTGCTCGTCCTCGTCGGCCTCCTCTACTACCGTCCGCTGAAGGCGTACGTCGACGCGCGGCACGAGCAGGCACAGCGCTCCCAGGCGGTGCAGGCCCTCCAGCAGGAGAAGACCCGGCTCGAGCGGCGGCTCACCCAGTCCACGTCGCTCTCCGTGCTCGCGCGCGAAGCCCGCGCGCTCGGCTACGTCCGCGCGGGTGAGCACCTGTTCATCGTCAAGGGGATCCACGGCTGGCGGGAGCGGACGCGGCGTAGCCTGGCGCCGCATGGACGCTGACCGCGAGACCGTCGCCCGCCAGATCGGCCGGGAGCCGCGCGCGTTCCGGCGCGTCGCCGTCCGCTGCCCCTTCGGCCGCCCCGCGGTGACCGAGCAGAGCCCGTACGACCCCACGGGCGAGCCGTTCCCGACCACGTACTACGTCACGTGCCGCCACCTGGTCGCCCAGCTCTCGCGGCTCGAAGCCGCAGGCGGCGTCGACCGGTGGACGACCGAAGCCGCAAGTAACAGTGTGTTACGTGCGAGTCGAGCGCGCGCCGACGAGGAGAGCAGGCGGATCCGCAAGGAGCTCGCGGCCGGGGAGACCGGGCGGGACGCCGGCGCCTCGCTCGAGCTCGGTGTCGGCGGGCAGCGCGCGGACGCGGGCAGCCTCAAGTGTCTGCACGCGCACGCCGCGTTCGCGCTCGCGCGGCCGGGCTACGAGCTCGGCGAGCGCATCCTCGCCGAGGTCGAGCCGCTCTGGCCCGACCGGTGCTGCACCGACCTCCACTAGCATCCGCCGTCGTGTCCGCCGACGGGACGACGCTCGTGCGCCAGGAGTGGGAGGAGGGCCACCGCCGCCTCGAGGCGGAGCGCTCCGACCGGCGCCGATACGAGACGCTGCTCCGCCAGATCGAGGTCGTCACGGAGGAGCTGCGCAAGCAGGTCGGCCAGACCTACACCCTCGCCGAGCTCGCGGGCGCATACCGCGACGCGGAGCGGTGGGCGCGCGAGGCCGTCCAGGAGCGCGCCCCCTCGCCGGGCTGGCCGCGCGACCTCTCGCTCGTGCTCGCGGCAGCGTTCCACGGGTACCAGCGTGGCGCGAGCGACTACCTGGCATGAGGCTCCTGGCGGCGATCGTCGTGGCGGCGGTCATCTTCGTCGTCGGCATCGCGGTCGGCGAGGCGCTGCACGACAACCCGAAGCCGGATTTCACGGTTACACACACGAAAACGCTCACTCCCTAGGTGTAATAAGCGTCAACTTTGGTCAGAATCGGTGCATGGCGCACCGCGACGACACCGAGTGGCTCACCCTGGGCCAGGCGGCGCGATTCCTCGGCGTCGCCCAGAGCACGATCCGAAAATGGTCGGACCAGGGGCGCGTCCCGGCCTTCTACACGCCCGGCGGCCACCGCCGCTACCGGCGCTCGGACCTGGAGTCGTTCCTCGACCGCTCCGGGCCCGCCGGGCGGCCGAAGCCCGGCCCGCTCGTCCTGCTCGTCGACGACGACGCGAAGGTGCGCGAGCTCGTGCGGGTCAACCTCGAGTTCGAGGGGTACATCGTCCGCGAGGCCGGCAGCGCCGAGGAGGGAATGACCGCGATCGAGGAGGCGAAGCCCGACCTTGTGCTCCTCGACGTGATGATGCCCCACATCGACGGGTGGGAGATGCTCCGCCGCGTCCAGGAGCGTTACGGCGCCGGCGCGATCCCCGTCGTCATGTTCAGCGGCCAGGTCGACGCAGCCGCCCGCACGCAGGCGGACGCGGAAGGCGCGCAGGCCTTCGTCGGCAAGCCGTTCGACCTGCAGCAGCTGATCGACCAGACCAAGGCGATCGCGCCGGTCTAAGGCAGCGCGTCCTGACCGGCTGGGACCGTCACGCGGAGCGGTGGGTCGTCGAGCACCGCTGGTCGCCGCTCGACGACGTCTTCGTCTGGCTGACGCGGCTCGGCTCGCACGGCGCGATCTGGTTCGGGATCGCGCTCGTCGTGGCGCTGCTACGGCGCGACGTCCGCGCGTTCGTGCTCGTGGCGATCGCCGTGCTCGCGGCGGACGGGCTCGCCGGGCTCGTCAAGCTCGCCGTCGGGGAGAATCGCCCCGACGAGCCCGACCCGCTCGTCACGGTTCCGCACAGCCACTCGTTCCCGTCCGGCCACACCGCGACCGCGTTCGCGGCGGCGACGGTGCTGACGGCGCTCGTGCCACGCGCGGCGGCCGCCTGGTTCGTACTCGCCGCGGCGATCGCGTACTCGCGGCTCTACGTCGGCGTGCACTTCCCGCTCGACGTCGCCGGCGGGATCGCCGTGGGCGTCGCTACAGCTCTTCTGCTGCTCGGAGCAGACCGGCGACGATCACGGCGATGGCGGCGAAGAGGCTGATGAAGATCCCGATCCCCCGGCCGGCCGTGTCGAAGAACGTGTCGGGAATGGAGATCAGCCGGATCAGCACGAAGATCGTCGCGAGGGAGCCAAGCCCGATCAGCACGAGGCTCTCCGGCACGCTCGCGGGCAGCTCGATCCCGGCCTCGCGCAGCGCCTCGAGGATCAGGACGGCGAGCCCGATGAAGAAGACGAGCACCCCGAGCGCGCCGGTGTGCCAGCCGGTCACGGAGAGCGTCAGCCCGTCGGCCTGCTTGCCGGAGTACCAGTCGGTGAACGACGAGATCGCGAGGACGAGGCCGGCGATCCAGGCCAGGCGCTCGCCCCAGTAGCCCGGCACCGGCTGCCGGCTCACCGGGCGCGGCTCGTAGACGTCGCGCCGCGGAGGCGGCAGGGGCTCGGGAGTTTGCACCGGCCCAAGTATGGGGAAAACATCGCGGCGGTGCAGGAGCAGCAGATCGACTTCGTGGAGTTCTTCACGACCGGGGATCCGGCGATCGGGCGGTACCAGTGCAGCGAGTGCAGCTACGGCGTCTCCATCCAGCGCGAGCTGCCGCTCTGCCCGATGTGCGGCGGGACGATCTGGGAGCAGCTGCTCGACGCCGACCGCGACCGGCCGCTGCAGTAGGTCGCGCCTACAGCCCGAACAGGCGCTGGATCTCGTGCCACGCGGCGACGAGGAACGCGATCGCGATCGCGGCGAGCACCGCGAGCACGATCCAGAAGCGGTAGCGCGCGAGCCGGCTCTCCTCGCGCGCCCGCACCCGGGCGTGACGCCGCGCGCGGTGGTAGCGGTAGCGCAGCTCGATCGCCGAAGGATCGACGTCGAGCTCGTCCTCTCTTGGCTCCGCCACATTCCCAATTGTGACAGCCATACTTCCGCCGGGTGGCCGTTCGCGCTCACGACGCCGGCGTCGAGGTGCTCGCCCGGGCGCTCGCCCGCGCCGGGGAGAGAACGTCGGCCGCGGCCGCGTTGCACGATCTCGCGGACGCCGCCCGCGCCGCGAGCGGATCCGACCTCGTCGTCCTCCGCGTCCAGGCGGACGACGAGCGCCTCGAGGCGGTCGCGGTTGCAGGAGCTCCCGCGCTCGCCGCCGAGCTGGAGGGGACGCTCCTCCCGCTCGCCGAGCTGCCCCGCTCGCCGCTGACCGAGGCGGACGAGGTGCCGCCCTGTGTGCGCCGGGCGGCCGAACGGGCGGCCGCGCGGGCGCTCCTCGTCGTCCCCGTGCACGGCACGCGTGCGGCCTCCCTCGAGCTCTACCGCGTCGAGCCCTTCGACGAGGAGGGACGGCAGGTCGCCGAGGTCGTCGCCGGCGCCACCCGGCTCGTCCTGCGCGCCTTCGAGGGCGGGGCCGCCGCGGCGGCGGAGCTCGCGCGGCCCGCGCTCGAGCTCGCCGGCGAGGCCCTCGCCGCAGCGCTCGACACGACCCACACGGCCGCCGAGGTGGCGCGGGTCGCGGCCACCGTCGTCGGGGCGCCGATCGGCGTCGTCTGGGAGGTGGACGCCGGCGGGGGCGCGCGGATCGCCGGCACGTACGGCCTCGACGCGGGCTCCGGGCTGGACGGCATGCGGGCGCTCGCCGACGCCGCGCTCGCCGGGCCCGGCCCGGTGCGGCCGCTGCGCTCTCCGGAGCTGCCCGGTGGGTGCGGGATCTCGGTGGGCCTGCCGCTCGGGCACCCGCCCGTCGGACTGCTGCAGCTCCTCTTCGGTCCCGACGGCGAGCCCGGCGCGGAGCAGCTCGCGCGCCTCACGACCTTCGGCGTCCGTGCCGCGCAGGCGCTGCGCGTCAGCTCTCGCTCCCGGGAGCTCGAGCTCGAGCTCGAGCGCACGCGCACGCTGCTCGCCGTGGTCGGCGAGGCGACGGCCGAGCTCTCGCTCGCGCACACGCTCGAGACGGCCGTCGACCTCGTCGCGCAGCTGCTCGGCGTCTCGTGCGTCGCGCTGTACCTGCGCGCGGACGACGACCGGCTGGTCGCCGCCGCGGAGCGTGGGCTCGCCGGCCCGCACACCCGGCTCGGCGAACGCCTGCTCGAGCTCGCGCTCGCGCGGGGCCGTGCGATCCTGCGCATCGACGACGCACCGGGCGACGTGCGGCTCCGCGACGTCCGCGACGTCGTGCGCGAAGCCGGGATCGAGTCGGCGCTCGCCGTGCCGCTGCTCGTGCGCGACTCCGTCGTCGGGCTGCTCGCAGTCTACGGCGACGTCGCCGACGCGTCGCTGCTGTCGGCGCTCGCCGGCCAGCTCGCCGTCGCGATCCAGAACGCGCAGCTGCACGAGCAGGCGACCGAGCTGGGTAGGCAGCGCGAGGCTGCCCTCGCGTCCGAGCGGGCGGCGGCCCGCCGGCAGCGGGCGCTGTACGAGATCTCGCGCTCGTTCGCGGAGGGACTGTCGCTCGACGATACGCTCGACGCACTCGCGCAGACCGTCGTCGAGGTGCTCGACCTCGACGCGGCGATGATCGCCCTCCCCGACGGACGCCGCGAGCTGCTGACGCCGCGCTCCTTGCACGTCGCCGACCCCACGCTCGCCGACCCGGCGCGCGTGATCCTCTTCCGCGCGCAGCCGTTCGGATCGGCCGAGGTGCAGCGCCTCTTCCGCAGCGCGGAGCCGTTCCGGATCGAGCGCGGCCACGAGCTGCTCGAGCCGTTCCTCGCGCGCGGGTGGACGGGAGCGGTCGTCCCGGTCGGCATGCCCGTGGAGGTGATGGCGGCGCTGACGATCCTCTCGTTCAAGCCGGGTCGGCCGCTCACCGACGAGACGCTCGAGGCGGCCGCGACCATCGCCGCGCAGGCGGCACTCGCAATCGACAACGCCCGTCTCTACCAGCAGCAGAAGGAGTTCGCCGACACGATGCAGCGCTCGCTGCTGCCGAGCGGGCATCCCGACGTCGAAGGGCTCGAGGTGGGGGAGGTGTACATGTCTGCGGCGCGCGTCGACGTCGGCGGCGACGTCTACGACTTCCTGGAGCTGCCCGACGGGCGACTCGCCGTCGTGCTCGGCGACGTCACCGGGCACGGCGTCGAGGCGACCGCCGACATGGCGATGGCGAAGTTCGTCTTCCGGTCGCTCGCGCGCGAGCATCCCGAGCCGGCCGACTTCCTCGCGCGCGCGAACGACGTCGTCGTCGACGAGATCGCGCCCGGCAAGTTCATCACGATGACGTACGTCGCCGTCGACGGGCGCGACGGCGCCGTCGCCTGCGCGAACGCGGGCCACCCCGCACCGCGCGTCGTGCACGCCGACGGGACGGTGCAGGGCCTCGAGTCGCACGGGCTGATCCTCGGGATCGACTCTGCACAGGAGTACGAGGAGGCGCGCGTCGAGCTGCCGCCGGGCGCGTCGCTCGTGCTCTACACCGACGGGGTGATCGAGGCGCGCCGCGAGAGCGAGCTGTACGGGACGGAGCGGCTCGACGCGCTGCTCGAGGAGCACGCGGGGTTGCCGCCGCAGCAGCTCGCGGACCGCGTCGCCGCGGACGCGCGTGCCTGGTCGGACGGCGAGCTCGCCGACGACCTCGCCGTCGTCGTGATCCGGCGCCGCGCGTGATCGAGCTCCGCCGGGGTGATCACGTGCTCGTGCTCGGCCATCGCGGCTCGGCCGCGCTCGCGCCGCCGAACTCGCTGGCCGGCCTGCGCGCCGCCGCGGAGGCGGGCGCCGACGGCGTCGAGATCGACGTGCTCCGCCGTACGGACGGCGAGCTCGTCCTCGCCCACGGGCCGGCGGTGCCGGCCGACTCGCCGAGCCTCCGCGAGGCGCTCGGGCTCGCCGCCGACCTCGGTCTGCTCGTGCAGCTCGACGTGAAGCTGACCGGGGCAGCCGCGGAGATTGCCCGGGCCGTCCGCGAAGCCGCCCTCGAGGAGCGCGCGTTCGCGAGCTCGTTCTCGATGCGGGCGCTCGCCGAGCTGCGCGAGGCCGCGTCCTGGCTACCGCGTTCGTACACGTATCCGGGGCGCCCGGCCTCGGCGTGGCTGCGGCCGCTCCTGCCTCTGCGCCTGCTGCCGTGGCTGGAGGCGGTGGGCGCGGGCGCCACGACCCTGAAGACGACCGTGATCACGCGACCGGTGGTGGCCGCCTGCCACGCCGCCGGCATCGCGGTCCACGCGTGGACGGTGAACGACTCGAAGACCGCGAGAGTCCTGGTGGAGCGGGGGGTCGACGCTATCATCACGGACGATCCACGCAGCGTCCCCGGGGGTATGACCGACACGTGAAGCGCTTCGCCCTACTGCTCGTCGCGTTGGCCGCCTCGGGCGTGTTCGCCGCCGCGGTCCTCGCGGACGACACGCCGCCGCCCACGACGACGACGACGTCGACCGAGACGACGCCGACGACCACGACGACGCCGGCCCAGGTCGTGCCGACGGGCGTCACGATCGCGGGCGTCGCAGTCGGCGACCTGCCCGCGGAGGACGCGGTCGCCGCCGTCCAGGAGGCGTTCGCGCGGCCGGTCGTCCTGCACTACCTGACCACGACGATCAGCATCGCGCCGGCGCTGCTCGGCCTGCGCGTCTCGGCCGACACCGCCGTGGCGCGCGCTCTCACCGTGGCGCCCGGCACCGCGCTCGCGCTGCGCGCCGGCTACGACCGCAAGCTCGTGCAGGCGTTCGTCGCGAAGCTCGCCGACCGCTTCGACCGCAAAGCGGTGTCGTCACGGCTGCTCTTCCGGTCGCAGAGGCCGTTCGTGACCAAGCCCGTGATCGGCCGCACGCTCGACCGCAAGACGGCGGTGAAGAGCGTCGTCGACCAGCTCGTGCACGCGACCCGCTCTACGATCGCGTTGAAGGCCAAGCTGCGGACGCCGAAGGTCACCCCGAAGACGATCGGGCCCGTGATCGTGATCAGGCGCAGCTCGAACCGGCTGACGCTCTACAACGGGATGAAGGTCGTGCGCCGCTTCCAGGTCGCGACCGGCCAGAACATCTATCCGACCCCGCTCGGCCGCTTCCAGATCGTCGTCAAGTGGAAGAACCCGTGGTGGTACCCGCCCGCCTCGACGTGGGCGAAGGGACTGAAGCCGGTCCCGCCCGGGCCGAACAACCCGCTCGGCACGCGCTGGATGGGGCTCAGCTCGCCGGGTGTCGGCATCCACGGGACGGACGAGCCGGCGTCGATCGGCTACTCGCTCTCGCACGGCTGCATCCGCATGCTCGTGCCACAGGCCGAGTGGCTGTTCGACCACGTGGAGGTCGGCACGCCCGTGTACATCGTCTCGACATGACGCGCGTCGTCCAGGTGACCGCGCTCGTCGCCGTCGCCGGCCTCTTCGGGCTCCTCGTCTGGAAGCTCACGCACCAGTCTCACCCCGCCAAGGTCGGCGGCCCGGTGCCGAACTTCGCGCTGAAGCGGCTCGGCACCGACGGGACGCTCTCCCTCACCTCGCTGCGCGGAAAGCCGGCGGTGATCAACTTCTTCGCCTCGTGGTGCGCGCCCTGCAAGGCGGAATCGAAGGTGCTCGAGAGCGCGTGGCAGCAGTACAGGGGGCGCGTCAACTTCGTCGGCATCGATTACCACGACGTGACGACCGACGGGGTTCGGTTCCTCCGCGCCCACGACATCACGTTCCCGACCGTGCAGGACGGCTCCGGCATGGTGGGCGACCGCTACGGGCTGACGGGCGTGCCGGAGACGTTCGTCGTCAACGCGCAGGGGCACCTGCTCACGCACATCGCCGGCACGCTGACGGTGAAGGACAACAAGAGCTCGTTCTACGACGGCATCGAGGCGGCGCTGGGCTCGTGAGGATCCTCGCCGTCGTCGCGGCGGCGCTCGCGCTGGCCGCGCCCGCGGCCGCGGGCTGCGCGCACCCGAAGACGTCGCTGTCCTTTCTGGAAGGACAGATCATGTGCCCGACCTGCCACACGACGCTCGACCAGTCGGATGCACCGGCGGCGCAGCGGATCGAGCAGCGGATCCGGGTGCTGATCGCCCAGTGCAAGTCGGCCGACCAGATCAAGTCGGATCTCGTCGCCAACTTCGGCGCCGGCATCCTCGCCGCCCCGCCGCACGAGGGCTTCGACCTGCTCGCGTGGTGGCTCCCCCTCGGGGGAATCGTGCTCGGGGCGCTGCTGCTCGCGCTCGGCGTCTGGCGCTGGACGCGTTCCCGCGGACCCGACACCCCCGAGCCTCCTCTCGATCCCGAGCTCGATCGTCGCGTCGACGAGCTGCTCGCCCGGTACGACTGATGGAGATCAAGCTCCCGGTCGCGTTCGCCGCCGGCTTCCTGTCCGTCGTGACCCCGTGCGTGCTGCCGCTCGTCCCCGGCTACCTGTCAGCGCTCTCGGGCATGCAGCCCGGCGGCCCGGAGAAGCGGCGCGTCGTGCGCGCGAGCATCCCCTTCATCGTCGGCTTCACGATCGTCTTCGTCGTGCTCGGCGCGGGCGCGGCGGCGATCGGCGGAGTGGTGACGCCGTCCGCCCAGGCCGAGATCGCCGGCTTCGTGCTCGTCGTGCTCGGGCTCGTGTTCGTCGGCGCGCTGCCGATTCCGGAGCGGGCCGTCGCGCCGGGGCTGCTCGCAGGCGCGCGCCGCCGCGGCTCCGGGGCGCTGCTCGGCGGGGCCTTCGCCGTGTGCGCCGCGCCGTGCATCGGGACGGTGCTCGCTGCGGTCCTCGTGCTCGCGAGCGACACGGGCACGGTGCTGAAGGGCGCCGTGCTGCTCGCCGCCTACGCGCTCGGGCTCGGCGTCGCCTTCGTCGCCGCAGGCGTCGCGTTCACGCGCGCCATGGGCGCGTTCCGCTGGGCGCGCGATCGCTATCGCATCCTCGAGCTGGCGAGCGGCATGATCCTCGTCGCGCTGGGCCTGCTCCTCTTCTTCCACAAGGACTGGTGGCTGCACGTGGCGCTGAACCGGACGCTAGACGCCGTCGGGCTGACGTCCCCGTAGGTCGAGCGTCTCCACCAGCTGCGCGAGCTGGCGGCGCAGCGCTGCGACGTCGACGCCGCGGTGCTGCGGCTCGAACGACTCGAGCCGCCGCAGGGCCTTCCGCAACTGCCGTTCCGTCCCGATGGGCCGGCCGCGCCCGTGCTGGTACCAGGCGACCGCCACGTGGACGAGCCCTTGGTAGAAGTCGCGCTCCTCGGGCGGCGCCGCGCGCCACGCGAGCTCGAGCTCCTCGTGCGCCTCGAACCAGCGGCCGGCGCGCAGATGCTCGAGCCCCTCCTTGTATGCGTCAGGCATCAGCCGTATGGTTCCGCGGGTGTCCACGATCCTGCTCTGTGGGGTCGATCTTTTCTTCCGGGGGAAGCTCGAGGCCCTGCTGCCCGAGCACCGGTTCATCACGGTCGAGAGCGCCGACGAGCCCGACCTGGTGATCGTCGACATCGCGCGCGTCGACCCGGTGGAGGTCGCCGACACGTACGCCGACGTGCCGATCCTCGGCTACACGAACCACACCGACACGGGCGGCCTGCGCGCGGCGCACGCCGCCGGCTTCGACCAGGTCGTCGTCAAGTCCGCGCTGGTCGAGCGCGCGCGAGAGCTCGTCGAGGAACTGACACCTTCCGGCTGATCGGCTCGGTAGGGTTGGCGTCGTGACATACATCATCGCCGAGCCTTGTATCGACATCAAGGACAAGTCCTGCGTCGACGTCTGCCCCGTCGACTGCATCCACGAGGCCGACCGGATCCTCGTCATCGACCCCGAGGAGTGCATCGACTGCGGGGCCTGCGAACCGGAGTGCCCGGTCGAGGCGATCTTCCCCGAGGACGCGCTCCCGGACAAGTGGCAGCCGTTCGTCCGCATCAACTACGCGTTCAACGAGAGCCTGGACGTCGTGAACAAGCTCACCGAGGAGTACGCGACGGAGCACAACGTCCAGAACCCGCCGCTCGAATAACGAGCCGGAGAGCCGGCATAGAAAGAGTTCCGCGGGGTACCGTCAGCGGCGTGAACCCCACGAAGCTCGACCACATCGCATTCTGGGTGGCGAAGCGCGACGAGGTCGCGGACTTTGCCACCTCCCGCCTCGGCATGCACGTGATCGACCGTACCGACACGTTCACGCTGATCGGCTCGAACGCGCGCCGGGGCAAGCTGACGCTCTTCGACGCGGAAGGGCCGCGTGAGCAGGGTGCGCTGAAGCACGTCGCGCTCCGCGTCTCCGACCTCGCGGCGGCGCGCGCGGAGCTCGGCTCCGACGACGCCTTCGTCGACGTCGGCTCCGAGGGCGTCCGCCTGGGCCTCGTCCAGGCGCCGACGGACGTCGAGTACGACCTCGATCACGTCGCGCTCTGGTCCGCGTCCCCGCGCGAGACCGCGGACGCCTACCTCCGGCTCGGCTTCCAGCGTGCCGACCCCGGCCCGTCCGGCGCGCCCCGCGTCGAGGTCGGCGGCGCCTACGTCGAGTTCCACGAGGGCGACCCGGGCGCCCCGGAGAAGCCGCTGCTCAACCACCTCGCCGTCCTCGTCGACTCCGCGGACGAGCACATCGCCGAGGCGAACGACCTCGGCGTGGAGATCGACGACGTCGTCGACGCCGCGAACACCTACGCCGTGTTCGTCTGGGGGCCGGAGCGCGTCCGCATCGAGTACGTGGAGCACAAGCCGACGTTCTCACTCACGTAGTGCTGGTCGCGGGCGCCGGCATGGCCGGGCTCGTCTGCGCGGCGCGGCTGCGCGAGCTCGGCCGCCGGCCGCGCGTCGTCGAGAAGGGGACGCGCGTCGGCGGCTCGATGCTGCTGTCCTCGGGCGTGATCTTCCGGCACCTCGAACTCGACGGCTTCGCCGCGGAGTGCCCGGGCGGCGAACCGGCTCTGCAGCGGCTGATCTGGGAGCGGCTCGACGACGCGCTCGCCTGGCTCGTCTCGCTCGGCGCGGAGCCGGTGTGGGACGACACGGAGAATCCGCGCACGACGGGCAAGCGGTTCGACCCGCACCGGCTCTGCGCGCTGCTCGCCGGGGAGGTCGAGCTGGACACGCCGCTGCCGGAGGACGCCGAGCCGCCGCTCGTGCTCGCCTGCGGCGGGTTCGGCAAGCGTCTCGCGGAGGAGCGCGGGCTGCTCCTGCGCGCGAACCCGTGGAGCGACGGCGGCGCGCTGGACTGGGCGCTCCCACGCGGTGCACAGACGACGGCCGGAATGGGCGAGTTCTACGGCCGGGTGATGCCGGCGCCGCCGGCGCGCGTCCGCGAGGAGGAATTCGTCCCGCTCGCGCAGCTGTACGGCCGTGAGGCGGAGGTGCTCGACGACGACGGCAACGACATCACGCCGCCGAGCATCGCCTGGCACGAGAGCGACCTCACGCAGGTGCTTCCGCCACGCGCCTGGTTCGTCGTCGAAAAGACGAACCCGCGCATCGAGGCGGCGCGCGCCGTCGGCGCGACGGTCGTCGAGCGCGAGGACGGGCGGATCGCCGTGCACGTCGCGCCCGCCGTCACGCACACGATCGGCGGGCTGGCCGTCGACACGGATGCGCGCGTGCTCGGGCTCGAGGGCGTGTGGGCCGCAGGGGTCGACGTGGGCGGCGTGGCGACGGGCGGCTACGCGAGCGGCCTCGCGCAGGCCCTCGTGCTGGGCCTCGCGGCGGCCGAGGACATCGCCGCCTGAACGACTGGTGCCCGCTTGAAAGCAGGCACCACCGGGTGAACCGGGCGACAGAACCACCGGGCGAGCGATGGGTCAAGCGGGCCGTCGTCGGCGATGATCGAGAGGTGGCCCACCTCCTGAACCTCCTCAGCGGCAGCGTGCTCGTCTACGCGAGCGTCACCCGCGGCGGCATGGCCGTCGCGCGCGTCCTCGCGCGCGTCTCCCGCTAGCCGACCAACCGAGCAACTGCGGCTTCGAGCTCCTCGATCCGGACGAGCCCGACGTCGACCACCGTGCCGTCCGAGTCGACGAGGACGTTCGTGGGGACGCCGCGAATCCCGAGCGCCTGCGCGTACGCCGCGTCGGGGTCGAGGAGGATCGTGCCCTGGATGCCCCACATCTCGCAGAACCGCTCGACCTCGGGGCGGGGATCGGTCCCCTCCCAGATGTCCACGAGGATCACGTCGAAGCCCGACCGGGCCTCCTCACGGCGACGCAGCTCCTCGAGGAACGGCGCTTCCGCATTACAGGGGCCTCACCAGCTGGCGAAGAAGTTGACGATGTACTTCCGCTCCGCCCACTCGCGGCTCGAGCGCCGCTCGCCGGTGCGGAAGTCGAGGAGCGAGAACTCGGGCAGCTTCGCGCCGATCAGCGGATGTCGCTCCTCCACCGCGGCGGTGGCCGGCGGCCCGGAGAGCCTGTCGACGAGGATGGACAGCGTCCCCGTGCCGGCGTTCGCCACGTAGACGCGCCCGTCGGTGGGGTCGACGACGACGCCTCCGGGGCCCTCGCCGACCGGGAGCTGCGCCCACTGATCGCCGTCCGCGACACCGAGGACGCTGAGCGTGCCTGCGCCGCGGTTGCTGACGTAGACGCGGTCGTGCGCGGGCGCGACGGTCAGCCCGACGGGCGCGCTCCCGACCGCCAGCTCCTCGCGCACGGTGAAGTCGTCGAGTGAGACACGGCTGACCGTGCCGGCGAGCGAGTTGACGACGAAGGCCTCGCCGCGTTCCGGCACCACGCCCACCGCGCACGCGCCGGAGCCGACCTCGACGCGGCCGACCGGCTCCCACGTCTTCGTGTCCACGAACGTCGCGGAGGCCGCGATGAAGTTCACGCAGACGACGAGGTTGCGCGTGCGGTCGAACGCGATCGCGCCGGCGCCCACCTCCGCCTCGACCGTGGCGATCGTCTCGAGGGTGTCCAGGTCGAGCACCGTCATCGTCGAGCCCAGTGAGTTCCCGCAGTAGATGCGGCGGGACTCGTGGTCGGCCGTGAGCCCGGACGGGTACATCCCGACGTCGACCGTCGCGACGAGCTCGAGCGTCTCCGCGTCGACGACCGAGACGGTGTCGGAGTGCGCGTCCGCCGTGAGGATGCGGTCGGTCGCCGGGTCGAACGCGAGGTCGATCGGCTCGCTGCCGACCACGACCTGCGCGACCACTTCGTTCGTCTCGAGGTCGACCACGGCGACGTAGTCGGCGCGCGAGCAGGCGACGTACGCGCGCCGGCGGCGCGAGTCGACGGCGACGCCCTCGGGATCGAGGCCGACGGGGATCTCGGCGAGGCTCACGGAGGCTCCGCCGGAATCGATCCGGCAGGCGGCTCCGACCGGGAGGTCGTTCACGCGCGCACGAGGTAGGCGCATTGACGGCGGTCGCCGGGGAGCGGCGACGGCGCCAGCTTGGTCACGCGCAGCGTCTCGCCGTCCTGCTCCACCGAGCTGCCGAGCTGCGGTGCGTCACCGTCCTGCTCGCGGAGCTCGTAGCCCGACGGCTTCGAGACGAAGAGGAGGTGCCCGCCTTCCATTGCACTGCGAGCTTACTCCGACCCGGCATACACCGGCAGCACCAGGCGCATCGTCGAGCGGCCGTCGTCGTGCTCGGTCGTGAGCGCGGCGCCGAGCGTGCGGGCGCGCTCCTCGAGCGCCTCGATCGACCGCCGCCGCCGCTCGCCCGGCGCGTCGTCGGTGATCCTCACCTCGAGCGAGTCCGGCTTCGTCGGCACGATGCACACCGAGAAGGTCTTCGGCGGGCCGCGGCGGATCGCGCCCTCGAGTGCCTCGCGCACGATCTGGTACAGCGCCGCCTTCGTCCGCTCGCCGAGCGTCTCCGCGGCCGCGACGTCGAGCGTCATCTGGATGCCGTGCTCGATCCCCTTGTCCTGCGCAAGCGCGTTCACCGCGCTCGAGAAGCCGTGGTCGCGCAGCACGACCGGCTCGAGGTTGAACGAGAGGTCCCGCAGCTCGCCGATCGTCGTGCGGGTTCGCGCGAGCGCCTTCTCGAGGATCTCGGCCGCCCGTGCGTCCTCGCCGCGCCGCGTGAAGTCGAGCGCCGCGTCGAGCAGCAGCGCGACACCGGCGAGCGACTGCACGGGCCCGTCGTGCAGGAAGAGCGCGATGCGGCGGCGCTCGTCCTGCTCCGCCGCGAGAACCTGCTCGGTCGCCTCGCGACCGTTCTCGTCCATCAGTCGATGATCGACTCGCGCAGCGCGATCGCCACGGCATGCGTGCGCGTGTCGGCCTCGAGCTTGGCGAGGATGTGCCGCACGTGGCTCTTCACCGTCTCCTGGCTGATGAAGAGCTTGGTCGCGACGTCGGCGTTCGACATCCCGTCCGCGAGCAGCTGCAGGATCTCCCGCTCGCGGCCGGTCAGCATGTCGTCCTTGTCGCGTCCGGTCAGGAACGCCGGCATCAGGGCCGGGTCGACGTACCCCTCGCCGGATGCCACCTTCTCGATCGCGCGCAGCAGCGTCGCGTGCGGCGCCTCCTTGAGGATGTAGCCCTTCGCGCCCGACTCGAGGCCGCGGCTGAGCAGGCTTCGCTCGCTGTAGGCGGTGAAGATGAGGACGGCGCTGTCCGGGACCTTCGCGGTGAGGAGCTTCGTCGCCTCGAGCCCGTCCATGCCGGGCATGCGGACGTCCATGATCACGACGTTCGGGCGGCG
>Ga0070681_10002353_pt1 | contig 17266 bp, 16 predicted proteins | sample KBSC83BmetaG_FD_65650 | JGI IMG/M metagenome (GOLD analysis project Ga0070681, IMG submission 65650) | Corn rhizosphere microbial communities from Kellogg Biological Station, Michigan, USA - KBS C8-3B metaG | ecosystem: Host-associated > Plants > Roots > Rhizosphere | place: USA: Michigan...
ACCTCTATCCTGATTGAGATCCGTAGCAGGAACCTGCCTGCGAAGATTGTCACGCTACCGTTCTATAGGAAGCCCAAAAGCGCATAGCGTCACGTGAGCGGTTCATTCGACGGACAGAACACAATGACACGTTTTGACGTGCGGGGCTAGATGGCAGCAGCCCTAATCATATTATGATCAAGCAGATTTACAGAGGGATCGTGGTGAATTTGAACGTTGACACCGTCAAGCTGCCCAACGGTCTCACGGTCGACTTAGAGGTTGTGCGCCATCCGGGAGCGGCCGCAGTGGTACCGCTGAGAGACGATGGCACCGTTATCTTGATCAGACAGTTCCGCCATGCAGCCGGTGGGTTTATTTACGAGATTCCCGCAGGAAAACTTCATCCCGGAGAAGACCCCGTAGTCTGCGCGGCACGTGAACTGGAAGAAGAAATCGGACAACGGGCAGGGAAGTTCGAGCTTCTCTCTAGCATCTTCACCGCGCCCGGCTTCACCGATGAAGTAATTCACATTTTCAAGGCAACCGGGTTGACGACGGGTCATCAACACCTGGATCGGGACGAAGTCCTCGAAGTGATTGAGCTGCCTCTCCTAGAGGCGTTAAAGATGATTGATGACGGTACGATCAGGGATGCAAAATCGATTGTGGGATTGCAAGCGGTATATCTTCAACGCAACATAAGATAGAAAAAACGCTTGAGGGGTCTCCCGCTCCGGGCAGGAGACCCCTCAAGCCAGCTAGCTTCGCCAAAGAAAAGGGATTACTTGCCCTTCTCGTCTTTCTTCTTCTCATCCTTCTTGTCGCCGAACGTATCGGCATGGCCGCCCTTCTTCTCGTCCTTCTTGTCCTTCTTCTCGTCACCGTACACGAGGACGTGGCCACCCTTCTTCTCGTCCTTCTTGTCCTTCTTCTCTTCGCCAGCGAAGGAAGGAGCACTGAACGTCACCGCCACCGCCACCGCCATGATTGCCATTAAGATGCGCTTCATAGTATGTGACCCCCATTTAGTGAGTTTGAAGTTTGTGCCCATCACCGGCACTCGCTGGAGGTAGTCAGCAAGCTTGGTGCCGTATCCTTGATTTATCACACACGCTTTATTTATTCATTGGTTATAGAGATTGACCGGACTAACTCTGAATAGCTGGACCTTCGTATTTCTGTGGCAAAATGGCTGAGGGCTAGCTAAACCGCCTCAAAGACAAATGTAACAACCCATGGAGCCGCGGACCCGCCGTGCCTCGACAGCCACACATGGAAGAAACACTGCCTTGCATAGGGCTGCCCGACCACATCAAGCCGGGAGTCCAGATCCTCTTCGTTGGCATTAATCCGGGCCTCCGGTCGGCAGCAACCGGGCATCACTTCGCCGGGTGCTCCAACCGATTCTGGAAGCTCCTGTTCGACTCAAAACTCGTTTCCGAACCCCTCACGTATCAAGATGACTGGCGCCTTCCTGATTGGGGCCTCGGCCTGACGAATATCATCCAACGGCCCAGCGCAGGGAGTGGCGTGCTACAGCCGCGGGAATATACTGCCGGCCTGAACAGGCTCATGGGGACAGTGCAACACTATCGCCCCCATACAGTCGCCCTGCTCGGTATTACGATCTATCGCGCCCTATTCCCAGAACCTCAAACCGGAAGAATAAGCCTCGGGTTGCAAGAACGGACCTTGGCCGACCGCCCGGTCTTTGTTCTGCCAAACCCCAGCGGTAGAAACGCCTCTTACTCTTACCGAATGATGTTGACCGCCTTCCGTGCGCTCCGCCATTTCACAGGTCAACTTCTTTAATCTTCGATAGGAACAATTGCCGACGAGTCGCGGGGACCTGGTATAGCCAGTTGCTCATAACGACTGGGTGGTCATGCCAACAATGGTCTGGTTCGAGGATGTCACATTTTCAATACAAGAAAGTTCTCTTAAAACATACAGGCGCCTTTAAACTGGTAGCTGAATTGTTTTAGAATCCCAACTCATAATTGTAAATGTCCATTCGCAACTGAGAGAGGAAGATGAAAAACACATTTCTTATTCTGCTCGCCTGCTGGATCTCGATAATCCCAAACGCTCTCATGGCACAGCAATCTCCGCAGCACTTGATTGATGAGGCGATGGACGAGTGCCGTGCAGGTCGAATCGCGCAAGACAGGGCTAGCCGGATTGCCCATTTCGAGAAAGGCCAGGCTCTGGGAGAACAGGCCGTGAGTTTGGAAGATCGCTCGGCTGAGGCGCACTTCGCCCTGTTCTGTAATTTGGGCGAATTGATGCGGGTTGACGGCGAACTGAGCATCACATCGATCATGGGGTTCCGCCGTATGACCAAAGAACTCGACCGAACATTGGAAATAGAACCGGATCATCTTGATGCCCTGTCGGCCAAAGGGACCTTCCTCGTAAGGCTTCCTTCCGTGCTCGGAGGAGACCGGGGAAAAGGTGAAACGCTTCTCCGGTACGTTCTCCTGAAAGAACCGCAGTCCATCAACGCCCGGCTCAGCCTGGCCAGGAGCTACTGTGCCAACGGTCGCCACAGTGAGGCTCTCTCGCTCGCCTCAGAAGCGCTCGATCTTGCTCAAGCCCAACAGCAGTTCGACTTCGTGCATGAAGCAACCAAAGTGGTGGCTCAACTCCGGACCAACGCCGCCAAAGCAAACTAGCGCTCGCCTCTCCACTGAGATCCTGGAACCAGGTATCAATTCGTGCTATCTTCAGCCCCAAGTTTGACGCATCATTCGTTTCTCGTTCCTCTGCGCGTTTCCTAACACACACGTCAGGGAATTCTACTATCTTGCAGGGAGCTCACGATGTTACTCGACGGTAAGACAGGACTCATCATTGGTGTGGCGAACAAACACAGCATTGCCTGGGCAATCGCCCAGTCGGCCGCAGGACAAGGGGCCCGCTTGCTGTTCAATTATCAGAACGAGCGGCTGCGGGAAAACGTCGAAGAACTCGTCGCCACGATGCCCGGAGCAAAGGCCTTTCCGTGCGACGCGGGAGATGATGCCCAAATTGCCATGTTCATGCAGAGCGTGGAGAAAGAAATCGGAAAGATCGATTTTCTCATTCACTCCATCGCATTCGCGCCGCGGGAAGAACTCATAGGGCAATTCGTGAATACCACGCGACAGGGATTTGCGACTGCGCTCGATGTGAGCGCCTACTCGCTCGTCGCCATCACCAGAGCCGCCCTACCGTTGATGACCGACGGCGGATCCATCGTCACACTCACATACCTCGGAGCGGAACGGGTCGTGCCACACTACAACGTGATGGGGGTGGCCAAAGCCGCGCTCGAAGCCACCGTCCGCTATCTGGCATACGACCTGGGTCCGAAGAACATCCGGGTCAATGCCATCTCCGCCGGTCCAATCAAAACCCTTGCCGCCCGCGGGGTATCCGGCATTAGCAAAATGGTCGACCATCACCGGGAATTCGCCCCGCTACGCCGGGCCACGGAACAAGGAGAGGTCGGCGACACAGCATTATTCCTGGTGAGCCAGCTGGGTCGTGGGATTACGGGAGAAGTGATCTATGTCGATGGCGGGTATCACATTCTAGGCTCGCTGGCTTCAGTGGAATAACATAAACCCTGCCTCGACGAGCGACGAGTCGGTTTTGACTACTGCTCGAGGCTCTGCCTGAGAGTTTTCAATTTCCCTCGTTTCGTCTTACTCTCCAAACGTCGTTGTTTCGAACCCTTCGTCGGCTTCGTGGCTTTGCGTTTCTTGCGAGGAATCGCCACTCCCCGAACGAGCTCTTGCAGTCGAGTCAGTGCATCCTCTCGATTTTGATCCTGGCTTCGATACTGCTGAGCCTTAATAGTGATCACGCCCTCCCGTGAGATTCGATGGTCCTTCAATTTTAGGAGCTCTTCCTTATAGAACGGGGGGAGCGACGAGGCCGCGATATTGAATTGCAAATGAATCGCGGACGATACTTTGTTGACATTCTGTCCGCCTGAACCCTGCGAACGCATGGCATGAATGTCGATCTCAGAGTCCGGGATGAGTACGTGGGATGAAATGTGCAGCATTGATGCAGTCTAAGAACGGACCCGATTACCTTCTATCGCTGATTGATACCCGCACAAAACCCCTGCGCGATCCCTCATGCCCAGCCGATGGAATACCGTTCACCATCAGCGCGCTCGAAGAAACGTGTTCAGTGGAGATCACTTTTGCATGTATCACAGAATTCATCTCTAACAGGTTACACACCGTAGCTGGCTTTCAGGTTTCGGTGAACCTGTTGGTCAACTGCGATGTGACGAGCCTCTCAGCCTCTGGGAATAGTTTCCGCCCTGCCTAGAGGCAGTGACTGCTCACCCTTACTGCAGCATCCTGCCCATCCAACAGAAACTGCTCGCCCTGATCAAGCACTTCGTGTGAGTCGGTCCCCCCACTTGATTTCGTCAAGACAAGGGTGACCTTGCTGCCTTGCATCTCAATCAGCCAGGTGCCGGTTTCATGATAGACGCCTTCTTGTCCCTCTGTTGTCTGACCTAAAACCGGGTGCAGTCGAATGGTCCGGATAAACCGGCCGTCACTGCAGAGGTGGATCGACCTCGACCCCGCGCTCTGCACAACCTGGCTGTCCAGTAGCGGGGTCAGCATCATTCCCGTCAACCCTTCGTACCATGTTTTCAGTATTGAACTCTCCTGTTCGTTCATAAACTGAGTCGATGCAGCCAACTCTTCCACAAGTCGTTGATAGGTGTCTCGTTCGGCCTTGCGTCCGAAAAATTGATAGATGGCCGCGTTACGAGAAGGTCCTATAAGGGCAACCGTCACGCCGACATCGTCTCCTGCGGCATAATGTCCCGTAAGCTTCCGCTCTTCTTCCTGGATGGACCCGACCGGGTGTAAGACGAAGCCTGCTTCAATTGACTGAGGTTCATTAAGTTGAGCGAGCACCGCCTCTCTTGTCATTTCCGTCATGAGATGAATAGTCCCCAAACCGGCAGTCACAGGGGAATCCAGAAACACAACAGACCCTGCCGGAAGGGAAGACTTCCAGTTTTTCGGCACCACAAATGAGACACCGACAAACGGAGAACGAACGCGTGTTCCTTCGCCATAGTGTTCGCCGGCACGAAGATCTCTCACCTCCGTTTGTCTATCGGACGATAACCCTCCGGCAGCAGATGGCTCAACGAAAGCGCCGGGATAGGTACAGGCGACCCACAACAAGACAAGCCCATGAATGCGTTTCATGTGAACCATTGGAACATGTCTGTCGGATGGACTCAACTCCGGTGGAGAAGTACGGAGGAAAACCGGGGAGGAAGAATAACGACTATGTCAGTTCAGGCAGGCGATCGATAATTCTCAAACGAACCTCATTTCCCACCTGCATCTGCACCATTTTGGTGGCCAGACTTTCACGAACCCGATGGGCGTCTTCCATATTAAATTGAATCTGTCCACCACATTGCTCGACGAGGTGAAAGAGCAGCAAATTCGTGATGTGCTGAAGATCGTCGTCATTGGTGTGTTTGCTCAAGTTCAGGATCTTAGACATTGGAAAGGCTCCAGCTTCTTTATCCGGCCAGGCATACTTATCGCCGAATCACACGTCATTCCACAATGCCCCAAAGGGAGGGGGTCGGAGCAACTCCCGAAGCAGAGCATCGTGAGTGAGCGAGAGGGGCTATTGGGTAGAGGCGGCGAGGAGTTGCCGTAGTCTTTATGACAAAAAGAGCTGGGATCTCCGCGTCCTAGGCGGCCTACACTAGCTTGGCAACTAGGCCGAAGGCACCTGCGTAGACCGGAATCGACACCCTCTCGAATGCACGGTCCGAGGAATGACGAGTACCAGGTTTATGCGGCGGCTGGGTCATCGCTAAAGATGTTTGCTTGTCAAGAACGACATGGAAGAGATTCTCAGCGACCTACTAGTAGCTGTCCATGGGCAGGCACGTACAGATGAGGTGACGATCTCCATAAGCTTCATCAATGCGGCTGACGCTGGGCCAGAACTTATGGTCCCGGACCCAAGAAGCGGGGAACGCCGCCTGTTCTCGACTATAGGGCCGACTCCAGTCGTTGGCCGTCACAACCTGTGCGGTATGGGGAGCATTCTTCAATAGATTATTCGTGCGGGGCTGGCGACCCTCCACGATGTCTTGCATCTCTGCATGAATCGAAATCATCGCCTCGCAAAACCGATCCAGTTCGGCCTTCGATTCACTCTCCGTCGGTTCGATCATCAATGTTCCAGCAACCGGAAATGATACCGTTGGAGCATGGAACCCATAATCCATCAATCGCTTCGCCACATCCATCGCTTCGACTCCGGCACTGGCCTTAAACTGACGAAGATCGAGAATAAATTCATGTGCGACCAATCCGGATGCCCCTGTATAGAGGATGGGGAAATACTTCTCCAGTCGCTTGGCCATATAGTTGGCGTTCAAGATTGCCACTTGCGTGGCTTTGGTCATTCCATCACGTCCCATCAGCGCAATATAGATCCACGAAATTGTCACAATACTGGGGCTGCCGTAGGGGGCCGCCGACACCGGTCCGATGGAATCCGGCCCGCCCAAATTCGTCACCGGATGCCCGGGAAGAAATGGAGCGAGATGTCTCGCCACGCCGATCGGGCCCATTCCGGGACCACCGCCGCCATGGGGGATACAGAAGGTCTTGTGTAGGTTCAAATGGCAGACATCCGCACCAATGTCGCCGGGCCGACAGAGCCCTACCTGCGCGTTCATATTGGCCCCATCCATATAGACTTGCCCGCCATGCGTATGAACGATTTGACAGATGCGGCGTACGTCTACCTCGAAGACACCGTGGGTCGATGGATATGTCAACATCAGCGCCGAGAGACGATCGCGATATTGAGCAGCCTTAGCTTCAAGATCTGCCAAATCCACATTGCCTTGGCGATCGCATGCGACTGCCACAACCGTCATACCCACCATGGCCGCGCTGGCTGGATTCGTGCCATGGGCGGAGACTGGAATCAAGCAAACATCCCGATGGACTTCACCTTGATTCCGGTGATACGCCCGAATCACCATCAGCCCCGCATATTCCCCTTGTGAACCGGCGTTCGGTTGTAGGGACACGGCTGAAAATCCCGTAAGTTCCGCCAACCAGGCTTCTAACTGCCGGAACAACTCGAGATAACCTTTGGTTTGCTCGAACGGCGCAAAGGGATGGAGCCTTGAGAATTCAGGCCAGGTGACCGGCAGCATTTCGGTTGTCGCGTTTAGTTTCATGGTGCACGACCCTAGCGGGATCATCGAATGGACGAGCGACAGGTCCTTCGCCTCCAGACGATGAATATACCGCAGCATCTCATGCTCAGAGTGATAACGGTTGAACACTTCGTGGGTCAAATATGTGCTGGTGCGGGCGAGATTCGCCGGAAAATGTGTCGTCACGCTCCGACTCAAGTCCGTGACTTGAAACGGCAAACGATCATGGCCCACAAACACTTCCACCAGCCGCCTGATTTCGTCTTCCGTACTCACTTCATCCAGCGCAATCCCGATGGAATGGTCTTCATGCCGGCGAAGGTTGATGCCTGCTTCATTGGCCCTGGTCAGGATGGGATCTGACTGCATCTTCGTCAGGCGAACCCGAATCGTATCAAAGTACTCTTCCGCCACGACATCGAATCCGACCCGCCGCAATCCCTCCGCGAGTACCACAGCCAACCCGTGTATACGCTCGGCAATCCGCCGCAATCCCCCGGGTCCATGGTACACCGCATACATGCTCGCCATGATGGCTAAGAGTACCTGCGCGGTGCAGATGTTGCTGGTCGCTTTCTCGCGACGGATGTGCTGCTCTCTGGTCTGCAAAGACAGCCGATACGCAGGCCTTCCCGTGACATCTTTGGATACCCCGACAATACGTCCCGGCATCTGCCGTTTGAATGGCTCTGCGGTCGAAAGAAAGGCCGCGTGAGGACCGCCAAATCCGAGCGGGACACCAAACCGCTGGCTGGAGCCCACCGCAATATCGGCCCCGAACTCGCCTGGTGAGCGTAAAAGGGTCAAGGCCAACAGATCAGTAGCCATGACCACAAGAATCCCTGCTGCGTGGGCTTGCGTCACCAACGCACTATAATCGCCAACATAGCCGTCGGTGGCTGGATACTGGAGCAGGATGCCTGACAATTGAGGGTTCGAAAAGTCGATTACCGACGTTCGCCCTATCCGCAACGTTATGCCGAGTGGTTCAGCCCGCGTTTGCATCACGGCTATGGTCTGCGGATGGCAATCCTGCGAGACGAAAAACTCTTTCCGTTCCACCCCGGACGAACGAGATACGGCCAGACACATGGCCATCGCCTCCGCCGCCGCCGTGGCTTCATCAAGAAGCGATGCATTGGCTAACGGCAAGCCGGTCAGATCTGCCACCACCGTTTGAAAGTTCACGAGCGCTTCCAAGCGGCCCTGGGCAATCTCCGCCTGGTACGGTGTGTATTGGGTATACCAGCCGGGGCTTTCAAATATGTTCCGCTGGATCACACCGGGTGTAATACAGTCGTGATAGCCCATCCCGATCAATGAACGATAGAGCTGATTTTCTGAGGCAATGGAGCGAATTTCTTGCAACACGGCCTGTTCGCCGCGATGAAGCGGCAGATCCAACTCCTTCCGCAATCGAATGTCGGCGGGAACGGTTGCCTCAGTCAGTTTTTCCAGCGACTCCAGGCCGAGCGTGAGGAGCATCTCCCGGACTTCGGGATCGGTGGGACCAAGATGGCGATGGATAAAGATGTCGGTCGGGCTCAGAAAGTCCGGTGAAGTCATGGCGTTCGTCTTGTCCTTCGGATTATCTCGACGGTTGAGAGCCCGGATATCATTAGGGATCCCGCTTGCCGTTGCAGATTATCATGCCGGCCGTCTATTCTCCAGGGGCTGTCGATAGTTTCCGGCTTGCCTTCGAACTGAGAGTCACGTATGAGTGCCATTCGGGGGAACCTCCTGCCCCTTCCGTCTGACAGACACAAAAGGGTCTTGAGCCGGCTGTGAAACTTCACGATATTCTGATCATCGGGGCCGGTCTGGCGGGGATGAGGGCGGCGATTGCCGCACCGCCAGACCTGGACGTCGCCGTCATATCAAAGGTCCATCCGGTTCGTAGCCATTCAGTGGCTGCCCAAGGGGGCATCAACGCGGCATTGGGAGAGAACGATTCCTGGGAAGCCCATGCCTTTGACACTACCAAGGGCGGACTCTATCTCGGCGATCAAGATGCCATCGAGGCCATGTGTCGCGAAGCGCCTGACGATATTCTCGCATTAGAACGACTTGGTGTTATTTTTAGTCGAGACGAACAGGGACGTATCGCTCAACGTCCGTTCGGGGGAGCGGGATTTCCCCGGACCTGTTACGCCGCCGATCGTACCGGCCACGCCATTCTCCATGCCATGTATGAACAGCTTCTCAAAAGGCGCATCGCGGTATATGAAGAGTGGTATGTCACGGCATTGATCGTGGAAGAGGGAGTCTGCCGGGGAGTCGTCGCGTGGGACCTGATCCATGGGGGGTTGCACACGATCGGAGCCAAATCCGTCATCCTGACGACGGGAGGCAGCGGGCGGGTGTTCCTGACGAGCACGAATGCCGTGATCAATACTGGCGATGGCATGGCACTCGCGTATCGTGCTGGTGCCCCCCTGGCTGACATGGAATTCGTCCAATTCCATCCGACCACTCTTAAGGGCACCGGCATCCTCATTACCGAAGGGGCTCGCGGTGAAGGAGGCCACCTGCTCAATACGCTGGGCGAACGGTTTATGAAGGCCTATGCCCCACAGCAAATGGAATTGGCTACCCGCTCCACCGTCTCATTGGCCATCGGACAAGAAATCCTGGAGGGTCGTGGAATCGATGGATGTGTGTTGTTGGACTTACGCCACCTTGGGAGACAACGGATTCTCGAGCGGCTCCCTCAAATCAGAGAACTCGCCATCGAATTTGCCGGTCTCGATCCGATTGAAACCCCCATTCCCGTCCGTCCGGGCGCGCACTATCAAATGGGCGGGGTTCGGACCAATCAATGGACCGAGACAGCCATCGCCGGCCTCTATGCGGCCGGCGAATGTGCTTGCGTCAGTGTGCATGGGGCTAATCGGCTCGGAGGCAATTCACTTCTTGAAACGATCGTGTTCGGCCGACGCGCCGGAATTCGAGCCGGCGATTATGCTCGAACCATTGCGCCGAAGGCACTCACGACAGACCCGCTCAAGACCGAACAGAGCCGCGTCGAGCGGCTGTTGGCACAGAAGGGACCTGTTAGAGCTTGGCAGATTCGAGAAGAACTCGGCCGGACGATGAGTCTCAATCTTGGTCTGGTCAGGACTCACGACTCCATGTCTAGTGCAATCATGACAATTGCGGCGCTAAGGCATCGCACCGCCTCCGTTACGGTGCAGGACAAAGGACGAATCTTCAATACCGATCTCATACAGGCTCTCGAACTTCAGTCCCTGCTCGTGATTGCCGAGACCATTGTCGCAAGTGCCCTCGCCAGGACAGAAAGCCGCGGGGCCCATTATCGCTCGGACCATCCCGTTCGCAATGACCAACACTGGTTGAGACACAGCCTGATCCACCACACCGCCCAGGGAGAGGCCTTGACCTATGAGCCTGTCACGATCACACGCTTTCCGCCCACATGATGGCCATCCCGGAAGTGGGAGAGATGGCGAAGGGGATAGGGAGTCTTCTGACCGGTGAGCAAGAATGATAAACGCACCTGTTTCAATATCCAACAAGCCAAGCGATTCGCTGTCGCAGGTTTGGTATAATGCGCGAATCTCAACCATGCGTATTCTAGTCATTGAAGACGAAACGAAAGTCGGATGTTTTATCAAGCGCGCGCTTGAAGAGGAAAGCTATGCCGTCGACCTCTGTGAAGACGGCACCAAGGGCCTTCAGATGGCCCTCACCACCAACTATGATTTATTGATCGTTGACCTGATGCTCCCATCCTTGCCAGGACTGGAGATTCTCAAGGGCGTCCGCCAGGCTCGAATTCAAACACCCATCCTGATTCTAACCGCCCAATCGCAAGTAGATCAGCGGGTCAAGGGCCTTGACGCCGGAGCGGATGATTATCTGACCAAGCCCTTCGCCATTGATGAACTTCTCGCTCGAATTCGGGCCCTGCTCCGGCGCGGTTCCACAGATAGTCCCGGAATACTCCAGATTGACGACCTGGCATTGAACCCTGCCACGCGGGAAGTGACGAGAGGGGGCCAGCGGATCGACCTCACCTTGAAGGAATATGCCCTGCTCGAATATCTCATGCGCCACACGGGACGCGTATTAACTCGTCCGATGATTTCAGAACATGTGTGGAACCAGGATTTCGACACATTTACCAATGTCATCGATGTCTATGTGAATTATCTCCGCAACAAGATCGACCGGGGACGCGCGAAGAAGCTGATTCATACCGTTCGCGGAAGCGGATACATGCTGAAGGCTGACTGATGCCGCTTCGTGTCCGGCTCACTCTCTGGTACGGCACGGCCCTCGCGCTCATCCTCATTATCTTTTCAACCATTCTCTATGTGATTACCGCTCGGAGTCTCCGTGATGCGGTCGATCAATCCCTGGAGGAAACCGCCGCGGCCGCCGTTCGGTCGCTGGAAGAACGGGGATTTCTTCCGCTGATCGACGAAGACGAATTGATGTCGCAGTTTCCCGAGCTGGCGCGTATCGACAAGTTCTTCCAGATCTTCAGCCCCTCCGGCACCATTACGATTCGATCGCCGAACGTCAAACAACATGAGATGCCGCTGAGCCGTCAGGCCTTGGAAGTCGCCTATTCCGGCCGTACGATATTCGAGTCCGCGAAGTATCCCAAGGAACCGCCATTGCGGCTCATTTCAGTGCCCATCATCTATCGAGGCAGCCTGCTCTATATCATCCAGGTGGGGACCTCGATGGACTCGGTCGAACAGACCCTGAATCGTCTCCTGCTGGTTCTTCTCGTAAGCATGCCAGTCGCGGTCGCGGTGTCACTCGCCGGTGGCTGGTTCATGGCCGGTCGCGCGCTTCGACCGGTCGATGCAATCACGCTAGCGGCCCAGCGTATAGCCGGGGGCGATCTCACTCAACGGCTGACCGTCCCTGCCTCGGCCGATGAAATCGGGCGTCTGGTCCATACGTTTAATGACATGATTGACCGGCTTGAAACCTCCTTTCGGCAGATCCGTCGGTTCAGCAGCGACGCCTCGCATGAGCTGCGTACGCCGTTGACGGTCATGAAAGGGGAAACTGAACTCGCCCTTCGACGTCCACGTGAAACCGAAGACTACAAAGTCGTGCTGGGGAGCAATCTCGAAGAAATCGACCGGATGACACGCATTGTGGATGAGTTGCTCTTCCTTTCCCGGGCCGATATGGGGGAGGTGAAGATGGAGCGCCTACCGGTCCCGCTAGACGTACTCATAGAAGATGTCCACCGGCAAGCATCGCTGCTGGGGCAAGAGCGGGATGTGCAGGTCATGCTACGAGCTACCGCATCGGCAGTGGTTGTGGGGGATGAACTGCGATTACGCGAACTTTTCCTGAATCTCGTGGACAACGCGGTCAAATACTCTCGCCCGGACGGCACGGTTGAGATCGCTCTCACAATCGACCGGAGTTACGCACGGGTGTCAGTGACCGATCATGGTATCGGGATTTCGCAGGAGGATCAGCCGCGCATCTTTGACCGGTTTTACCGCACCGATAATGCCCGGGCCCATACCAAGAAGGGCACCGGACTCGGGCTCTCCATCTGCGCCTGGATTGTGGATCTGCATTGCGGGCACATCGAGGTCCAGAGCAAGCTGGGCGAAGGGTCGATGTTTACGGTATTACTCCCTCTGACTTCCTCACCGGCTTAACGACTTCTAATCCCCTCCTAATCCCCCTCTCATAGCCAACTGTTACGGTACTCGCATACTTGAACGTTTCGCACGTAAATGCATTGTCTGATCTATCTAAGGAGGAAATCATGCAACAACTCGTTCGTCAAACTCTTGGAGGCGCGGTGGCGGTGGCAGCGCTGAGCACACTTCTGTTCTGGGGCGGACAATCCTCATCATTTTCTCACGCATCCAGTCCCGCCGCTCCACCGGCAGCGCCGACAGCCGCTCCGATGGCCATCGCGCCATCAAACGGATTTACGGAGGTGGCGAAGGCGGTGACGCCGGCCGTCGTGAATATTACGACCGTGACCGCGGGAAAGGCATCGGATGGCCGGGACATACCGGATGAATTGCGTGAGCGTATGGAAGAATATTTTGGAGGACCGGGAGGGCCGTTCGGTCCTCGTGGATTCCGGGGACCGCAAGGTCCCGGTGAACCGCGGGACCACCGGGGTGGCGGACAGGGGTCTGGCGTGATTGTTTCCTCGGATGGATATATCCTGACGAACAACCATGTAATTGACGGAGCACGCACTGTCACGATCACACTCCCGGACAAGCGGGAATTCACGGGGAAGATTATTGGGGCAGATCCCAAGACCGACCTTGCCGTCGTGAAGATTGAGGCACAGAGTCTTCCCGCGGTCGCCTGGGGTGATGCATCAAAATTACAAGTCGGGGAATATGTCCTAGCAGTTGGAAACCCCTTTGGTCTTAACTCCACCGTCACCCTTGGCATTGTTAGCGCGTTGGGACGAGGCCGTATGGGCATTACCCAGTATGAAGACTTCATTCAAACCGATGCGGCGATCAATCCGGGAAATTCCGGCGGCGCATTGGTCAATACCAAAGGCGAATTGGTCGGCATCAATACTGCTATCTTTTCCCAGACAGGTGGCTATCAGGGTGTGGGATTCGCCGTGCCCACCAGCATGAGCAAGCCGATCTATGAAAGCCTGATTAAGAATGGAAAAGTTGTCCGTGGATTTCTGGGGGTCTCAATTCAGGATCTGACCCAGGATTTGGCCAAGTCGTTCGGCATCAAGGACGCGAAGGGCGCCCTGGTCAGCGACATCAAGGAAGAAGGGCCGGCAGGCCAAGGAGGGCTCAAGCAAGGCGATATTATTACAAGCTATCAAGGTTCGCCTGTCGAAGACTCCGTGATCCTGCAGCGGGAGGTGACAAAAACCCCGGTTGGAACAAAAGTGACCATTCGGGTGATGCGCGACGGGCATGAGAAAGACCTGACCGTGACGATCGGCGAACAACCGGATACCACAAAGATCGCCAAGGTTGAGAACGGCGAATCAGACTATGCGTTCGCCGGAGTAGCCGTGCAGGACCTTGATCGCGACACAGCCAAAGAACTCGGTGTCAAGGGAAAGAGCCACGGTGTGGTGGTGACAGCAGTCGAACCGGATAGCGGTGCAGAAAAGGCCGGAGTCATGCGTGGCGACGTGATTCGTGAAATCAACCGGCAGCCGGTAAAATCGGTGAAAGATTTCGAGCGGGTATCGGCAGGATTGAAGAAAGGCGAACATGTCTTGATCCTGATAGATCGGCGAGGTAATGCCCTGTTCCTGAGCGCAAAAGTCTGACAGTCAAAATAAGGAGAGGGGCGGCTTCCCGCTGCCCCTCTCCTTCGCTGATTTACTCTCGCCCTATTCATTATAAGCCCAGAATGGCACTCTCAGGCATCCTGCAAGGCTGCAGCCGGGTGGGAGGAAGCGAGTCTCCCTTGAGGCGTCATTCGACAAGAGAACGAATCCTCATGAAAGGTGCGTCTTGGCGCATCAGGGTTGGGCGGGTGAGGGCGAAAACTTTCTCGGCATCCCGCTAATCGAATACGACTGTTTTCCTGCCATACACCAACACTCGCCGTTCCACATGACGACGCACCGCGCGGGCCAAAACAATCTCTTCCAAATCCCGCCCTTTCCTGACCAGATCGTCCACTGTATCCCGATGGCCCACACGCATGACGTCCTGTTCGATGATCGGACCTTCATCCAGATCCTCTGTGGCATAGTGCGCCGTGGCACCAATGATTTTCACGCCCCGGTCATAGGCCTGCCGATAGGGATTGGCCCCGATAAACGCGGGTAGAAACGAATGGTGGATGTTAATGACCGGACAGCCGACCTGTGAAAGAAAGGTACCGCTAAGGATTTGCATGTAGCGAGCCATGACCACAAGCTCGATATGGTGATCCTTCAGCAGAGAAAGAACCTGCTGCTCCTGTAGAGCCTTTGTCTCCTTTGTCACGGGACAAACGGCGAATGGGATCTTGAACAGTTCGGCCCAGCCTGCACAGGTGTCGTGATTAGAAATGATTACGGGGACATCGATGTGTAACTCGTCGCGTTTGTGCCGTTGGAGAAGATCCGCCAGGCAGTGATCCTGTTTCGACACCAACATCGCGACCTTCGTACGGCAATTTGAAGGACGAACCTCAAAGCGCATTTCGAAAGTCTTCGCAACCGGAGCGAATGCGGCTGCGATCTCACCGGGCGGAATCTGCAAGCCCTCGCTGGCAAACTCCATACGCATCAGAAATTCGTTCGTTTCTTCATCGGTATGATGATCGGAGTCAAGAATGTTCCCGCCGAAGTCGTGAATGAATCCCGAGACCCGGGCTACAATGCCCCTACGGTCCTTACAATGAATCAGGAGGACCACAGATTCCTTGCGATATGCCATCCGCAGCCAATGCTCCTCAAAAAAGTCAGAGTGGTTCGTTTACACGTTGTGGACAGGCACCGATCCAGAGGGCAGTCCTAGCAGGCTAATCAAAACAGCCATCCAGCAAGGCCGCAGCCGACGGATGCATGGAGATCCAGCCTCTGGCTACGTTGAGAATATATTCGAGGCGAGTATGACGGTGGTCGCATGTTTCAGCAACCTGTTATGAGACGATGTGGCCGACAAGGTCATATAAGGCCGCATCGGTGATTTCGACCTTGACGAGCTCTCCTGCTGTGGCCGATCCATCATTGATGTAGACGACGCCGTCGATCTCAGGGGCCAGCCCTTCATGACGTCCTTCGAGCAATAGCTCTGTCTCTTCCGAAATCCCTTCGACCAAGACTTCCATTACGGAACCGATGCGGGCCTGACCTCGTGCCGCTGCGATCTCTTCTTGTATTGCCAGGAGTTCATTCCGTCGCTCGTCCATGACCGACCGTTCGACCTTGTCGTCAAGCCCGACGGCAGGTGTGTCTTCCTCATCCGAATATAAAAATACCGCTACCCGATCAAACTCGGCCTCGTCCACGTACGTTCTTAGTTCGTCGAACGCCTGCTCCGTCTCTCCCGGGAACCCCACGATAAAGGCCGTGCGGAACGTGACCCCGGGAATGCGCGTCCTGATCCGATCGACGAGGGAGGAGATAGCGGCCCGATCACCCAGCCGGTGCATCCGTTTGAGCATCCGGTCGTTGATATGTTGCAGCGGCATGTCGATATATTTGGTAATCTTTTCTTCTCCTGCATAGAGGTCCAACAATTCGTTCGATACTTGCTGTGGGTAGAGGTAGAAGGGCCTGATCCAACGCAGGTCCTCCACCTGGACCAATTCACGAAGCAGCGTGACGAGACCCTGCCGCAGACCCAGATCGACGCCATAGTTGACCGTATCCTGGGAAATGAGGTTGATTTCTTTCACGCCTTCAGAAGCAAGGCGCTGGGCCTCTGCCACGATCGATTCCACCGTACGGCTTCGCTGCTTGCCCCGCATGAGCGGGATCGCGCAGAACGCGCAGTTGCGATTGCAGCCCTCGGCAATTTTCACATAGGCACTATGAGCCTTCCCGAGCCGGAGACGTGGTGCGTCTGCGTCATACAGATAGGGTGGCTCGCTGATCCAGAGCCGTTGCTGCCGTTTCTTAGGCACCAGTAGGTCCCGACAAATTTCTGCGATTTTCCCGAATTCGCCGGTCCCTACCACCCCGTCCAGTTCCGGCAATTGTTTGAGCAGATCCCCTTGATACCGTTGGGCGAGACAGCCGGCAGCTATTAATACACGGCAGGCCCCTGTTTCTTTTAGTTTGCCATGCGCAATGATCGTATCAATCGACTCCTGCTTGGCCTCTTCGATAAAGCCGCAGGTATTGATGATCACCACCTCTGCCTTCTTCGGATCGTCGGTTAACGCAAACCCGTCCGTCACCAAGCTGCCTAGCATGACTTCGGAGTCGACCTGGTTTTTTGAACAACCCAGGTTGACGAAACCAATGGTGGTCTTCTTGCTATGGGGACGGGACGGGGTAATCAATCGTGAAGACATGGGAGCAGTCTACGGGACAGTTCAAAAGCCTGTCAATCAACGGCCCCTTGCAGGCAGCGGGGCGATTCCCCTACAGTGGGCTGT
>Ga0070681_10002354_pt1 | contig 17259 bp, 13 predicted proteins | sample KBSC83BmetaG_FD_65650 | JGI IMG/M metagenome (GOLD analysis project Ga0070681, IMG submission 65650) | Corn rhizosphere microbial communities from Kellogg Biological Station, Michigan, USA - KBS C8-3B metaG | ecosystem: Host-associated > Plants > Roots > Rhizosphere | place: USA: Michigan...
GCGCGTTGCAGGATCACCTTCATCACCGGCTGGCCGAGCACCAGCGAATCGCCCAGGTCGGCATGCAGGAAGACTCGCTTTGTCCAGTCGACGAACTGAATCGGCAGCGGTCGATCCAGACCCATGGCCGTTCGGATGCGCGCCACCTGCTCGGGGGTCGCGTCCGGCCCGGCCACCACCGCCGCCGGGTCGCCCGGTGTCATCCGGACGAGCCCGAAGGCGATGACGGCGACCAGAAAGAGCAACGGTATCAATGTCAGCAGCCGGCGGCTCAGATAGCGGGCCAAACGACAACCTTCCCCTTAGGGTCTTGCGCCGTGTCCTATTCGAGCCAGACGTTCCAGAGCATAAGGTCCTGACGACCGGTGAAGTTGTGGACATTCTTGCGGTTCGCGCGCAAGGTGTACATTTCGCCGAACTGAATGTACGGCACTTCGTCGTAGAACCCCTGCTGCAGATCGTTCCAGAGCTGCTTCCGTTTGGCCGGGTCGGTTTCGGTGACGAGCGCGGTCTCCGCCTTGGTGATTTCCGGTGACGTCGTCCAGCCCGGCCAGCTCGGCGTGTAGGCGCCGGTGCCGAGCGGATCGCCCTCAAAGCCGATGCCGGTGCTGAAGATGTCGTAGACGTCTTCCTTACTACGGTTCGTCACGACGGTCGGCCAGTCGGAGACGATGAGTTCGACGTTGATCCCGGCCTTCTCCCACTCCTTGGAGGCGACCAGGGCGCTGCGATACATGTAGTCGTAGTCTTTGGTGGTGATCCAGCGGAGCTTCTCGCCCTTGTACGTCGATGCCGCGATCAGCTGCTTCGCCTTGTCGATATTGTTCTGGGCGTAGAGATCCGAGGCGGTCTCGGTGTACCAGTCGCCCCACTCCTTGCCGGCCAACGAGGCAAAGCAGGCGTAGAACTTATCGTTATCGATCGTGCCGGCCATCACCTCTTGCGGATTGGTGGCGGCCAGACAGGCCTGGCGTAGCTTCTGATCGGTGCCGAGGCCCTTCTTCTTGTTAAAGACGGCGACCGCCTTCGAACCTGGCTTGATGATGACCGGCACCAGGTTCGGATCGGAGTTGATCTGATCGAACTGCGCCGGTGGTGAGGCGTAGGAGATGTGGAACTCGCCCGAGACAAGGCCGTTCAGCAGCGTTGTCGGGTCCTGCACCGGCGTGAAAACGATCTGGTCGACATACGCCCAGCGCTTGCCACCACGTCCATCGCTCGGCTCGTCACGCGGGCTGTAGTCGTCATTGCGCACCAGTGTGACCGAGTTATCGCGCACCCATTCCTTGAGCTTGTACGGGCCGGTGCCGATAGCATCCGCGTCCTTGATCTCTTTGTCCTCTTTGGTCGTCGCGTCATAGTACTTATCGACGACCTCCTTGGGGAACATGACGGCGAGGCCGCCATACTGGCCGATCGCGAAGAGAAGACCGCCGTTCGGCTGGGAGAAGACCATTTCGACGGTGTGGTCATCCTTCGCCGTGATGCTGGTGAGGTTGGCGGCGATCGTCTTGCCGCGCGTCGTCATCCGATGCCAGCGCTCCAGCGAGGCGACCGCGTCCGCCGACGTGAAGTCGGCGCCGTTATGGAATTTGACGCCTTGGCGTAGCGTTATGGTGAACGTCTTGCCATCGGCGGAGATATCCATGTCTTTTTCGGCGAGCATCGGAATGTAGGTGTTCTTCTCGCTCATGGTGAAGAGGAATTCGTAGACGTGGCCCATCACGTCGCGGTTGATGTTCGGCGTACCCCACATCATGTCGACGGAGGCGAGGTCGGTGTTGATCGCGACCTTCAGTGTCCCGCCCTTTTTGCCACCAGCGCTCGCGTCGGCACCTCCGGTCGCGACGGCGGTTCCCGCAGCCGCGGAGGCTGCCGGTGAGGCGCTGCCGGATGACGTTGCTGCCGGTGTTGATGCGCCGCCGCTCGATGCCGAGGTCGCGGCTGACGTTGACCCGCTGGATGCCGAGGTCGGCGTCTTGTCGCTGCCACCACCACAGGCAGCCAGGAACGCCGCAACGGCCGGGGCTGTGAAGCCGACCGCGGTCAGCCGCTTGATGAAATCGCGACGACTGTACTCACCAGACATCAGTCGTTGCATTGCGTCCGAAAGATCGCGTGAAGATGGCATTCGGCTCATCTCTCCTCTTCATAGGCACGCGCCGCGCACGCAGACACTCGGCCGCGCTGGCCGCGTCCGAACAAGCATTGACGCTTGAATACTGTCATCATAGCGACCGATTCCGGCAAAGTCAATTGGTTTGATGAAGGATTCCTCTGGTCTGTGATATAAACGTGACGGATCAACCCATCAATGAAGGGCCTGCACATGGTGACCCCGGAGGTTGACGAAGTCGATCGTCGCTTGATCCGATGCCTGCTCGACAGCCCACGCGCCTCCTACGCCGAACTGGCTCGTGCGACCGGCGTGGGCGAGACGACCGCCCGGAGACGGGTCGAGGCGCTCATCGCGTCCGGCGTCATTACCCCGTCGGTCATCCCCGATGTCCGGCGCCTCGGTTTTCAGGCGATGGCGATTGTCGGCGTAAATGTTGACCTGAACCATCTGTATGAAGTGGCCGAGACGATTCGCGATTTTCCGGAGATCACGTCGCTCCATCTCACAATGGGGCGCTATGATCTGATGATGACAGTCGCATCGTCGAGCCTGGAGAATCTGACGCGCTTTCTCGTCGAGAAGGTCGCGCCACTACCAGGTATTCGGGACACCGAGAGTTTTGTCTCATCGCGCGCCCTCAAGATCCTGCGCCACTGGCGACTCCCGCCGGAGGAGGAACTCGCGGCGTACAGCGACGATGGGGTTCGCGACCCATTGGAATGATTGGTTTTCATAGGGAGGAAGGCGGGGAGATGAGCGCAAGTGAGCGCTTCGATACGGTGATTGCCGGTGGGCGGGTGATCGATCCGGCGTCGGGACAGGACGGCGTGGCCGATGTCGGGATCGCCGATGGGCGCGTGGTGCGGATCGCACCATCGCTCGCTCGCTCGCGGGCGCGCACAGTCTTTGACGCCAGCGGTCAGATCGTCACGCCCGGGCTGGTCGATCTGCATACACACATCTACTGGGGTGTCACCTACTGGGGGATCGAAGCCGATCCGGTGGCGGCGCGCAGCGGCGTGACCACCTGGCTCGATGTCGGTAGCTCTGGCTCCTACAACTTCCCCGGCTTCCGGCGCTATGTCAGTGAGGCGAGCCGCGTGCGCGTGTTCGCGCTTTTGAATCTCTCCAGCATCGGTCTGACCGCGCCAACCTATGAGCTTTCGAACCTCGACTACTGCGATGTCGATCTGGCGACGAAGATGGTCGAGACGAATCGCGATCTGATCCTCGGCATCAAGGCGCGCATCGACGGCAAGACGACGCGCGGCACCGGCCTGCGTCCGCTGGAGCTGGCTCGCGAGCTGGCCGATCGCGTCGATCTGCCGCTGATGGTGCATATCGGCAGCGGTCCGCCGGAGATCGGCGACATCGTGCCACTCCTTCGCCCCGGCGACATCCTGACCCACTGCTTCACCGGCGCCGACCATCGTATCCTCGGTACCGACCGCCTGATCCGGTCGGACGTCAAGGCACTGCACGATCGCGGCCTGATCCTTGATATCGGCCACGGCACCGGCAGCTTCAACTACGAGGTCGCCGAAGCGATGCTGGAGCAGGGGATTCTGCCCGATGTCATCAGCAGCGATATTCATCAGCTGGCGGTGCAAGGCCCGATGTTCGATCTGCCGACGACGCTCTCGAAGTTCATCAATCTCGGCATGAGCCTGCCCGATGTCATCGCGCGGGCCACGACGCGACCGGCCCAGGCGATGCGCCGGCCGAACCTCGGTTCATTGCAGCCGGGAAGCGTCGCCGACGTCGCCGTCTTCCGGCTCGAAGAGGGCGAATACACCTTCCACGATTCGCAGATGAATGCACGCAGCGGCCAGCAGCGTCTGATCAACACGCTGACGCTGGTCGATGGTCTGCCGCTACCGCGTGTGCCGGAACGCGCGCCGGCGCTCTGGGCCGAACTGCCCGAGCATCAGCGGCGCATCCTGCAGCCGGACGACTGACGGGAGGGGGGAGGGATGGGAATCTACGACACCCTCGGCGTGCGGCCGGTCATCAACGCTTCGGGACCGGTGACACGTCTGAGCGGCAATCCGATGCATCCGGACGTCGCCGCCGCGATGGCCGAAGCGGCCCAGCTTTGCGTCCGCATCGACGACCTGCAGGAGGCGGCCGGGCGCTATCTGGCCGAAGTATCGGGCGCCGAAGCAGGCTACGTCACGACCGGTGCGGCCGCTGGTCTGGCGCTCTCGGCGTCCGCAGCGATCGCGCGCTTCGATGTGGCTGCCATGGATCGACTGCCTGACACGACCGGTCTGCCCAACGAGATCGTCATCCAGCGGGCGCACATCACCGACTACAGCCACGCCCTGCGCCTGCCGGGCGCGAAGCTGGTGGAGGTCGGCTACGTCGGCTATCCGGGCCAGGGCGTCACCTGGCCGTGGGATGTCGAGTCGGCCATCACCGAACGAACCGCCGCGCTTGCCTTTTCGATCGGCAGCGCGAAGGGCGTTATCTCGCTCTCCGAGATGGCCGCGATCGCCCATCGGCACGATCTGCCACTCATCGTCGACGCGGCCGCTTCACTGCCGCCGCGCGAAAATCTGCAACGGTTCATCGCCGAGGGTGCCGACCTCGTGACCTTCAGTGGAGGCAAGATGATCGGCGGACCGCAAGCCTCCGGCCTGCTACTCGGCCGGGCCGATCTGATCGAATCGGTCGCCTTGCAGCAGCAGGATATGGACGTCTATCCGGAAACCTGGCCCTGGCGTGCGCGCTACCTGGAGAGCGGCCGGCTGCCCGGCCCGCCGCATCACGGCATCGGCCGGCCGATGAAGGTGGGTAAGGAGGAGATCGTCGGGCTGGTCGTCGCCCTGCGACGTTTCATGACGCGCGATCTAGAAGCCGAGCGACGAGAGCAGCAGGCGCAACTCGAACTGATCGTCGAGGCGCTCAGCGGTCTGCCCGGAGTCGAGTCGGGGATGCTCGATGATTCGGCGGCGCCACGGCCATACCCAACCGCCATCATCCGGCTGGATGAGCGCCTGCTGGAGCGAAGCGCCGCCTCGGTCGTGAATCAGCTGGCAGAGGAAGATCCGGCGATCGCCGTCTCGCAAAACTTCCTCGATCAACAGGCGCTCGGCCTCGTCGCCACCACACTCCGCCCCGGAGAGGCGGAGATCGTCGCGTCGCGACTGAAAGAGGTGTTGGGGAGCTAGGGCGGAACGACTCACGCAGAGAGCACCCGCCCATGTCATCCTGAGCCGCAGCGAAGGATCTCCCTCGACTCGCCCCGGCAAGCGCGCAACAGGGATACCGGGAAGAGATTCTTCGCTGCGGCTCAGAATGACGGATAAGGCGGCCCGGAACGGTAGGTGTGGCGGCTCTGCACGAGATACCTATAGAAGGGGGACACGATGGAAGACGTATCAGTTTTTGGGGCAGGGCAACGCAACCGGCTGGGCCGGACGGTGCACTGGCAGGAGATGTGGCGCCACGAGTTTCTGGCGGCGCTGGAACACGATCCGGTCGTGATCGTGCCGGTCGGTTCGGTCGAACAGCATGGTCCGCACTGCCCGATGGACGTCGATATCAGCCACACACAGGCACTGGCCGTCTCGACCGCGCTCGCCATCGACGACTTCCCGGTGATCGTGGCGCCGCCCGTCTGGATCGGTCTGACGCACTACAACATGGGCGAAGCCGGCACGATCACCGCCAGCGTCGAGACGTACATCGCGCTCCTCTCGGAGATCTGCCGGAGCATCTGGGCCAACGGCTTCAAACGGATCATCCTGGTGAACGGCCACGGCGGCAACCGTGACATCATCCGCGTCGTCTCGACCAAGCTGGCTGAAGAAGACATCTGGATGCTGCCGATCACCTACTGGGAAATGGTGCCGAACGTTCTGATCGACAACGCCGACACGGATCCTGGCTTCATCGGCCACGGCGGCGAATGGGAAACGTCGCTCCAGCTCTACCTGCGGCCCGACATGATTGATAAACCGCGCATGGTCGCCGACGCCGAACGCCCCGGCTTTACCGACGACATCAAAAAATTCACCGGCTTCCCCGAACGGCGCCGCGAACGCGAGCATGGCGTCCACGGCAACCCGATGACCGCTTCGGCTGAGAAAGGCGAAAAGCTCTTCACCGCCGCCCGCGACAAACTCATCGAGGTCTGTCGCCAATACCACGCCCAGCCGGTGCGCGGCTATCGCGAATTCGGGTCGCACTGCCCGTAGAGGATCTGCCCTCACCCCCGGCCGAACACTCTCTAACTCTCCCTTCACTGGAGGGAGAGAACCACCTCCCGCGCGGCGCGGGAGAGGGGGGGATTGCTAGGCGAACGTTCGTGTGATCCGGTCGCGCTTCCGCCCGACTGCCGACGCCCGAGGTTAAAACCGTCGGGCTATGAGACGAAATCCCTATGGGATTGAGAAAGATGTTATTAGCGCATACCTGAGCCCCGTTCACGGGGCGGTCGGACTGGGCCCGGTCCATTTATGGCCGGGCGGCGGTCGGGCGGCACCAACGTTGTTGAAACCGGCATACGTTCGCCCAAAGACACCCCTCTCCCGTGCGGTACGGGAGAGGGGCCGGGGGTGAGGGTGGCTTACCCCTTCCCCGCCTCATACTCCGCCCGCGTCTTCTCATCCGGTGGGTAGATGCCGATGATGCTGGCTCCGGATTGAATCTTGCCGAGGACGAAGGCTTCCAGGCGCTCCTGTTCGAGGGCAGCGAGGGCGACTTCGTCGGCGACTTTGGCCGGGATGGCGACGACGCCGTCGGCATCGCCGACTATGACGTCGCCGGGCAGGATGAGCACACCGGCGCAGCCGATCGGCACGTTCATATCGACCGGATGATGCTTTGTCGAACTGGTCGTCGCGTGGACTCCGCGGGTGTAGGTAGCGATGTCGATGGCGCGGAAGGCGTTGGCGTCGCGCAGCGCGCCGTCGGTTACCAATCCGGTGCCGCCGCGCATCTTGATGCGGGTCGTCAGGATGTTGCCGAGCGAGGCGGAGTGGATCTCGTTGCGCGCGTCGATGACGAGCACGTCCTCTTCACCAACCGCCTCGACCGCCAGCCGCTGCACATTCTTGAGGTTGTCATAATCAACCTCAAGATCGAGGTCTTCGCGCATCGGCGCGTAGCGCAGGGTGAAGGCGTAGCCGACCATGCGCACATCGGGCCGCAGCGGCATGAGACCGCCGAGGAACGTGTTGCGAAAGCCGCGCTTGAGCAGTTGGCTGGTGAGCGTCGCGGTGCTCACCTCGTGCAGTGCTGCTTTGGCGGCAGCGGAGAGATAGCCGGTCGGTCGCTGATCCATCGTTTCCCCCTCGTTCTCATCGGCATGATTCCACTGCCGCCAGCTTCGCCCATCCCGCACGTTTTGTCAGCCCTTGCCAGCGAAGGCGTGGGGCGTATGATGGGGCTCTTTGCCGCTGATCGCTCGCGTCCTGTAGAAGGAGGAACGGATGCCGTTTGATCGATCCACGCGCATGGCGACATTGCGTGCCGCGAGCGCGACCTATGTCGATGTCGCCCTCGACAATATCACACGCGAATACCCGCACTTTCCGTACTTTATTGCGACCGGACCCGAGTCATATCAGACGCATCGCACGCTGCACCCGGCGTTCTACGGCAGCTTCGACTGGCATTCGTGCGTCGAGATGCACTGGGTGATCGTCCGGCTGCTCCGGCTCTTCCCCGACTATGTGCCCGCCGAACGCGCTCGCGCCACGCTCGATGACCTGCTTTCGGCCGAGAATCTGGCGACCGAAGCGCGTTTTTTCGATGAACCGCAGCATCGTTCGCTGGAACGCCCCTATGGCTCCGCCTGGCTGCTGACGCTCGCCCACGAACTCCAGACCTGGGATGACCCAGATGGCCGGCGCTGGGCGACTAACCTGGCGCCGCTGGTCGAGGTGCTGGTGGCGAATCTCGTCCGTTGGCTGCCGCTGATGAGCTACCCGCAGCGCACCGGCGTGCATCCGAACACCGCTTTCGGGCTGTCGCGCTGCTCCGATCTGGCGCTGCGCCGTCGGAAAGCGGGCGACGACGCGCTCTACGAGGCGATCACGATGGCCATCGCGCGCTGGTTCATCGACGATGTCGACTACCCGGCGCACTATGAGCCGTCGGGCGCCGATTTCCTCTCGCCCGCGCTCACTGAGGCGGAACTGGTGACGCGCTGGCTCGATCTCGCGGCGGTGCCGGACTGGCTCCAACACTTCCTGCCGGGGATCGTCACAAGCCAACCGAAGCAACTCTTCGAACCAGCCAGCGTCGCCGATTCGACCGACGGCCAGATGGCCCACCTGCATGGCCTCAATCTCAGCCGCGCCTGGGCCTTCGTGACACTTTCCGAGCGCCTGCCCGCTGGTGATCCGCGCATCGAGCCGTTGCTCGCCGCCGCCGAACGGCACGCGGAGGCGGCACTCCCGCACGTCACCGGCAGTGATTACATGGTCGAGCACTGGCTCTCAGCCTACGCCACGCTGCTGCTGAGTGCATGACGCGTCGACCAAGAATGAAGGAGGAGAATCGTGACCGGGCAATCATCGCCGCGCCTGCGCGTCCAGTATCTTGGCGGACCGACCGCACTGATCGAGATCGGCGGCCTGCGCCTGCTGACCGACCCGACCTTCGACCCGCCCGGTGTTTACGCCAGCGGCACACGTTCGCTGACCAAAACGATGGATCCGGCGCTCGCATCTGACGCGCTTGGTCGCATCGACGCCGTACTCCTCTCGCACGACCAGCATCCGGATAACCTCGACAAAGGCGGCCGCGAACTGCTGACGCACGTGTCGCTGACGCTCTCGACCGCCTCGGCGCACGAGCGAATCGGCGGCAACGTGCAGGTTCTGCCGAACTGGGAGACGGCCGAGCTGGCGCGTCCCGCCGGCGGTGTGCTGCGTATCACCGGCGTGCCGGCCCAGCACGGTCCGGACGGCTCTGAGCCGGTTGTTGGCGAGGTCACCGGCTTCGTGCTTTCCGGCGACGATCTGCCGACCGTCTACGTCAGCGGCGACAACGCTTCGCTTAATGTCGTGCGCGCCATCGCTGAACGTCTCGGACCGTTCGACGCCTCGCTGCTCTTCGCGGGTGCCGCCAAGACGACGCTCTTCGACGGCGCGCTCCTCACGCTCGGTAGCGAGCAGGCGGCCGAAGCAGCACGCATCCTCGGCGACGGACCGGTCATCGTCCTGCACTTCGAAGGCTGGGTCCACTTCAGCCAGGGCGCCGATACGCTGCGCGACGCCTTCTCGTGGGCAGGCTTGAGCGAACGGCTGCGCTTGCCGGAAATGGGCGAGGTGGTGGAGGTGTAACAGAATACTCGGGCAGAGACGTGGAGGACGCTTCACCATGTCATCCTGCACCGTACTTTTTGTCATTCTGAGCCGCAGCGAAGAATCTCTCCTGTGTTTCCCCGAGTACGACGTTCGGGAGACGAAGGGAGATCCTTCACTGCGGTTCAGGATGACAAGAACTGCGCCTCTGCGCGAGATATCGTGCTAGAAGTACGACCCGATATTGTGCAGGATCGATTCGCCGCCATCGACGACCATGATCGAGCCGACGACGAATGAGGCGTCATCGCTCGCCAGGAAGACCGCAGCACCGGCCATCTCCTCGGGCTGCGCCTGGCGACCGATCGGCTGCATCGCAGCCTTCGCCTCACGCGCGGCGTGCGCCTTCGCCGCATCTTCGGGCGTCATGCGGGCGCGGCGTCCGCCGAGATCGGTATCGACATAACCAGGGCAGATGCAGTTGACCCGAATGTTCTCGTGCGAATAGTCGACCGCCAACTGCTTGGTGAGCATGATGACGCCGCCCTTGCTGGCGCTGTAGGGCGCGACCCGTGGTGCGGCGATGATGCCGTAGACCGACGAGATGTTGATGAGCGATCCGCCGCCCTGCTTGCGAAGGTGTGGGATGGCGAATTTGCAGCCGTAGAAAGGCCCACCCAGATTCACTGCGATCGTGCGTTGCCAATCCTCAATGGCAATGTCCTCAGCAGGTTTGCCACCGCCGCCCACACCGGCGACGTTGACGACGATATCGAGGCGGCCACTGGCGGCGGCCGCGCCATCGATCGTCGCGCGGACCTGCTCCGGATCGCCGACATCACAGAGCGAAAACGCGGCCTCACCACCGGCAGCTTGAATCATCGCCACCGTCTCTTCGCCGCCCATCGCGTTGACATCGGCGATGTGCACGATTGCACCTTCCTTCGCATACCGCCGCGCGATCGCCCGCCCAATGCCCGACGCCGCCCCGGTCACGACCGCGACCTTCCCCGCGAGTTTCCCCTCTGCCATGCCAGTTGCCTCCTTGTTGCGAATTCATTGATTCTGGTCCGTGGAAAGCCGACCGCAGAGATGCGATGCATCTGCCCGAGTCATCGCCCATCAGACTCGTGGCTATCATAAGCGGGGATGAGGAGCAGGAGGAGGGGGCACCGCTTAGGGACGATTTCAGTCTCTCAACCTGTCGACGGACTCCCAAAACCCTTGCGCTGCATGGCGCCCCAGTCGCGGCGACCACGGAGGAAGCGGATGAGGCCCCGCATGCGCCAGAAGACGGTGAGTTGCCGGTAGCCGAATTGCTCCAGCGCGGCCCAGAGGAGGAGCAGGGCGCGATCGTCGAGCCCCTCATAGCGGTGAAAGCTGAACTCCTCCAACATGAGGGTCATGACGTCGAGGATCAGGCCGAGTCCGTAGGCGGTCAGAAAGAACAGCCCGGCGAAGGTCAGATCGAGGGTGCCGGTGGCGACGCCAATCGCCAAACCGATGAGACCGAGCACCTCGATGAATGGCGCGAGCAGTTCGACAAAGCAAAAATACGGATAGACGATGAGCCCCATCGCGCCGTAGCGTGGGTTGAAGAGGACACGGCGATGGCGCCAGAGCGTGTCGCTGAGGCCTCGATGCCAGCGATCACGTTGGCGGCCGAGAACGCGGGCTGTTTCGGGCGCCTCTGTCCAGGCGACGGGGTCGGGGATAAAGTCCACCCGTTTCGGGCCGCCCTGCTCGTAGCCACGGCGTCGCAGACGCAGGACGAGTTCCATATCTTCACCGACGGTGTCGTGCGTGTAACCGCCGGCGGCGATCACCGGCTCGCGCTGGAAGAGGCCAAACGCGCCGGAGATGATCAGATTGCCACCCAGCCGGTTCCAGCCGAGCCGTCCGAACAGGAAGGCGCGTAGGTATTCCACGGTCTGTACTCCGGCGAACAGCTGGCGTGGCACCCGCGTCTTGACGACGCGCCCGCCGGCCACGCTCGACCCGTTGACGAGTCGAATCGTGCCGCCCGCTGCCAGTATGTCGTCGCTGAGCAGGAAGGGACGAACCATGCGTTGCAGCGCATCGGGTTCGATCAGCGTATCGGCGTCGATGGCGCAGACCAGCTCGCCGGAGGCGAGGTTGAGGCCGGCATTCAGCGCATCCGCCTTCCCGCCATTTTCCTTGTCGACTACCAGGAGGCCGGGGTAACGACGCGAACGATAGAGTCCGCGCACCCGCTTCGTCGGCACCTGCTGGCGGTAGATGGGGTGAATCGCGACGAGCTCAAATCGGTCGATGAGCGTTTGCAGCGTCGCGTCCGGTGACCCGTCATTGACGACGATCACCTCCAGGTTCGGATAGTAAAGGGTCAGAAGCGCCCGGACGCTCTCGGAGATCGTCGCTGCCTCGTTGTAAGCCGGCGCCAGCATGCTGATGCGCGGCGCGACGCGCGAACCGAGCAGCCGCCAGTTACTCTCATGGCGAATCCGGAAGAGATGCCCACGCAAGTCCAGCGCCGCGCTCATGAGCAGGATGGCATACCAGCCATTGACCAGGAGAAAGTAGACGAGAATCGCCCACTCCAGATCGATCAGCAGGCGGGATGCGAATGACACGGCCATCGATACGCTCACATCGGCTCCCCGACCAGCGCGGAGAGGTCCAGCAGTTGTCGCGCCATGTCGGCGGCGAAGGGATCTTCATCGGTCAGCGCGCGACGGAGAAAGAGGAGGCCGGGCGCACCGAAGTCACGCAGGGCGAGCCCGGCCGCGCGACGAACCTGCCAGGCGCGGTCGCGCAGTCGCAGCGCGAGGCTGGCGGCCGCAGGCCAGTAGCCAAGGCGTCCCAGCGCCTCGGCCGCGGCCGCACGCACGTCGTCGGCCGGATCGCCGAGCAGATCGAGGAGTTCCTGCACCGTCTCGTCGCCGCCAAGCGCGCCGATGAGCATCGCGGCGAGCGCCCGTACGTGTGGCTCCGGATCGCGGCAGAGGGTGAGCGCCGGGCGCAGCAGGCGCGGGTCGGCCAGGCCGATCGCTACCTCGAGGGCCGCTCCCGCCTCGCGGCCGCTGTGGGTCGTGAGGTAAGCGGCGAGTGGCTCGATTGTGGCCCGGCCGAGCCGTAGCAGCGAATCTTCGATCGCGAAGCGGCCACCATCCGCCGGCATGGCCAGTCGATTCAGGAGCGCGGCGACGATCGCCGGCTCCGGATGCTCGGCGGCCCAGGTGGCCGCCTGCGCGCGGACATCAGGATGCGAATCGTTGAAGAGGGAGGGCACCACCGTCTCACCGCCACCGACAAGTGTGAGTAGCCGGCAGGCATGCAATCGCCGCCACCAGAACCGGCTCTGGCAGTGCCGTTCGGCTCGGGCGATCAACCCGAGATCAAGTGCCAGTGTCGTCAGCGTCACCCGCTGCCCGCCGTCGAGACTCGAAGCGAGCGCCGCGACGAGTTCGACCTGCTGTGAAGTCGAGAGGCGTTCGATATCGCGTCGAAGAGCGGTACATCGCGTTGGGTCGGGTTCGTTCAGAATCGCCGCCAGCGCGGCGCGAGCGGAAGCGAGGCGTGGATCATCGTGTCTGGTGCGCCAGCGGAGCCAGAGCGCGTGGCCGAAGATGATGATCAAGATCACGACCAGCGCGACGATCTCGATGATCAGGAACTGAGGCAGCAGGCGCTCGGAGATGCTCACATCAGTTGTTCATGGCGCGCCGGATACGCTGCAGGAGAACGGGCGCGCTGAATGGCTTCGCAACGTGATCGAACGCACCGAGTTCGAGCGCCGCTAGCACCTCATTCTCGGTTGCATGCGCCGTCAGCATAATGACGCGCGTATGCTGGGTGACGTTGCTGTCGACCATCCGTCGAAGAACGTCGAAGCCGTCGGCGCCGGGCAGCCCGACGTCGAGCAACACCACCCGCGCCTGAACGTCCGGTTGCAACCCTGTGAGGGCGGTCGCGGCGGCTTCTCCATCCTTGAACCACTCGGTCTGATAGCCACGGGTCGCCAGCGTATGCAGGAGAAGCCCGGCGAGCGTGTGGTCGTCCTCGACGAGTGCGACATCGACTTTTTGCGTGACGTGCTCCTGGTCGATGCGCCAGTTGGATGAGAAAACACGTGCCCGCCCGGCGGCCTTCGCCTGATAGAGCGCGGCATCAGCGGCGCGATAGAGGTCCTGCAACGTCGTACCGTCGGCTGGATATTCGGTGACACCGGCACTGAAGGCGACTGAGAACGGTGCGCCTGCGCCATCGATGAACTCCTCCGCCATGAAGGCGTTGAGGATCTCAATCAGCCGCTGCCGCGCGAAATCACGATCGACGCCGAACATGCCGATCACGAATTCTTCGCCACCCCAGCGCGCGGCGATGTCATATCCGCGAAAGCGTTGCAGCAGCAACTGTCCCAGGTGCTGCAAGACCTGGTCGGCAATCGCATGACCGTGCTGATCGTTGACGTTCTTGAACCGGTCGATATCGAGGATCGCCATCGCCACCGGCACACCCTGGCGTTCGGCGAGACGGAAGAACTGGTCGAACACGAGTTCCGCTTTGTAGCGGTTTGCCAGACCGGTCAGTGGGTCGCACTCGGCCATCGCTCGTTGCAGCCGCGCGCGTTCGAGACGGTTTACGACGCGGGTGAGAATCTCCGGCTCGATCACCGGTTTCGCCACGTAATCGTCGGCACCAGCGGCAAAGAGTTGCTGGATGATCGCCGGGTCGGTCCGAGCGGTCAGAAAAAGGATGGGAAGGCGATCCCAGCGGGGATCATTGCGGACGACCCGGCAAAGATCGAGGCCGTTCACGTTCGGCATATCGAGATCGAGCACGATCAGATCGGGCGGGTCTTCTTCGAACGTCTCCCAGAATCGCTCTGGCTCATTGATCAGGGTCAGTTGGAGCCCGGCGGGTGTCAGGATTGTGTCGAGCAGGGCCAGTATCTGCGGGTCATCATCCACCACCATCACCGTCGCCTCGGCGATGGTGGGGGCGGGTGCCGCCTGGAGGACCGCTTCGAGCAGCTTTCGCGGCGTCTGCGGCCTGGGGAGCAGATAGCGTGCGCCCCGCCGGGCGATCTCGACGCGATCGGCAAAGGTGATGCGATCGGTCAGAACCAGCACGGACGTCTGCGGCAGGCGCTCGCTGAGATCGCTGATGAGATCGAGGTCATCCGACGCGCTGAGGTCGATCAGTACCGCCGCGGGTTCGGCGCTCGCGAGCGCCACCGGGACCGCGGCGGCATAGGTCACGATATCGAGCTCGACGCCGCGTGCCGTCGCCTCCGCCCCGAGCGCCGCGGAAAGATCGGCGTCGGCGCTGATGACGAGCAGCCGTAGCTGCTCGTCAGCGGTCGTCGCATCCGGCTCGGCGGCTACGGCTTGCAGTCCGGCGGGCTCGCCTTCGAGTTCGCGGCGCAGCGCGACGGTGAGGTCGGCCAGACGGAGCGCGTCGGTATGATCGATGGTCGAGGTGCCGCCCAGCAACAGTTCGATCTCACGCGCAATATGTGAAGCAGCGGCGAAGCCAAATGAACCGGACGTGCCGGCCAGCTTGTGCGCTTCGCGTTCCGCCTCGCATCGCATCTCACCCTCAAGCGTCCCTTCCAAGAGCGCCAGCGCCGCGTGCTCGATTGTCCCAACGCGCCCGAGCATGGCCGGTTTGGCCTCTGTCCAGAGTTGTGCGATGGCCGCCAGCGCCCGCGACGCTTCCGGTGCCCGCGCCTCTTCTTGTTCGAGATCGGTGGCATCCGATCGCCTGAGGTCGTCCGTGACGAGCGGCGGAAGGAGCTCAAGATGGCGGCGGCCAAACCACGATCGAGGCAGATGAGACATCAACGATCACCAACCCAACGCCGTGGCGACCTGGCTCGGCAAGGTCAGTGGATCAAACGGCTTGGCGATCGTCGCCGCGACGCCAAGCTGGTCGAAGCGACGGAGATCTGCCGACTGTACCTTCGCGGTCAGCAGGATCACCGGAATGGCACATGTTTCCGGGGCTGCTTGCAGCGCCTGGAAGGTCGTTGGTCCATCCATGTCCGGCATCATCACATCGAGCAGGATCGCGTCGGGACGTTGGTCGGCGGCCAGCGTCAGCCCTTCACTGGCTGAACCGGTCGCGGAGACGTCCCATCCGCCGACGAGTTCCAGGCTCACTCGAACAATCTCGCGAATTTCGGGTTCATCATCGATGAGTAGGATGTGCTTGGCTGACATCCTCGCTCACCTCCTTGTCTATGTCTGTATCTGTGTCTGTATTCGTGCGAATCATCCGGTCGAGCAGACCGACGATGCGCGCTTCGACCTGGTCGGGGGTGATGCGTCCCTTGGTCAGCACCTCGGCTGGCCAGAGCCGGTCCATGTCTCCGCGGTCCAGATCCTTGGCGGTGTAGACGACCAAGGGGGTCGTGCGCAGACGATCGTGCCCGTGCAGCCAGTCGACGACGGCAAAACCGTCGACGTCCGGGAGCACGAGGTCGAGGATGAAGAGATCGGGCCGGACGCGCTCGCCGAGCGTGATCGCCTCCCGGCCACTTTGCGCCCACCAGGTCGCGATGCCTCGGCGCCGAAAGGTCGCGGTCATGACTTGCCCCAGGTCTTCGTCGTCTTCCACGATCAAAATGCGGAGGTCATGTTTTTCCTGTTTTTCCGGTGCGAAACGGTCGAGCGCCTGTGAGAGCGCCCGGAAGAGTGCATTGGTATCGAGCGGCTTGTTGACCCACTCGGCGACGCCGGTCAGATCATCCCTCGCATCGGGTACCGGCACGACGCTACAGACGACAACGGGAATGTCACGCGTTTCCGGCCGAGCCTTGAGCGCCGCCATCGTCTCCCAGCCGTCCATTTCCGGCATCAGGAGGTCGAGTAGGATGGCGGCGGGTCGTTTTGTCGCTGCTCGCTCGATCGCCTCGGCCCCTGACGCGGCCTCAAGCACGCGATAGCCCCGGCGTTCCAGCAGCGAGTTCAGTACCCGCCTGATCGATGGATCATCGTCGCAAACCAGCACGAGCGCATCGCGCTCATCAAACGTGGCCGGCACCGCGACCGCGACCGTGTCATGAATGCGCGTGTCCGAGACAGGCAGCGCCGGTAACGTGAAGAAGAAGGTGCTGCCGTGGCCCTCGCCCGCGCTTTCAGCCCAGATGCGGCCACCATGCTGCTGGATAATGGTGCGGCAGATCGCCAGGCCGAGCCCGGTGCCGCCCTTCTCCCGCGAGTCGGAGGCGTCGACCTGACTGAAGCGCTCAAAGATCGAGACGAGCTTGTCGCGCGGGATGCCGCGGCCCTCGTCGCGAACCGAGAAGAGCAGTTCGTCTCCCGCGCGGACGACCTCGAGCCAGACCGTCGAGCCGGGCGGCGAAAACTTGATCGCGTTCCCGAGCAGATTCGTCAGCGTTTGAATGACCCGATCTGGGTCCGCCTCGATCCGTTCCTCGGCGGCGGAAACGGCCAGCGTCACCCTGGCTTGCTCGGCCACGCCGCGCACACTTTCGAGCGTCTGCGCCAGGAGTTCGGGTAGATCGCATACGCGCGGCGAGAGGTTGGCCCGACCCGATTTGAGCCGCTCGATGTCGAGGATGTCGTTGATGAGCCGGATGAGCCGATCGGTATTCGTCACCGCGATCTTCAGCATCTGCTCAGCGCTCGGATCGATCGGTCCGAGGACACCGCCGGAGAGCAGGCCGAGCGAACCGCGAATTGACGTGAGCGGCGTGCGCAGTTCATGACTGACCGTGGAAACGAACTCCGCTTTCATCCGCTCGATCGCGAGCCGCTCGGTGATGTCCTTGAACGTCACCACCGCCCCGACGATCTCGCCATCTTCGCGGATCGGCGCGCTGGCATACTCAACCGGGAAGCGGGTTCCGTCCCGCCGTGTAAATTCCTCGTC
>Ga0070681_10002355_pt1 | contig 17258 bp, 16 predicted proteins | sample KBSC83BmetaG_FD_65650 | JGI IMG/M metagenome (GOLD analysis project Ga0070681, IMG submission 65650) | Corn rhizosphere microbial communities from Kellogg Biological Station, Michigan, USA - KBS C8-3B metaG | ecosystem: Host-associated > Plants > Roots > Rhizosphere | place: USA: Michigan...
CGACGCGGACGGTTCTGTCATCGAGGTGCCGACCGAGCCCATCGTCATCGAAAGCGAAGCGCTCGCGCCGGAGCCGACACTCGATCAGCTGATGCAGAAGTTTCGCGACGCGCTGGCGCAACCCCCGAGCTACGTCATCAGCGAGCGGCAGCTTGCCGGCGGTCTCATGGAGATCCGTACGCGCTTCAGCCGCTTGTGCGTGCGTCCAATGCCGCCGCAGGTGCAATCCGGACTGGGCGGCGATATTTCACTCGTCGCACCTTGCGCGTCGTTCTGAGCTAGCTAGCCCGTTCGAAGTTTTTCGAGCGCCGCGCGTAATACCGGCGGCAGTGACGCCGGGCGCCGCGCTGCGCGGTCCACGTACACATGGACGAAGTAGCCTTGCGCGGAAGCGAGGTCCTCATCGTTGCGGAAGATGCCGATCTCATAGCGCACGCTAGTATTGCCGAGCTTTGCCACACGTAGTCCGGTATGCACCATATCGGGGAAAGCGATCGGTGCGAAATACTGGCAGCTCGTTTCCACGACCAGCCCGAACACTTCGCTCTTCAAGAAATCCAGTGCACCCTGTTCGATCAGGTACTGGTTCACCACCGTGTCGAAGTAAGAGTAGTAGACGACGTTGTTGACGTGGCCGTAAACATCGTTGTCCATCCAGCGCGTCGGAATGCGCTGGAAGTGGCGGTAGGCGCTGCGTGCGTGCGGAGTGGGCTTGGTCACCGGTGTTCCTTTCCGATCAATGAACAGGAGCCTGCTCGGTGGTGTCGGTGCGGCGGCGTGCGTGCTTCCAGTTCACCGCGAGCAGGCCTGCGAGAACGATCACGAGCATGCCGAGCAGCGACACCGAATCCGGAAACTCGCGGAAGGCGATGTAGGCCAGCAGCGTCGACCATACCAGCTGCGTATACAGAAAAGGTGCGAGCGCCGTCGGCGAGGCCAACTCGACCGCCCGGATCAGCAGGAAATGTCCGAAGCCGCCCAGGCAACCGATGGCGATCATCAGCACGGCTTGGGTCAACGTCGGTGTCTGCCAGGTGAACGGCAACACCAGCGTGGCTGCTACCGTCCCGACCAGCGCGGTAAAGAACAGCGTCGTGAACGGGTTCTCGCGTCCGGCCAGCTTGCGCGTCATGATCTGATATAGCGCGAACAGTGCCGCTGTGATCAGCGGGAACACGGCGTTCGCCGTCAGCAATCCCCCGCCGGGGCGAATGATCACCAGCACGCCGCTGAAGCCGAGCATGACCGCGACCCATTGCCGGCGTGTGACGCGTTCGCCCAGCATGGGCCCCGAGAGGGCCGATACCAGCACCGGCGCGACGAACGTGATCGCCGCGGCTTCCGCCAGCGGCAGGTGTCTCAGAGACAAATAGAAGAATCCTGTGCTCGTCACCAGCAACAGCCCGCGCAGCGTCTGCAGCCCGGGCCGCTTCGTGCGCACGAGATCGAGCCCCATGCGTGGCGCAAACAGCACCAGCATGAACACGAAGTGCACCGAATAGCGGGCCCAGATCAACGGCGGCAGCGGATAGGTCTTGAGCACCAGCTTCGCCAGCGTATCCATGGAAGAGAACAGGAACACCGACGACATGATCAGCAGGATACCCCTCAACAGATGAGGATGATGATGGTCGTGGCTCGTGGTCATGCGCGCTGCGCGCTGTGGATCAAGGCATTCCGACCGGCGAAGCGTGCGGCGTTGCCCAGCGCCTCTTCGATGCGCAGAGCTTCGTTCCACTTGGCCATGCGCTCGGAGCGCGTGAATGAACCAACCTTGAGCTGGCCCGCATCCCAGCCGGTCGACAGGTGCACGATGGTCACGTCCTCGGTTTCGCCGGAGCGTGCCGAAACAATCGTGCCGAAGCCGGCGCGCCGGCCGGCCTCGAGCGCTGCCTTGGTTTCAGTGATGGTGCCGGCCTGGTTCGGCTTGATCAGCACGGCGTTACAGGCGCGATCTTGCGCTGCTTGTTGCACGAGCGCGGCATTGGTCACGAGGTAGTCGTCGCCGATGATCTGGATGCGATGCCCGACAGCGGCGGTGAAGCGCTGCATGCCGAGGGAATCGTCTTCGGCCATCGGATCCTCCACCGAGACGATCGGATAACGCTCGATCCAGCGCATCAATACGTCGGCAAGCCCGTCGCTGTCGAAGTCGCGCTTCTCGAGGCCGAAGCGATAGCGTCCGTCGCGGCCGAACTCGGACGCGGCAATGTCGAGCGAGATCGCGACCTCGTCGCCCGGCACATAACCAGCGCGCTCGATCGCCCGAACCAGCATCTCGAGCGCCTCCTCGTTGCTGTCGAACGCCGGCCACCACCCGCCTTCGTCGGCGACGCCGTGCAGCTGTCCACGCGCTTTCATCAGTTCACCGGCGGCACGGTAGACGTCAGCGGTCATGACCAGTGCCTGATCGAAGCTCTGCGCACTCAAAGCCATGACCATGAAGTCCTGCACGTCGACTCTGCGGCCCGCATGCGCGCCGCCGCCGAAGATCTGAATCTCGGGCAGCGGCAAGCGATTCGCCTGACCGGACGACAAATAGCGATACAACGGCTCCTGCGCTGCCGCTGCTGCAGCATGCAGCGTCGCCATGGAAACCGCGATGGTCGCGTTGCCGCCGAGCCGGGACTTGTTGGGTGTTCCGTCGAGCGTGACGAGGGATTGGTCGATTGCAGCCTGGCTGGCGCCATCGCGCCCGACGAGCATGCGCGCGATCTCGACGTTTACGTTCGTCACTGCACGAGCGACGTCCATTCCGGCAAGAGCGGCGCCGCCATCGCGCAGGTCAATGGCTTCGCGCGATCCGCGCGAGGCGCCAGCAGGAGCGATTGCCCGCCCCATCGCACCGCACGCCAGATGCACCTCTGCTTCGACTGTGGGCCGGCCGCGCGAATCCCAGACGCGCCGGCCTTTCACGGCGGTGATCGTAGTATCAGGCATCACGAGTCAGTCGTTGTGTGCGTGGCTTTGATGCACTCACGAAGCTCGGTGGCCCACGCGCCGCGTACCGCGGACAACACGTGGACCGGCTGGAGCAGCAATTCTCTGGCGACTGTGCGCACGGCGGCGCGCTGCCACTGTGCGGTGATGTACTCGACGGGCGACTTGCCATCCACTCTCGCGAGAAACAATCCTGGCAGCAGATGGGCGGTGCGCGCCTCGATCTCGGCAGCCGGTTCCCATGTCACGCTCGCAAGATATGCGCGGACCAAAGCATCGAAGCACGCCAGATAACCATCGGCCCATTGCGGTCGCCAGACGCACTTCAAAAGCATGTGATTCAGGCAGAAGGCGAGATCGAACGCAGGATCGCCATACCACGCGCATTCGGCGTCGAGGAACACGGGGCCGCGCGGGCCGCACAGAATATTCTTCGGGCTCACGTCCCCGTGCACGAGTGCGCGCTTGGTGTCGAACGTCACGTCGATCAGTGTCTGCAGACGCGGTGCGCAATCCGGATGTGCACGGGCGGCGGCCGCGAGATAAGGCTCCAACCGGATCGGAAAGAAGATGTGATCGGTAGCGAATTTCGCCGCCACATCGCCGCGCAGAGCGGTGTGCGCGTGAATCGAAGCGATCAGATGGCCGACTTGCGCTGCGAACGAGGGATCGACCGCCCCATCGCGCAACTGGGTCTTCCAGACCGGATGTTGCTCCGGCGCGAGGTATTCCATCACGAACATGCCAGCGGCGGCGTCTTCGCCGAGAACACGCGGCACGGCGCCGGGCACGATGGCGCCCGCGGTGCGCATCCACTCCACTTCCCAACGGTTGCGCTCGACCGGCGCCTCCCAGTTCGCTTTGACCTTGAGCTTGGGCAACGCGCGCTTGATGCACACCGGGCCGCTGGCGAGATCGGCGCGCACGATATCGGAGGAAACGCCGCCGGTGAGCGGCGTGAGGCGAGGAACTTCCCCGGGTGACGCAAGGCCCATACGAAGGAGGGCGGCCTGGAAATCCGCCGTGCCGGCGGAGTCGGCTCCGTCTGTTGGCATGTGCTGTCGGTTTCCGGGTGTATCCTAGGAAGGCGATGTCGCGCCGGATGAGAGGGCCGGCCAGCGCGATGAAGGCCGCAATCTAACACATCCGCAGCGCTGCAAGATCCGCATGAAAGTCCTGCTTGCTCTAGATCAAGGAACCACGAGTTCCCGCTCTATCGTGTTCGATGAAGCGGGCACGGTACGCGGGTTGGCACAGCGCGAGACGAAGCAGATCTATCCGCAGCCTGGCTGGGTGGAGCAGGATCCACTGGAGATCTGGCGCTCACAACTCGACTGCGCTCGCGAAGCCCTGGCGGCCGCCGGGGTGACCGCGGAGCAAGTCGCGGCGATCGGCATTACCAACCAGCGCGAAACCACCGTCGTCTGGAACCGCCATAGCGGCGAGCCGGTGTGCAACGCCATTGTTTGGCAGGACCGTCGCACCGCGGCGTTTTGCGACCGGCTGAAGTCCGACGGGCTCGAGGCTCTGTTCACGGGGCGCACGGGCCTTGTGCTCGACGCGTATTTCTCCGGCACCAAGCTGCGCTGGATTCTGGACAACGTTACCGGCGCACGTACGCGCGCGGAGGCTGGTGACTTGTGCTTCGGCACGGTGGACAGCTGGCTCATCTGGAACTTGACCGGTGGCCGGCGTCACGTTACCGATGCCAGCAACGCGTCGCGCACGCTGCTCTACAACATTCACAACGGCGACTGGGATCACAAGCTCCTCGGCCTGCTCGGCGTGCCTCGCAGCACGCTGCCTGAGGTCGTGACGTCGTCGGGGGTGGTGGCCGAGACAGAGGCTGGCCTGTTCGGCGTACCGATTCCAGTGACGGGCATCGCGGGAGATCAACAAGCGGCTTTGTTCGGTCAGCGCTGCGTAGCGCCGGGCATGGTCAAGAACACGTATGGCACTGGCTGTTTCATGTTGATGCATACCGGAGATCGGGCCGTCGCTTCGCACAAGGGCCTGCTCACCACCGTGGCCTGGCGCATCGATGGCAAGCGTGAGTTCGCGCTGGAAGGGAGCGTGTTCATCGCTGGCGCCGCGGTCCAGTGGCTGCGCGACGGCCTCGGTGTGATCAAGACCTCCGCGGAAGTGGAGCAGTTGGCTTCCTCGGTCCCGGACAACGGGGGGGTGTATCTGGTCCCGGCATTTGCCGGCCTAGGCGCTCCGCACTGGGATCCCTACGCTCGAGGGACCATCGTGGGCTTGACAAGGGGCTCGACCGCCGCCCACCTGGCACGCGCTACGCTTGAGTCCATTGCGTACCAGACTGCCGACATTCTCGAGGCCATGCAGGTTGACTCGGGAGTCGCCCTCAAGGAGCTCCGGGTCGATGGGGGCGCCGCCCGTAGCAATTTGCTGATGCAGTTCCAAGCCGACATCCTGAATGTGCCGGTAGTCAGGCCGGTCCTGCTGGAATCCACGGCCCTTGGAGCGGCTTACCTGGCCGGGCTCGGCGCAGGCTACTGGCGCGATGGGGCACAGATCGACGCCCAGTGGAAGGCCGAGCGGGTATTCGAGCCGGGTATGGAGGGCGGGGAGCGGGATCGGCGCCGGGCGCGCTGGCACCGGGCGGTCGCCTGCGCTAAAGGCTGGGCCCAGGAAGCCGATTAGCCGAGATGGGGGCAAGGCGCCGCACGCGACTCTTGGTTAGTACAAACTAATAACTATCATTGACAAGGGACTGATTTTATTATTACTGTAGTTCTTTGACCCGGAGCTGCTCAGCGGCCGATCGGCATCATGGCCAAGATCGCGATCTTCAACCAGAAAGGCGGCGTCGGAAAAACCACCACGTCGTTGAATCTGTCTGCAGCGCTGACCCGACGCGGTCAGACGCCGCTCGCGATCGACATGGACCCCCAAGGTCATCTATCTGCGATTACCGGTACGTCGGTGAGCAATGCCGACGACAGCATCTACGCCTTCTACCAGACTCAGAAACCGCTCGCCGAATTGATTCGTGAAGGTCATGGCGGCTGGCCGGTCATCCCCGCACACGTCGAGCTGTCGAAGATCGACTCGCAGTCGGGCAAGGGCCCGCAGGCGCTCAACAAGCTCAACGTCGGCATCGTCAAGGAAAGCCTGAACACCGGGCGACCGATCATCATCGATTGCTGCCCGATCCTCGGCGTCCTGTCGCTCAATGCGATCTTCGCGTGCGACCGAGTGCTGATTCCGGTGTCGGCCGACTGGCTTGCAGTGAAGGGCGTGCTGCAGGTGGAGAAGACGCTGAAAGCGCTGGAGCACGTGTTCAAGCGGCGCCTGGCGCGGCGTTACGTGGTAACGCGGTTCGATTCACGCAGGCGGATGTCGCACGACATTTACAAGGAAATCCAGGAGCGCTACGGCGACGAGCTGTGCAAGACGCGGATTTCGGAGAACGTGAGCGTGGCAGAGAGCCCGGCTTCCAACGAGGATGTTTTCAAGCACGCGCCCGGAAGCCGCGGCGCGCAGGATTACGATGCCCTGCTCGAGGAGCTTATCGAGACAGGGTTCCTGCCGTAGCCATCTCTACGAAGCCTGCTCCTTATCCTGACGGGATATCAGAGAGATGATCCCATCGATATCCATCGGTTCTTCGCGGCTGCTCTGCTGCTGAATCGTCTTTGACTCGAGAATTTCGCAGTGGCGGTAGATCTGGGTGAGCTTGCGCTCGGCGTCCGCTTGGTCTTTCCCCGGAATCAACAGGTTGTCTACCACCAACCCGCTCCGAGTGCGGATCTTGAAGCCATACTTCATCATCGCTGTACCCCGGCTCCCATGATGACTCGCGAGCAGCATTCTACGCCTCCGCTGATTAAGTTTTGATGCAACAAGGCTTTTTACGGCACCTTTTATGCCACCTTGAGAAATCGGCGAGGCGAGCAACTGCCGATGTCGGTGCGGAGGTTGGGATCGGACAATAACGTCGATCGGCCGACGCCTGCAAGCGACGCCGAGCGGGGGCGGCGACGCGCGGGACTGTGAAATGTACCTATCGAGAGGGTTGGCTGACGCAGCCCTGACGGGGAACCGGAGCCCGGCGAGACTCACTCCTGAGCTTTGAGGTCGCGCTTGTAGCGTCGGAAGTTCTGCACGTAATGCTCGGCATTCCATAGCAGGCGGGTAACTTCTTCGTCGCTCAGCTCGCGCACCACTTTGCCGGGTGCGCCCATCACCAGCGAGCGGTCGGGAATTTCCTTGCCTTCGGTAATCAGCGCGTTGGCACCGATCAGGCAGTTCTTTCCGATCTTGGCGTCGTTGAGGATCACGGCCTTGATACCGATCAGACTGCCTTCGCCGATCGTGCAACCATGCAGCATGACCTGATGTCCGACGGTGACGTTGCGCCCGATCGTGAGCGGCACGCCCTCATCGGTATGCAGGACCGAGCTGTCCTGGATGTTGGACCGCTCGCCGATCACGATCGTGTGATTGTCTCCGCGCACGACGGTGTTGAACCAGACGCTGGCATCGTTCTCCAATACGACTGAGCCGATCACCGTGGCGTTGTCGGCGATGAAGTAGTCGCCGCGGCATTCCACGCGAAGTTCCCCAAGCGAGTATTTCATTGCAGCTCCGAGCGGATTTTTCTGGGCTCGAGGGCGGTTTGTAGGAACGGGCCTCGCCAGTGCCAAGCATTATAGCGATCGCTGCGTATCGCCCATCGAGCAGCGCGCATTTACCGCGACGGCGAGCCGCGTGATAATGTCGGCCGGACCCGCATGGAGGAAGCATCATGAGTGCCGTCACAGCGATAGCGAAGGGAACAACCGACATCCAATCCTTGCTCGGTGACGATGCCGAGAAGTTGCTGAGCCATGTATGCAAGACCATCCCGAAGGAGAGCTTGCATCTGCCCGGCCCCGATTTCGTCGATCGCGTGTTCTACCCGAGCGACCGCACGCCACCCGTGCTGCGCAGCTTGCAGCAGTTGTTCGACAATGGCCGCCTCGCCGGCACCGGTTACCTGTCGATCCTGCCGGTCGATCAGGGTATCGAGCACAGCGCGGGCGCGTCGTTCGCGAAGAACCCTGCGATGTTCGACCCTGAGAACATCGTCAAGCTCGCGATCGAAGGCGGGTGCAACGCAGTGGCTTCGACGCTCGGCGTCCTCGGTGCATGCGCGCGCAAGTATGCCCACAAGATTCCCTTCCTGCTCAAGTTCAACCATAACGAGTTCCTGACCTATCCGAACAAGTACGATCAGATCTTCTTCGCGAGCATCAAGCAGGCGCGGGACATGGGCGCAGTGGCGGTCGGTGCCACGGTGTACTTCGGTTCGGCGGAGTCCGCGCGGCAGATCGTCGAGGTGAGCAAGGCGTTCGAGATGGCGCACGAGATGGGAATGGCGACCGTGCTGTGGTGCTATCTGCGCAATCCGGCGTTCAAGACCGACAAGGACTACCATCTGTCGGCCGACCTCACGGGGCAAGCCAATCATCTCGGCGTGACGATTCAGGCCGACATCATCAAGCAGAAGCTGCCTGAGAACAACGGCGGCTACAACATGCTCAACACCAAAGAGAACCCGTACGGCAAGACCGACAAGCGCGTCTACACCGAGCTCGCGACCGATCATCCGATCGATCTCACGCGCTACCAGGTCGCCAACTGCTACATGGGCCGCGCAGGCTTGATCAACTCGGGTGGCGCCTCGGGCGACAACGACTTTGCCGAAGCCGTGCGCACCGCCGTGATCAACAAGCGCGCGGGCGGCATGGGCCTCATCTCCGGACGCAAGGCCTTCCAGCGTCCGATGGCCGAGGGCGCTAAGCTGCTCAATGCGATCCAGGACGTGTACCTCGACAAGCGGGTTACGATCGCTTGAGGAGAAGATGAGGCGGCTCGCAGCCCGTGTGCTCTTGGCCGGCGTCGTCCTTGGACCGGCGCTGGCGTGGAGTGGTGATGCGGCCGAGAGCGATCAGGCAGCGCTCAAGAGCATGCGCGAGGAGATCAATCGCTTGATCGGCGAGCCGCGCTGTGTGAATCTGGTTCACTGCCGTGTGCTTGCGCTGGGATCGCGTCCGTGCGGAGGCGCGTCGGAATACGTTGCCTATTCGAGCACGACAGGCAATCGCGAAGTCCTCGAGGCCAAGGCCTACGAGTACACCTTTCTCGAGGAAGAAGCGAACCGCAAGAACGCTGCGGTCGGCACGTGTCAGGTTCTTGCCGAGCCGCGTGTCGCCTGCACGCGAGGCCACTGCATTCTGGAGCCGGACCAACGCTAATGGACCTTCGCGATGAGCAGCGAAGCGGCCTCCTTCTCCCAGACAGACATAAGGTCCCTCTCCCTCCGGGAGAGGGTAGGGTGAGGGAGGCGTCTTCAACGCCTGGGAGAGGGTTGGGGTGAGGGGTATCCAACTATGGCAAGCAATCGTTCCACTCGTCCTTCCGCGACTCAGCTGATTCCGAGTCTCGGTGTCCTCGACATCGACCGCGCGATCAGCTTTTACCGCCAGTTCTTCGGCTTCGAAGTACAAGACTCTTACGAAGATGACGAAGGCAGCATGACGTGGTGCTGGCTCAAAGCGCGCGGCGCGGATCTGATGCTGCAGCAGTTGAGCGAGGACCAGCAGATCACGCTGCATCCCGCGATCGGACAGAGCTGGGTGATCTACATTCGCGTCGACGATTTGGGCGTGGTGCACACGACGCTCAAGGACGCCGGTCTCTCGGTTTCGGACATTGCCGAGACCTCCTATGGAGCGAGCGAGTTCTTCGTGACCGATCCCGACGGCTACGAGCTCTGGGTATCCGTGCCTGCGGCGAACGGCAACGGCGATGACGACGAGGATGAGGACGAGGAGGAAGAACCGGACGACGACGAAGACGAGGACGAAGAGGAAGACGACGACGAGGAAGAAGAATGGCAGGTCGATCCGGTCAGGCCGAAAAGCGCCGTGTCCTCACGCTAGAGCCTGCTGCCCCGCAATCCCAGTACTACCTGCTGCAACCCTTCCGGCGTCATCGCCTGCGGCGCAATCGGCGCCCCCACGGCAAGCTCGACCAGCGAAAGCGGCCGCGGCCGCTTCAAGAACGCCGGCCCGCCTTTGCGGCTGAACATGCTGCCCCACAATCCGCGCAATGCCATCGGTATCACTGGCACAGGTGTTGTCTCGACGATCCTCCTGATCCCGTTACGGAACGGCGAGAGCTCGCCGGTTTCGGTGATCCGTCCTTCCGGAAATATCGCCACCAGGTCACCGGCTTTCAGCGCGCGCTCGATCTCCGCATAAGCGGCTTCGAGCAGCGCTGGATCGTCCTTCGCGGACGCAATCGGAATAGCTTTTCCGGTCCGAAAGAAGAAGCTCAGGATCGGAATGCGAAAGATCTGCTTGTCCATCACGAAGCGGATCGGCCGAGGGCTGGCGCCTAGAATCACGACCGCATCGACGAAGCTCACGTGGTTGCAGGCAAGCACTGCCGCTCCGGTCTCCGGGATATGTTCGAGACCGGTCTTGCGCAGACGGTAGATGGAGTGGATCAGCATCCATGCCAGGAAGCGCATCAGGAACTCGGGCACCAGCAGATAGATGTACAGCGCAACAGCCGCATTCAGGAAGGCCGCCGCGAGGAACATCTGCGGGATGCTTGCTCCCGCTGCCACCATGCCGATGCCAAACAGCGCCGCCAACACCATGAACAACGCATTCTGGATGTTGTTTGCGGCGATGATGCGTGAGCGGTGCGAGGGCTCCGACCGGCTCTGGATCAACGCGTACAACGGCACGCTGTACAAGCCTCCGAACATGCCGATCAAAATCAAATCGATCAGCACACGCGCGCTTCCCGGCTCGATCGCATAGCCCCAAGCGTCCGCATGCGGCAGCGTACCGGCCGCGGGACTTGCGAAAAACAGATCGAGGATCGCGAGCGACAAGCCGATCGAGCCGAACGGCACGAGGCCGATCTCGATCTTGTGGTCCGACAGCCATTCGCAGAGCAGCGAGCCGAGCGCAACGCCGATGGCAAACATCGCGAGCAGCAACGTCACGACGCTTTCGTTTCCGGCGAGATGATCTTTGGCGTAGCCTGGAAACTGAGCCAGCATCAGAGCGCCAAGGAACCAGTACCACGAGATGCCGAGGATCGACAGAAAGACGGCACGGTTGCCGCGTGTGAACTGGATCGTATGCCAGGTTTCCGAGAAAGGGTTCCAGTTGATTTTGAGGCCCGGATCGGCGGGTTGCGCGATCGGGATACCGCGACTCGCGAGATAGCCTGCCACCGCGACGATTAATGTGAACACGGATACGACAATGCGGCCACCGTCGGAGCGCCCCATCAGCACGCCGGCGAGAATCGTTCCAAACAGGATCGCGACGAAGGTCCCGCTCTCGACCAGCGCGTTGCCACCGACCAACTCGCGCTCCCGCAGATGTTGCGGCAGGATCGCGTACTTGACCGGCCCGAACACCGTCGAATGGATCCCCAGCATCAACAGCGCGGCGAAGAGCAACGTCACGTGTCCGAGAACAAAGCCGACCGTACCAACCAGAGCGATAGCGATCTCGAACAGCTTGACCAGGCGGATCAAACGCGAGCGTTCGTACTTGTCGGCGAGTTGGCCGGCGGTTGCAGAAAACAGAAAGAACGGCAGGATGAAAATGCCCGCCGCCAGATTCACGAGAACGCCGGTGCTGAGCGTTGACGATTGCGCAGCTTGGAAGGTGAGCAGCAGCACCATCGCGTTCTTGAACAGGTTGTCGTTCAGCGCGCCGAGAAACTGCGTTACAAAGAACGGCAGGAAGCGGCGCGTGCCGAGCAGCTCGAACTGGTTGAGGTTCTGTTCGGCGGAGGGGGAGGGCTTGCTCATCGATGGGTGTCGGCCTGAGGGATCGGCATCAAGCAAGAGCAAACTCCGTGCGCGGAGTAGCGGCCCATAGCCACCAAAAGCATGCCCCCTCTCCCAGACAGACATAAGGTCCCTCTCGCTCTGGGAGAGGGTAGGGTGAGGGAGGCGTCTTCGACGCGTGGGAGAGGGCTGGGGTGAGGGGTATCTACGGAATCGCTCGCCAATTCACTATCGCTTGTGCGCCTTGGCCCTCGCCTTCTTGCTCAGCTTGAAATGCACCAGCTGCGAGTCGCTCTCGGGTAGCTTGACGATGATCGTCACCGGACTCGACTTGCCGAGCGTGAACTCGCCAGTGCCTTCGAGTTTGTTGTCGCCCGCACCCGAGAGGATCAAGACCCAGCGCTTCTTGCCGGTCATGACAATCGCCTTGGCGGTTCCACCGGTGCTGGGGACTGGCTCGCCGGCTTCGTCGGTAACATACAGCGTCAATTCATTCTTGCCCGCGACGAGCTCGAAGCGATGAGGACCGGCAGTGCGGACCTGCCCGCCATGGGTCGAGTGGTCTTGCGCGGCGTAGACGCTCGTGTGTGCCGAGCCTATCGCTGCGATGAGGAACAATCTTCGCATCCACATGGGCGTGTTTGAGATTTGTGCGGGTGACAGACGATACCAGGAGTACGAAGCTGCCGCGTATTCAGTTCCTTGTCCCCGGAGACACCTCCGCTATTGGCCGACGTGGGATCAACTCTGACCGACCGCGACGCTGAGCTGATTGTCATGATCCGCGGAAAGATAACGATGTGGCTGCGGCGCATGGGTCACCGCTCAGCGATACACAACTCCCGGCGCATTGATCGAAGCGACCTGGTTCTCCACGCGCCAGCAGTAGACGACCTGAAGAGCTTTGCTCGACGCTAGCCCAAAGTGTTCCTGATGGAGGGGCTCGTTCTGTGATACTTTCTGCCCGTGGCCTGACTCACGTAGCGCCTCACCGGGGGGAATGCGCTAGGTTGGGAAGCACTCTTGGCCGCGACTTATCTCCTCCAATGGTGCTTAGGAAAGTCGCCCGGCTGCCTCGCTGGTTTAGCACGGAATTCTTTCAGCGTTCACGCTGGACCGGCTATGCCATGGCGGTGGTCCTCATCGCCCTATCGATATGGGCCCGTATGCTCCTCGAGCCCGTTATCCACGGGGAAATTCCTTTCGCGCTGTTTTTCGTCGCGGTCGCCTTGACCGCGTGGTTCGGTGGCTATGGCCCTTGCTTGCTGGCCGTCGCGCTTGGTGCGATCACCGTATGGTATTTCGTTCTCGAACCTCGGTTCTCATTCGTTCTGACCGAACCGTTCCAGGTACTTGGCTTAGCGGCCTTTGTCTTCACCGGATTGGTGATCGCGGGATTCAGCGGGCGGATCCGTGAAGCCTTGCGGGCAACGGACGTGGCCAGGCGGGAGAGCGATGAGCGAGCACACCAAGCCGAACAGCTTGCCGAAGCGTTGCATGAAACCGAACGCAGATTCCGTGGCTTCGCCGAGCACACCACGAATGTACTGTGGATTATTCGCGGTGATCGCGACGAACTGGTCTATATCAATCCGGCCTTCAGTTCTGTGTACGGCCGGAGCAGTGACAGTCTCTATCAAGACTTTTCGCTGCTCACCGAGTACCTGCATGAGGACGACCGGGCAAGGGCTCGCTCGTTCTGGGACAAATGCCGAGCTGGCTTGACGGTCGAGGAGTTCCGGATTGTGCGGCCTGATGGCTCAATGGCGTGGATACGCAGGCGCGGCTTTCCGATCCCAAACGATCGCGGTCAGGTCGAATACCGCGGCGGCATCTCCGAGGACATCACCGAGGAGAAAAGCCTGCAGCAGGAGCGCGATCGACTCCTCGATAGCGAGCGGTCTGCACGGCAGACCGCGGAGCGTATAGGCCGGCTCAAAGACGAGTTCCTTGCCACCCTGTCGCACGAGCTCCGCTCGCCGCTGAATGCGATCCTTGGATGGATCCAGGTCCTCAAGATGCGTTCGCCGGCTCCTGAGATGGTGAGCCAGGCAGTACTGGCAATTGAGCGGAGTGGCCAAGCGCAGGCGCACCTGATAGAGGATCTCCTCGATATGAACCGCATTGTCTCAGGCAAGTTTCGCCTGGAAGTGCAGACGGTCGACCTGGCTTCGCTCATTCAAACAACAGTCGAATCGTTCATTCCTGGCGCACACGCCAAGGACATCAAGCTCGAACAAATACTCGATCCGCTAGTCAGTCAGGTGAAGGGCGATCCGAACCGATTACAGCAGGTCGTCTGGAACCTCCTTTCCAATGCGATCAAATTCACCGATAAAGGCGGCAAGATTCAAGTCTCACTGCAGCGAGTCAATTCCCACTGTGAGATCAGAGTGGCCGACACTGGCCGAGGTATCAAGCCCGATTTCCTGCCATTTGTCTTTGATCGCTTCCGCCAGCAGGACGCTACGACTACGCGCGCTCAAGGAGGCTTAGGCCTGGGGCTCGCGATCGTTAAGCAACTGGTGGAGTATCACGGCGGATCGGTCGCGGTGGACAGCAAAGGAGAGGGTCTGGGCACCGTCTTCTTCGTCCGCTTGCCCATCCCGGTAGTGTCGGATGAGACCTTTGAGAAGTCTCTTCCGGCGACGCCCGTGGCATCGGATTTAAACCTCTCTCTCGAAGGATTGCGTATTCTGGCGGTCGACGATGACCCGGACGCATGTATCGTCCTCCGGCGTATTCTCGAGGAACAGAATGCCATCGTGGATACTGCGTCGTCGGTGGCCGTTGCTCTGGAAATCATTGACACTCGGCCTCCGGACTTGCTGGTCAGCGATATAGGCATGCCAGGGCAGGACGGGTATCAGTTCATCGCGCGCGTGCGTAAGCTCGAAGGACCCGTTCGCGCCATTCCAGCGATTGCACTAACGGCGTTCTCTCGCCACGAGGATCGCATCAGCGCATTGCATGCCGGTTTCAACATGCATGTGGCCAAGCCCGTAAACGCGTTGGAGCTTCTGACGGTAATCAGCGCGCTGCGATCTGGGCTCCGACACTGATGGGTCTCCCTATTGGCGGAGTAACTCCCGCACTCGGGGAAGGCGCATTGAAATCTTCGCTTTGTGTGATAGTCCGAATGCCGGGAACCGACCCTCGGCTGCCGTTCGTGATCTAGGCAGCAGACGGTTTATGGGGCTGCTGCCGACGAGGCAGGCGCACGGCGAACACCGTTTCCGTCTCGTCGGACCGGGCCTCGATTTCGCCCCCATGGGCCGTGGCAATTTCGCGCGCGATATACAGTCCGAGTCCGAGGCTGCTGCCCTCGTCGTATCTGCCCGCCCGCTGTGGGTCGCGCTTCAGGGGATCGAACATCTGGTCCAGCGTCGATCGCTCGATGGCGGGCCCGGAGTTCCTGACTTCGAAGCGAAGGTCAGCCTCGTGGCCGGCCACCCCCACACGCACCGGTGCGTCGGGCGCCCCGTACTTGATCGCATTGACGACCAAATTGCCGAGCAATTGCTGCAGGCGCAGCCCGTCCCAACGACCTTGAGAGTCACCGATCACCTCCAGCTCTAACCGGTGGCCGGGATAGGCTGCTCGCAGCTGTTTCAGTTCATCTGCAAATAGCTTCGCGAGGTCGACATCGGTCGGAGCGATATTGACACCCAGACCGAGCTTGGTTCGACCGAAATCGAGCAAATCGTCCAGTAGCGCCTTCATGCGAGCGCCACTGTTGATCAACCTGCTCGCGGCTTCCGATACTTGTGCCCCAGCGTTGAGGGCTGCCAGGTACGAGGCGGTCACTTGGATGGCCTGCAGTGGACTCCGCATATCGTGCCCCAGCATTCCAAGTAATAGATTGCGGGCCTGGTCTACTTGGGTACTGTAAAACCCGATCGACTCCGCAAGCGCTTGGTCGATGGCCTCGTTGAAGCGGATCATGTCTTCCAAATGAGGCGCCTCGGGTTGGCAAGCATTCGTCCACAAGCGCAGGACGCTCGCGCGCAGTGCGCGATACTCGGCCGCCAGCTGATTGATGTCGTATCCGCTTCGCGCCCGCAGAAGGGCATGAGTTTGTGCGGCAGTCTCCGGGGCGTCGAACTGCTTGAGCGCGCGCCCCTTTGATTTCTCGGCTTGAGCTTCCTCGGTCTGAGGAGACAACAGATCGGTTGCCACCGCTCTCAGGATCTCTTGCGCGTGGTCCCGTAGCGCTAGGGAAACTCTGAACAAGTCAGTTGGAATTGTGGTCTGATTCGACAACGCAGACAACACGGGGCAGGCGATGAGTCAGATGAGTTTTGGAGACGCGGAGTATGCGGGCAAGCGCAAGCAAACGCGCCGCGAAGTGTTCCTGGCTGAGATGGGACAAGTGGTTCCGTGGAAGTCGCTGTTGAATCTGATCGAGCCGTTCTATCCGGTGGCAGGCCGTGGCCGTCATCCCTATCCGCTGGAGACGATGCTCAGAGTTCACCTGATGCAGAACTGGTTCGGGTTGAGCGATCCGGCGATGGAAGAAGCGCTCTACGAGATCACGCCGATGCGGGTGTTTGCGGGCCTGTCGCTGAGCGCGGCGATTCCAGACGAAACCACGATCCTTAACTTCCGGCGGCTGTTGGAGACCAATGAGCTGGCCCCGGAGATCCTGGGGCGGGTAAACGCGTATCTGACACGCAAGGGGCTGCTGCTCAAGCGCGGCAGCATCGTGGACGCGACCATCATCGAGGCGCCGAGCTCGACGAAGAACGCCGACGGCGAGCGTGACCCGGAGATGCACCAAACCAAGAAAGGCAACCAATGGCACTTCGGGATGAAGGCGCACATCGGCGTGGACGTTGACTCGGGCCTGGTGCACACGGTGACCACTACGGCGGCCAACGAAGCGGACGTCGACCAAGCCGAAGAGCTGCTGCACGGCAAGGAAGAAGTGGCTCATGCCGACGCTGGCTACAGCGGTGCGGACAAGCGCGTCGAGCGCAAAGGGCTGCGCTGGGAGATCGCCGCCAAGCGCGGCAAGGTCAAGGCGATGAAGGACGGCCGCGAGAAGCGTGCGATCGAGAAGCAAGAGAAGCGCAAAGCCAGCATCCGTGCGCGGGTGGAGCATCCGTTCCGAGTGATCAAGCGTCAGTTCGGACTCATGAAGGTGCGCTTCCGTGGCTTGGCGAAGAACACGGCGCACGTGGTCACGCTGTTTGCCCTGTCAAACCTGTGGATGGCGCGACGTAAGCTACTGGCGATGACAGCTGAATTGCGTCCGCAGATTACGAAATGAGCCGAAAGGCAGAACAAAAGCAGCTAAGAATCGCGACCTACCCAGATTCACGCCTCACCAAATGAGTTCCGCCGAAATGAGCGGGTACCGCGACGCGTTCCAAGTGACTTGTTCAGACCTTCCCTAGTCATCGTGAACTTGTCAAAGCTATTCGGAAACGCACGGCGCCACCAGAAATCCTTGGCCGTCGGTGAGCCACTTTGAGCGTACAGAGCT
>Ga0070681_10002356_pt1 | contig 17256 bp, 13 predicted proteins | sample KBSC83BmetaG_FD_65650 | JGI IMG/M metagenome (GOLD analysis project Ga0070681, IMG submission 65650) | Corn rhizosphere microbial communities from Kellogg Biological Station, Michigan, USA - KBS C8-3B metaG | ecosystem: Host-associated > Plants > Roots > Rhizosphere | place: USA: Michigan...
ATAATCGTTACGTCAAACTGTTCGTTAGCCAATTTTTTAGGTTTCCCCTCGTTAGAGCGGTAATGATAACGAAAAAAGAACGGGCATTATAATCGTTTAGCAGCCCCTAACCAAAATACAGACTGAAGGACCAGAACATGAAACATTCGGAAGGATTTCTAAAGGTCGTGGACGACGCGAAGAGCCGTGTTCGCGAGGTTTCAGCGGCGGACACGCAGCAACGCATGCGCGAGAACAGCGATGTGAAACTGATCGATGTGCGTGAAGATAAGGAGTGGGAAGCGGCGCACGCAGCCGGTGCGATTCACCTTGGCAAAGGCATCATCGAACGAGATATCGAGGCGACCGTGCCGGATAAAGACACTGAGATGATTCTGTACTGCGGCGGCGGGTATCGCTCGGCGCTGGCGGCAGACTCGCTGCAACGCATGGGTTATATAAATGTGTTCTCGATGGCGGGCGGCTGGCGAGCGTGGCAGGAATCAGGCGGGAAGGTTGAAAGCTAGTAAGAGCGGGGGCAAGCCCCTCTTCCTGACTTGTTCGCTTTTTGCGAGACCAGAGAAATGAACAGGTCAGGAAGAGGGGCTTGCCCCCCGTCGTTACGATTAATTCCTTCGCGCCTTAGAACTCAAATCGCGCCGCGAACTGCACCTGGCGCTCGCGGAATAACGTGCTGTCGGCGCCCGTGACGTTGAAGAACGGATTCGTTCCGGCGCCGTTGAACGTCAACGTCGAACCGGACAGGTTATAAAGCGTTCCGTTTACCACCGTCACTTGAGTGCGGTTGAAGACGTTGAAACCTTCCGCCAGCAGCTCGAGCTTCATTTGCTCACTAAGACTGAAGCGTCGCGAAAGTCTCGCATCCACGTACCAAATGTTCGGTTGCTTGAAGAAGTTTCGCGGCACCAACGCAAACCGTGAGGAGCCGCCCGAACCGTTTATGCCGCCACCAGGAGTCTGGCTGGAAGCAAAGCCAAACGATGTCGGGTTAATGCTGTTGGCGATATTTCCAGTCACTCGCTGTCCTGAGAATGCATTCAGAATCGGCGCGATGGTCCAACCATTGAAGACGTGCTTGGCCGCACCGTCATGAAATGGATTCGGATTGTAGACGACGCTCGCAACAAACTTCTGCCGGCGATCGAAGTTGGAGAGCGCATCTTCGCCTTGCTGGTCAAAAGCATTGAACGGCAGGTTGTTGGCCGTAAACGTTGTCGAACTCTGGCCACTGTCAGAAGCGCGTGACAACGTGTAGTTGCTTTGGAACTGCAATCCTCTCGTCAGTCGACGATTAGCTTGGAGGACGAGCGCGTGATACTTCGAAATCACATCGCTGCGAATCTCCGTGATCTGCGCGAAACGCGTGTCCGGGCGCGGTCCGACGAAAATCGGCGTCAGGTAAGTTTGGCCGTTGAATGGGCCACCAACGATATTCAGCGCCACGATTCGACGTGGCGGCGGAAGGTTCGTATCGACGAAGTTGGGCAGCGAGTTGCCGTAGCTGCCGAGATACGACGCCGAGACCACCGTGTTTCTCGAAACCTCTCGTTCGAAAATGAAGTCCCACTGATGAATTTGCGGGAGTTGGAAATTTTTGGCAAAGTACTGGATCGCACCGACCGGCGGGTTCGATGCCGGCAGTAGGTTGGGATAGATCGGCAGCAACGTGCAGTTGTCAACTGAGATCCCTGAACATGCTGCGGGTAGGTTCGTCGCACTGGCCGTAAACTGGCGCTGGCCCACATCAGTGCCCACGCCGGTGTTTACCAGCGCGTTGTAAACCGTCGAATTGATCACGCGACCGTAGTAGATGCCCCAGCCGCCGCGAAGACTCGTTTTACCGTCGCCGGTCAGGTCGTAAGCAAAGCCGACGCGTGGTCCAAAGTTGTTTCGGTCATCGACTTTGTTGTCCGTCTGCGGCAACGTAGGATTTGGATTCACCGGATTCGGATTGCGCTGGTACTCGTAACGCAGGCCGAGGTTCAACGTGAATCTCGGAGTCACACGCCAGTCGTCCTGGATGAAGTAGTTGAGATCGGTGGTCTTCATGTTCAGACCAAGAACACCGAAACCCTGGTTGAAGTTCCCCGCATAACACTTACCAACTCGCCGCGTCGAACTAACACAAAGTCCAAGCGAGCCATTCGGCGTGTTAGAGAGCGCGCGAATCGCGCCGTTAGTTTGAAAGTTAACGTAGTCGACGATGAAGTCAGCAATGCCGGTTGTTGCTCCGGTGTAGTTGAACTCGCCGCCGGAGAAACGCAGGTTGTTAATGATGTCTTTTACGAAGTTGATGTCACCGCCGAATTTCCACGTGTGGTTGCCGGCGTTCAGCGTGACAGTGTCGGCAAACTGCCAACGTCTTTCATCCGGAAACGCCGCGCGTTCGAGAAACTCCGGCATACCAAACGAGAACGTCGTGGCGCCGACGAGGATCGTTTGTGGCGATCGTCCGCCCACCGCGTTGGTTGCTTCGCCCGGGATTGGCGGCTGGCTGAATTGAAACTCATTGTCGCGGCCCCACTGGAAACGAAACTCGTTCAAAAGTGTCGACGTGAGCGTCGAGGCCAGCTTCGCGTTGAGCGAATCAATCTGCACGAAGTCGTCACCGAAGTTATCGACTCCGCGAGTGTTCGTTGCCTGCGTTTGAATTCCTGCCGGCGAGTTCCAACGTAAACGGTTGTAACTCACGGTGAAGGTGTTCTTGTCGTTGATCGTCCAGTCGACCTTAGGCAGGAACAACTTTTGATCGCCCGTCCTGGGAACTGGTCCTGAAAGAGTCGAGAGAAAGTTGAGCGTGCTGTCGATCTGCGCGTTGGTTAGTCCGCGGGCAATCAGTGCCGAGCGATTGGTGGAGCTCAGGTTTAGAAAACCGTTCTGACCAAAAATTGCGAGACCCGGGAAGTTTCGTTTCTGCTGATCGTAGCTGAAGAAGAAGAACGCTTTATCTTTGACGATCGGACCACCAATGATGCCGCCGAACTGGTGTCGCACGTCCACCGGCTTGTAACCCACCGGAGTGAAGACGCCATTGATTAGCGCCTGGCGAACTGCGAGCGGGTTACGAGCGCCCCACTTGTTGTTGCGTTGATAGTAAAAAACCCCGCCGTGAAAATCGTTCGTGCCGCTCTTCGTGATCGCGTTGACCACGCCCCCCGCGGAACGTCCGTACTCGGCTGAGTAGCTCGAAGTGTTGACTTGAAACTCGCGAATCGCGGCCTGGCTAATCGAGTAACTAATACGCGTACGGCCTCGCTCTTCGGCAAAGAACGCCTGGTTGTTGTCGCCGCCGTCGATCGTGTTGTTGTTCAGCAGACCCGAGATGCCGCGGAAGCTGATCAAACCAAACGTGCCGTCGGGTACCGCACCAGGCGTCAACAGCGCGAAATTGGACCAGCGGCGTCCGTTGATGGGCAGCTCGTTGATCGAAGTCTGGTTGATGTTGCTGGAGAAGTCCTGCTGAGTGGTATTGATTACCGGCGCCTCAGCACTGACGTCAACCGTTCCAGTCACTGGACCAAGCGAGAGCGCCACTTCAAGATTCGTCTCGCGCCCGATCTCAACGACGACGTTTTCCTGCGTCATCGGACTGAAGCCGGACGAGTTTACGGTCACCGAATAATTTCCGGGCTGGAGATTGGGGACCTTGAACCGTCCGGAGTCGTCGGTCGTAGCCGAGTCTTCCTTGTTTGTGCCGGCGTTCTTAACCGTAACGGAAGCGCCGGGAACAACCTCCTTGTTAGGGTTCGTTACGACGCCACCGATTGCGCCTGTGGTCGTTGATTGCGCAAACGCCACTGCGCTTAGACCGAGGGTCAACAAGCATATTAAAAAGAGCTTTCGTGTTTTGAGCATGGGGAACTCCTTACTATGAGTTAACAGTTGACTGCGCCTCAGCCGCACGGGGCCTGCGCCGGTGATTACAAGTTTTTCGAGAGCGCGTATGTTCAAGTCGAAAGGATTATTGCGTTAGGCTTGCAATAGAGAATCGACTTCTACCATTGTTGGCTAGCTTTAGCAAGGTTTAGGTTAGCAGCGAGCAATTAAATCTTTATGACCAAATAAAAAACTAAACGCGGATGCATTCGGTCTGATCCGCATGCATCCGCGTTGTTTGGATTACCGCTCAGTTAAAACTCAAAGCGAACGGCTAACTGAATCTGACGTTCGCGAAAGAAAAAGCCATTCGAAAGATCACTCGGAGTACCGAATGTCGGATCGAAAGTGGCAACGACTTGCCCGTTCTGAACGGAAAGCTGGTACATGTGATTATTGACACCGGTGACCTGAGTCCGGTTAAAAATGTTAAAGCCTTCGGCCAGCAATTCGAGTTTCGCGTTCTCCTTGATTGTAAACCGGCGAGAGATGCGCAAGTCGACGTACTTGATCGATGGCGAATGGAAGAAGTTGTTTGGCAACAACGCAAACCGCAGCGATCCATTCGAGCCATTAACACCGCCCGCCGGACTCGCACCGAACACAGAAGATGTTGTGAAGGAGTTGGTCGTAGGCGTGTAGCGGAATCCTGAGAACATGTTGACGATTGGTGCAATCGTCCAGCCGTTCAGGATTGCCTTGCCGGCGTCATTAAGGCTCTTGAAGTTCGTGTTGTAAACGACGCTCGCAACAAACTTATGACGGCGGTCAAATGTAGAGTAGCCGCTGTCAGCCTGCGGATCGAAAGGATCAAAGAGCGACGAAAAGCCCGGAGTGAATGTCCCCGAACTTTGCGATCCTCCATTGTCCTGAGCTCGCGAAAGCGTGTAACTGCTCTGGAACTGCAAACCGTTCGTCAAACGACGATTCGCCTGCAACACCAGTGCGTTGTACTTCGTCGAGATGCCGTCGCGAATCTCGAGGATATTTCCGAAGCTGGTATTTGGTCGCGGACCGCGGTAGTACGGGAACACCCAGGTTTGACCAGCCAGCGGTCCATCGAGAATGCTGACTCTTCCCTCTGAGGTTGGTGGATTCAGGTTCGTATCTACGAAGGTCGTGAGATGGTTGCCAAAACTGAAGAGATAGCTCGCTGAGACAACCGTGTTGCGCGCCACTTCACGTTCGAAAACCAAATCGCCCTGATGAATGAGAGGATTCTGAAAACCGTCTCTGAAAAAGTTGACTGCGGCAGTGCCCGGAGGCGCTGATGTCAGAACGTTCGGAAAGATCGGGGCCGCAGAACTACTGGCTGCAACCGAGCTCACAGCCTGGCCGGTGGACAGACCCGTATTGATGAGTGAGTTGATAATGATCGTGCCATTGATGCGGCCGTAGTAGATTCCATATCCACCACGCAAACTGGTCTTACCATCGCCGGTCAGGTCCGCAGCGAAACCGATACGTGGTCCAAAGTTGTTCTTGTCGCTGGGCCGGTTACCGGTTTGCGGCAAGTTTGGATTCACCAGAAACGGTTCGGGAAACTGCTCGTAGTCCCAACGCAGTCCCAGGTTAAGCGTCAGCCGTGGAGACACGCGCCAGTCGTCCTGAGCAAAGAAAGCCCAGTCAATCGTCCTGAACTGAAAGCGCGGCGGACCGAAACCCTGCTGGTAGTTGGACGTGTAGCACTTGCCTGCCGTGCGGGTGCTCGTGGAGCACACTTTACCCGTTACCGAACCACTGGCCGCAAAGTTCAAGTAGTCAAGAATAAAGTCGTTGATGTTGCTGTAGCTATAAGCGCCGGCGCCGGTGAACAGATTCTCATCGATGTCGCGCACGCGATTGATATCGGTGCCAAACTTGAACGTGTGATTGCCAGTCGTGTAAGTAACGCTGTCCGCGAATTGGAACCGTCGTTCATCAGGGAGTGCTACGCGATCGAGGAAGTTCGCTTTGCCAAACGTCAAACCGCCCGTGAGCGTCACCTGCGGCGAGAAACCATTTGCTGTGGTTGGCTCACCCGGTAGCGGTGGCTGCGCAAAGGCGGAATCAAGTTCGTCAGCCCACTGGAAACGAAACTCGTTGATGAGCTTGCTCGATAGAGTCGAAGCGAGACGCATGTTCAACGAATCGATCTCAACGAAGTCATCACCAAAACCTGCACGGTCGCGTTGGACCGTCGCACCTGTTTGCACACCGGCGGGCGACTTCCAGCGCAAACGATTGTACGTGGCGGTGAACGTGTTCTTTGAGTTGATTTGCCAATCCATCTTCGGCAGGAAGAGCCGCTGATCACCACGACGCGGCGTCTCGCCGGTCAGGCTGTTAAGGAAGCTCAGCGCTGAATTGATTTGGTCATTCGTTAAAGTGCGGTTGGGGTTCTTTAAAGACGCATTGAAGAGAGCGGGTGTACAGCCTGGCGCCGCCGCCGAAGTACAAACGTTTACGGTTTGTAGGTAATTCGGAGTGGAAAAGTTTGCAACGCCGGGGAAGTTGCGTCGCTGTTCGTCATAGCTGAAGAAGAAGAACAGTTTATCTTTGACGATTGGACCACCAAGCGTGCCGCCAAACTGATAACGAACATCCTTCGGCTTCAGAGCGTCACGCTGAATGGCTCCGTTCACAAAGCTGGTGATGAACGAGCCCGGATTGCGCGCACCCCACTTATTATTGCGATCGTAAAAGAAACCGGAGCCGTGAAACTCGTTCGTACCAGATTTCGTGATCGCGTTGATCACACCACCGGCGGAACGTCCATACTCAGCCGCGAAGTTTGAGGTGTTGACCTGAAACTCGCGAATCGCAGACTGGCTAATCGAATAAGCACTGCGCGTGCGGCCGCGCTCTTCCGAGAAGAACGCCTGGTTGTTGTCACCACCATCAACGGTGCTGTTGTTAAGCAGTCCCGAAATGCCACGAAAACTGATCAATCCGAAGTTGCCGTCTGGTACAGCACCTGGAGTAAGAATTGCAAAGTTGGACCAACGACGTCCGTTCACGGGCAGCTCATTGATCGACGTCTGATTAAGATTCGTCGAGAAGTCCTGCTGAGTAGTATTGATTACGGGTGCCTCAGCACTGACGTCGACCGTTCCGGTCACGGGACCGACGGAGAGTGCGACTTCAAGATTCGTCTCACGTCCGATTTCAACCACGACGTTGTCCATCGTCGACGGACTAAAGCCGGACGAGTTTACGGTCACCGTATAATTTCCGGGTTGGAGATTCGGGACCTTGAAGCGTCCGGAATCGTCGGTCGTGGCGCTGTCTTCCTTATTGGTGCCGTTGTTCTTGACGGAAACGGCAGCACCAGTAACGACCTCCTTGTTCGGATTTGTTACCACGCCTCCGATTGAGCCGGTGGTGGTCGACTGCGCAAACGCGATTGCGCTGAGTGCGAGCACCAACATGCTCACAAAAATAAACCTTACTATTTTCGACATACAGGGGAACTCCTTAACAATGAGTTAGCACAAATTTAAGTTGAAGAATGTTTGCGATTGGAATCGGCTAAGCAAGTGGCGACTTCTACCATGCTGAGCCTGCATTCGCAAGTCAAAACCCGTGCCGGATGGGGTTTTATGTGACCTCACCAAACAAAAGTGATGACTGCCAATACTTAAGCGAAAACGGGAGAGATGCATGCCCCGAAGGCATGCTCAAGATTTTGGATTTAATTCAGAAGATTGAATAGGTCGTCCTATATTTTCTTTACATTTCTTTACACTCGTTCCACGATCATCGCGATGCCCTGGCCCCCGCCGATGCACGCGGTCGCAAGTCCGTAGCGTCCGTTGCGGCGATGCAGTTCGTGCAGGACAGTCAAAACAAGGCGCGTGCCCGTTGCGCCCAGCGGATGTCCAAGCGCGATCGCACCGCCGTTCACGTTTGTACGCGAACGATCCAGACCGAGTTCCTTTTCCACAGCCAGGTACTGCGCCGCAAACGCTTCGTTGACTTCGATCAGATCGATATCACTCAGCGACAAACCGGCTTTCGCAAGCGCCGCGCGTGTGGCAGGGACTGGTCCGATACCCATGATCTCCGGTTCGACCCCGGCATAAGCCCAGCTCACGATCCGGCCCATCGGTTTCAGATCTTTCTGTTTGACGAACTCCTCACCAGCGATGACAAGCGCTGCCGCGCCGTCAACAATGCCGGACGCATTTCCCGCCGTGACAAATCCATCGTGCGCAAACGCCGGCTTAAGTTTTGCGAGTCCTTCAAGCGTCGTTTCCGGCCGCGGATGATCGTCGTCAGTTACCTGAGTCGATCCTTTGCGCGTCTTCACTTCGACCGCAACGATCTCTTCCGCAAAAAAGCCTTCATCCTTGGCGCGTTTCGTCTCCTGCTGCGATCGCCAAGCGTACTTGTCCTGCTCCTCGCGCGAGATCTCGAACTTGCGTGCGAGGTTCTCGGCTGTGCCCGCCATCGGCGTGTTGCAATATGTATCGAGCAACGCGACCATCAAACTGTCTTCGAGTTTTCCCTGGCCCAACGCAAAGCCGGAACGCGCGCCACGAATAACGTGCGGCGCCTGCGACATCGACTCCATACCGCCAACTAAACAAGTGCGCGCTTCGCCAAGCTGAATCATTTGCGCGCCTGAAATGATCGACTGAATGCCACTGCCGCAGAGCCGGTTCACCGTTAACGCCGGACGATCGAAAGGCACGCCTGCCTTCAACGCGACGTGGCGCGCGCCGTAGATCGCGTCGCCTGAAGTTTGCAGTGCGTTGCCAATCACTGCATGATCGATTTCGTTGGGCTGAACGTTGGTGACTTCCAAAGCGCCACGCGCAGCGATCGCTCCCAGATCGATTGCCGATACGTCTTTCAACACGCCGACATATTGGCCCATCGGTGTGCGCTTTCCACCCAGTATGAAAACGTCCTTACTCATTTCCAAATCCCCTGTTAAGAAAATCCGCTTCAATGGAAACCTTGAAGGCTAGCAAAGAGATCGAGGGGGCGTCAATTCGAGTGCCCGAACCGGTGTTGTTGAAGGTAGCGATGGAGTAGTTCCTCGAGGAAACCTTCGTAGTTGAAGGTCGCGAGATCGTAAGTGGGACGAAGTTTATAAAGAATCGGCAGCGAAACTCTCCAGGCCATCCACTGCCTCGGCACGTCAGACAAATCCCAGCGGCGGCGCAAGAACGTCTCCACTACTTGAATTTCCGACTCCGTCAAGCTAGCCAGGTTGGCGGTGAAGTCTACAGGTTTAAAAGATCGACGGAGCGCGGGATCGCTGACCGGCGTCGCAAAGACCTGCGAAAACTCGGGCGCTTCCGCTTCGCGCTCGCGAACAACGACCGTTCCTGCGACCATGTCGCCGATACGTTGATCGCGAGTGGTCGAAAAAACAGAGATTAGTCCGATCGAGTAAAACGGCGCCGGCATCATGTCGACAGTGCGCAGCAGGTTACGCAGACCTGCTTCCCAGAAAGTGATCGGCCGTCCATCCTCGCGAATCACGCGCAGCTTCATCCAGCGCTTGCCCGGCGTTTGTCCACTCCAGGCCCATTCGAAGAATGCGAAGTAACCGGCGAAGATCAGAAAGAGGGTGATGATCATCATCGCCAGGAGCCACTTCGGCGCGCTCGATACCGTGCGCTCAATCGTCGGGAAACTCATCAGTATCACGACCGTGAGCAGAATGAGCCCGATGGTGACTCCCTGAATCACGTGATCGATGGCGCACGCGAGAAAACGATTGCCGATCGACGCCAGCGCGAAGTGCAACGGCACGCGCTCGGGCGTTTCGATGACCAGGATATCTTCAGTTGCTAGGGTCGCTGACATAAAGCCGTTATTCACCCTTTACACGCACGAAACGTCGCTTCCCGACCTGGATTAGCAGTGAATGATCATTACTCAGATCAACTTCGAAATCGCTTTGCGTGCGTCGCTCACCTTCGACATAAACTCCACCCTGCTCGATCATCCGGCGAGCTTCCGCCATCGATGAAACCATGCCCAACTCAACCAGCAGCTTCGGCAACTTCCACATACCCGACGGCAACGCTCTCTCGTCCACCGACTCAGGCGTCTGCTTGTTCCGAAACATCGCGTTGAACTCGGCTTCAGCCTTGTGTGCCTCGCCGTGCGAATAAAAATCAGCCACGATGCGTTTAGCCAAGTCGGCTTTGACGTCGCGCGGATTACGTTCGCCGTTCTTTGTACTTTCGCGAAGCGAGGCGATTTGAGACACCGAAAGATCTGTACACAGCTCGTAGTAACGCCACATCAGTTCATCGGAGATCGACATCACCTTGCCGAAGATCTCCTGCGGCGGTTCGTTGATGCCGATGTAGTTACCCAAACTCTTCGACATCTTCTGCACACCGTCAGTGCCTTCGAGTAACGGAGTGATCATCGCGATCTGCGACTCCTGACCGTACTCGCGTTGCAGGTTGCGACCCATCAACAAATTGAATTTCTGATCGGTGCCGCCGAGCTCGACGTCGGCTTCGAGCGCTACAGAGTCGTAAGCCATAACGAGCGGATACATGACTTCGTGAAGCGCGAGCGGACGATTCGTTTCGAGACGCTGCTGAAAATCGTCGCGCTCGAGAATCTGTCGAACGGTTACGTGAGACGCAAGCCGCAGAAAGCCTGCGGAGCCGAGCGTGTCCATCCAGCGCGAATTAAAATCGATGACGGTCTTTTCCGGGTCGAGCAACTTGAAGATCTGTTGCTTGTAAGTTTCGGCGTTCGCGTTGATCTCCTCGCGCGTGAGCTGCGGGCGCGTCGCGTTCTTGCCGGAAGGGTCACCGATCATTCCGGTGAAGTCGCCGATGAGAAAAATCGCGGTGTGGCCCAGTTCCTGGAAAGCTCGCAGCTTGCGGATCACGACCGTGTGGCCCAGGTGAATGTCAGGCGCCGTGGGATCTGCGCCGAGTTTTACGCGCAAGGGCTTGCCGGTCGCGGCCGATTTCTCGAGTTTCGCGCGCAGTTCAGCTTCGCGAATGATCTCGATGGTCCCTTTGCGGAGGTACGACACTTGTTCATCAATCGTCATCAGCCGATAGAGTAGCTCAAGTGTTGAAGGGTGCGCTATCCTCGTTTTTATGGAAGAGATGAATCCGCTCCGCAATGCGCGTTTGGCGTTTATCGGGTGCGGCGTGATGGCCGAAGCAATCATTGCCGGACTGCTGCGCAAGAAACTGGTTGGTCCCGATCAAGTTGCCGGCAGTCATCCGCGCCAGGCGCGACGCGAAGAGCTGCACGTCAAATACGGCATCGAGATGTTTGAACAAAATCGCGAGGCCGCTTTGGATGCAGCTCCGGCCGAAGCGAACGGGGGATCGCTGGTTGTGCTGGCGGTGAAGCCACAACGTTTGCGTCGCGTGCTTGAAGAACTGAAAGGTGCGCTCGTCAACGAGCAACTGGTGGTGTCAGTGGTTGCAGGCGCGAAGATTGAAATGATTGCTGAAGAACTCCTGCACCAGTCGATCGTGCGCACGATGCCGAACACGCCCGCACAAATTGGCGAAGGTGTGACGGCGTGGACCGCGAGCTCGGAAGTGACTGAGCAACAACAGCGCCAGGTTTGTGCGATGCTCGACGCACTCGGCAAGGCCGTGCACGTTGAGAACGAACACCAGATCGATATGGCGACGGCTTTGAGCGCCACTGGGCCGACGTACATCTTCCTCGTGATGGAAGCACTCGTCGATGCAGGTGTACACATGGGTTTCTCGCGGCACGTCGCCGAGGAATTGGTCCATCAGATGATGCTGGGATCGGTGTTGTTTGCGAAAGAGTCGCACAAGCATCCGGCCGAGTTGCGGAATATGGTGACGTCGCCGGGAGGCACTTCGGCCGAAGCGATTTATCAGATGGAGAAGGGCAGTTTACGGACGGTGTTGTCGAAGGCTGTTTGGGCGGCGTACCAGAAAGCGCAGGCGCTCGGTTCCAAGCGATAATTTAGCCGCAGATTTTCGCCGCTAAAACTATCTTTACGCATTCAGGATACAGTTTGTGCTCTTGTTCGAGGATGCGGGCGGAGAGTGTTTCGACGGTGTCATCTTGAAGAACTGGCACGGTGCGCTGCGCGATGATTGGACCACCATCGAGCGTCTCGTCCACGAAGTGAACCGTACACCCGCTTACCTTCACGCCATGGGCGAGTGCCTGTCGCTGCGCGTCAAGCCCGGGAAAAGCAGGCAATAGGCTCGGATGAATGTTGAGAATCTTCCCTCGGAACGCCTCAATAAAACACGGTGACAAAAGCCGCATGTAACCTGCGAGGCAAATCAGATCCACTTGATATTCACGTAAGACGTGGATGATCTCGCGTTCGTGTTCTTCACGGGTGCGGCCGCGGCGTTCGATTGCACGCGTTTCAATCCCACGCTCTTTTGCGAGTTCGAGCCCGCGAGCGTTCGCTTTATCAGTCACTACGATCGCAATCGCGGCGTTCGGAATTCTGCCGTCGTTAACGGCATCGCTGAGCGCAAGCATGTTTGACCCGCGACCGGAGATCAGAACCGCGATCTTCTTTTTACTCAGATCAGCACCTCACGCTTTCCGGTCACGACTTCGCCGATCGCGTAACACTCTTCACCAAGATGTTTTTTAATCGCCGCCGCATCTGCGGGCGAGCAGACAATCACCATGCCAACGCCCATATTGAACGTCCGGTACATCTCACTTTCCGAAACATTCCCGAGCCGTCGCAGCAGTTCAAACAGCGCCGGTATGGGCCATGAGCCTTTATCGATCTTCACGGCCGTGCCTTCAGGAAGTATGCGGGGAATGTTGTCGGTAAGCCCGCCGCCCGTGATATGGGCCAGGCCTTTGACGATTCCTCGATCGAGCAAACCATCGAGCGGTTTTAGGTAACTCAGATGCGGCAACAACAGCGCCTCACCCGCGGTCATTCCGAGTTCATCTATTCGCGTGTCAGGCTGGTAGCCCGCCACTTCGAAAAATAATTTGCGTGCAAGCGAATAACCGTTGGTGTGGAGTCCGGCGGAAGGAAGTGCGAGCAAAACATCTCCCGCAGCGATCGTCTTTCCGTCGATGATCTTCTCGCGGTCAACAACACCAACGATAAAACCTGCAATGTCGTATTCACCTTCGTTGTAGAAACCCGGCATCTCGGCCGTTTCACCACCAAGCAACACGCAACCATTCTCACGACAACCATTCGTCACGCCCTCGACGACACTCGCCACAACCTGCGGCGACAACTTCCCCGTCGCAACGTAGTCGAGAAAGAAGAGCGGTCGCGCGCCCTGGACCAGGATGTCATTAACGCAGTGATTCACGAGATCGTGACCAACTGTGTCGTGCACGCCGGTCGCAAACGCGATCTTGAGCTTCGTTCCTACTCCATCAGCCGACGCAACGAGCACGGGTTGCTTCAAATTCGGAAACGCGCCGTCAAACATCCCGCCAAAACTTCCAATCTCGGACAGCGTCCGTTCATTGAACGTGCGGCGTGCTAACTCTTTGATCCGGTCAGTCGCGCGAGTCGCGGCATCAATATCCACGCCCGCATCGCTGTATGAAATTGAATTCTGATCTGCGTTCATCTGCGAGAATCTGCGGCTTCTGTCTTTTTAGGTTTGGGTGGTGGACCAAAGTCACCATACGCGATGAATCCCGAACGCGATGAGTCATCTTTCTGCGCGGTTCGACCGGACCACAGGTCTTCAGTCGTTTCTTTCGCCGTCTTGATCGTCATGTCTTCATTCTTGCCGCGCGTCGTGATCGTGATCTCGCCCTGTAAGTCCGTTCGATAAAGTTTCACATTCGCAGCTTTTAATCGATCGAGCACGGACTGTGACGGATGGCCATATCGATTCCACGCACCGCACGACACGATCGCCACTTCCGGTTTCACTCGATCCAGAAAATCTTTTGATGACGCGTACTTCGATCCGTGATGCGAGATCTTGATCACCTTCGCCTGGAGATCGAGTTCCTTCGTCAACAGACGATGCTCAGTCTGTTCTTCAGCGTCTCCGGTCAACAACATCGAAAACGATCCGTAATCCAAACGCGCGACGATTGAATTCGCGTTGGTCTCGTTGCCGCCCGTGCTCATCTTGTCTTTCGTGAAGAACGGTTCTGACGGTGCAAGAATCGTCAGCAGCGCACCCCCACCGAGATCGTATTTCGTTCCCTGCTTTGCAGTCTCGTAGTGTGCGCCGCTCAAGCTCACGGCAGCTTTGTAATCGTCGTAGAACTGCGTCAGCGAAGTCGATTTCGGCGACCGGCGGTTAAGCGGAGGTGGTGGTTTTGGAGCGGGTTGCTTCTGTTTTGGCGCCGGTGTCGCTTGCGGCGCAATGCTCGGCAGTTGCCCGTTGTCGATAACATTCAACACCTTGACCGCTTTGAAAACCTCAGTCGCGCCGCCAATGTGATCGGGATGCGGATGAGTCGCGATGAAATAATCGAGTTGTTGAATGTTGTTACGCTTGAGTGCCTCGACTACGGCCTTGCCCTTCGACGTGTCGCCGGCATCGATCAGCACGGTCTTCCCCGCCGGTGAGGTGATGAGAATCGAATCGCCATTGATTGGACCAACGTCGAGAACGCGAATCGTCAGTTCACCACCGGACGCAGGCGGTGGCTGCGTTCGCCACCACGGAAGGACATATCTCCAGCCGACGTAAGCGCCCGCCGCGGCGACTGCCAGAAGAACTGCAATTGCACAACCACAGCCTCGAGTAGCTCGTCCCAATCAGAAATCCTCGTCTTTGAATCTAAAGAATAAACGCGGCTGGCCCGGAGGAGAATCAACCTGATTGGCCACACGTAAAACGACCGGCACCACTGAGTAATCGCCTCGCGCGTAAGCCTCGAACGCGTCCTTGGCTTTTACAACTTCCCAGATCGACTCGCGTGAGACGACCTGTTCCACCATCAGCGCCAGTCGTTCATCATCCTTTGTTTTGAACTTGAGTGGTGTTTTGAAAGTTAATGTTTTGGTGGCGTAAGCGGGCAGCGAAAAACCTTCGACTCTGTTCGCGACGAAGCGAATCTCATTCTTCGGATTGATTGTCACCAGCGAGTATCGGAGTCCGAGCATTTTGAGTTCGGTGTTGTTGCCTAACGAAAGCTTGACGAAAAAGCCTTTGTCTGTTTTGACGAGCGAAGCTTCGTGAACGCTCAGCGGCAAATCGAGAACCTGGAAAACTTCGACCGAGAGATCGCCTGACTGCACCGGAAGATCTCTCGCGCAAAGTCGCGCAGGCGCAAAGAGGGCCAGCAGCATAAGTAGTGCTGTCTTGCTTAGCATCTCAGCCTTCCGCAGCTACTGATTCATGATCGCGCTCCCACATCGTCTCCGCTTCTCTCGTGATCCGCGTGGGATATCGACCATTCCAGCACGCCACACACGACGCGTCCGCGCTCAATCCCGTCGCCGCGATCATTCCCTCGAGCGACAAGTAACCGAGCGAATCGGCCTCGATGAATTTTTCGATTTCCTCGATACTCATCTGCGCCGCGATCAGCTCGGACTTGTCTGGCGTGTCGACGCCGTAGTAACACGGACTGATCGTCGGCGGACAACTGATGCGCACGTGAATCTCTTTTGCTCCCGCCTCACGGATCATGCGCACGATCTTTTTCGACGTCGTGCCACGCACGATCGAGTCGTCGATCAAAACCACGCGCCTGCCGTTGATCAGATCGCGGACCGGATTCAGCTTGATGCGCACGCCAAACGAGCGAATCGATTGCCGCGGCTCGATGAACGTGCGTCCAACGTAATGATTCCTGACGAGTCCAAAACGAAAACTCAAGCCACTCTCCGCCGCGTAACCAATCGCGGCCGCGACTCCCGAATCCGGAACCGGCACAACGATGTCCGCTTCCGCCGGCTGCTCGATCGCAAGCCTGCGTCCCATCTTGTGTCGCGACTCGTTAATCGATTTACCGTAGATCAGCGAATCGGGTCGCGCGAAATAAACGTGCTCGAACAGGCACATTGAATGCTTCTGCGGCGGCAGCGGATGCGAGGAACGCAACCCGTCCTGATCGATCACGATCATCTCGCCTGGTTCTATGTCGCGTACGTACTGCGCATCGATCAGATCAAACGCACACGTCTCGGATGCGATCACCCACGCATCGCCCAGCCGTCCAAGTGCGAGCGGGCGAAAGCCGCGGCTGTCGCGAATCGCAATCAACTCATGCGGCGTGAGAAACAGCATCGAAAACGCGCCTTCAGTGCCAGTCAAAACCTGAGGTATCGCTTCGCGCACCGGCAAACGCGATCGCGCGACACCGTGCAGCACGACTTCCGTGTCCGAAGTCGACGAGAAGATCGCGCCTTCGCGTTCGAGACGCAGTCGCTCTTCACGTGCGAACGGAAGGTTGCCGTTATGACAAACTGCGATCTGCCCGTGCTGGCAAGTCACGCAGAAAGGCTGCGCTTCGAGAATCGAGACTTCGCCCGAGGTCGAGTAGCGCACGTGTCCGATCGCGCTGGAGCCGATTAATCGGTTCAGGTGCGTTTGGTTGAAGGCTTCGTTGACGTGACCCATGGCGCGCTCGAATCGCAGCTCGTTGCCATCCGAAGCGACGATGCCGCACGATTCTTGTCCGCGATGCTGTAGCGCGTACAAGCCAAGATAGGTCAATGGCGCCGCTTCGGGATGTCCGTAAATTCCGAAGACGCCACACTCTTCACGCAGCTTGCTGATCTCGATTTCGGTCAATTGAGTTGTCCTGGTTTGCGGGCTCGGGTTACGGCGGCAATCATAACACTGCCGATTGCCAATTGCCGATTGTCGATTTAGCAGTGTTATGATTTGGTTGCCATGCGAATTTACTCGGTTGCTTTGGTTATACTCGTATCGTTATCAGCGCTGGGCGCCGGCCGCGAAACTCCAAACAGTTATGCGCGACCCGCGACACAGTTATACCGGCGCTATTGCGTCTCGTGTCACGGCACCGATGGCAAGTCCAAAACTTCGAAAGGCAGGTATAGCCACGCGCGCGATCTTACAGACGCGGACTGGCAGTCCGACGTCAGCGACGAACGCATCTTCAACTCGATCACGAACGGCCGCAACATACGCGGCAACATGCCTCCCTTCGGGCAGAAACTGAAGGAAGACGAAATCAACTCCCTGGTCACCTTTGTTCGCCAACTGAAAGGATAGCCTGAAAGGATAGTCGCAACCGCACGCCATGTTTTCCAAACGTCCATTTCGCGGCCTGCTGATCCTCGCGCTGCAAGTTGCGTTGATTGTCGTGCTGATCGGCGCGGGATGGCTCATCTACCGCACACTGCCGGACAACGGCACTGAGGCCTCGAGCCAGGGAACGACGACGTTACAGATCTTTCTTCGCCAGACACCCGACAGTGTAGGACCAGCAACGGACGTAACCGTAAGTCTTTATCCGGTGGATATC
>Ga0070681_10002358_pt1 | contig 17245 bp, 13 predicted proteins | sample KBSC83BmetaG_FD_65650 | JGI IMG/M metagenome (GOLD analysis project Ga0070681, IMG submission 65650) | Corn rhizosphere microbial communities from Kellogg Biological Station, Michigan, USA - KBS C8-3B metaG | ecosystem: Host-associated > Plants > Roots > Rhizosphere | place: USA: Michigan...
CCGCACACGGCGTCGCCACCCTGACGCGCCTAACGACGACCGGCGAGCAGCGCATTGCGAGGCGCGAGGTCACGGTCGAGTTCCACGACGTCTGGTTCGCGTACGACATCGCGCACGTCGCCCGGGCCACGACGACGGGAGAGCAGTCTCCCGAATGGATCCTCAAGGGCGTGAGCTTCCGCGCGAAGCCCGGCGAGACAGTGGCGCTCGTAGGACACACCGGTGCGGGGAAGACGACGATCGTGAATCTCCTCCTCCGGTTCTACGATCCCCAACGCGGGCGCATCACCGTGAACGGCATCGACATTCGCGAGATGCCTGTCGACGAGCTGCGCGCGCTGATCGGCTACGTGCAGCAGGACATCTTTCTCTTTGCCGGTGACGTCGCGAGCAACATCCGGCTCTCGAATCCCTTGAGTGACGAGGACGTTGCAAAGGCGGCGGCGCGCGTCGGGGCGGATCGCATCATCCGACACTTTCCCGACGGCTACTCACACGTGCTCGGAGAACGTGGGGCGTCCATCAGTGTCGGCGAGCGACAGCTGCTCTCGTTCGCTCGGGCGATCGCCGCCGATCCGGCGCTGCTCGTCCTCGACGAAGCGACGAGTGCGGTCGACAGCGAGATCGAAGCGGAGATTCAGCGGGCGCTCGGCATTCTCATGACGGGAAGGACAACGATCGCCATCGCGCACCGGCTGAGCACCATCGTCGGCGCGGATGAGATTCTCGTTCTCCACCACGGCCAGGTACGCGAGCGCGGCACGCATCGTGAGCTGATGGCGAAGGCGGGATTGTATGAGCGGCTGTATCGGTTGCAGACCGGCGTCATGAGCGGGCGAGTCGACTCACCTCGTGCACTTGCGAGCGGAATGTGAGCGGATCGCGTATGTGTTGCGCGCGTACAACGCGCCAACTCCTGCATTTTGGGCCGCTTGCCAGGCTCGGGGTGGGTGGGGTAGTTTCTGCCGACCCTGCTCGCTGCGCTCGCAGGAGCTCTTGGGGGTCTCGCGCGCGTCCCGCACGCGATCTGGTCCGCCGCGCCAGCGCCACTCGATGCCGGTTCTCCGAATCAATGATGCGGAACACTCGCTTGGGTCCGGGACGACACGACTCGGTGGTGGAGGCGACGTCGACATTCGGGTATCGGAGGACGAACAGCTTGGTACGCAGGCGGTGATCGACCTCTCCGAGGGCCACACGGTCATTCGGCGTCAAGGTGACGCCGCGGTGAAGGTGAACGGCGTGCCCCTTGGCGCCGAGCCGACGCCGCTGATGCACGGTGACAAGATCGAGATCGCCGGGCGCGATCTGTTTTACGCCGAGGACACCAAGGGCGGCACGACGCGCCACGTGATGCAGTCTGACGTGCGCTCGATCCTCGAGAAGCGGCAGGGTGGACCACGCGGGACGATCGGCTCCGGCGGGCGGCTGGTCTCCCTCGTGGACGGCAAGGAGTACATCGTGACTGAGCGAGGGATCACGATGGGCCGCGATGCGAGCTCGGACGTGGTCGTCGCGCAGAGCGAGGTCTCGCGAAAGCACGCGGAGATCATCCCGTCGGAGCGCGGCTACCTGCTCCACGACCACAGCACCAACGGCGTCTACGTGAACGGCGTCCGCGTGCTCCAGTCACAGGTGCTCTCCCGCTCGGACATCGTTCGGGTCGGCTCGGAGGAGTTTCGGTTTTACGCCGATGTCATGATCTCGGGATCGATGCCGAAGGCGTCGATGCCGGGCGCCACTCCGCCAACGTCATCGGCGGCCGCGCCAGCGGCATCCAGCACCATCACTCCACAGCCGGCACCGATCCCGCTTGCGGACGCGGCTCCGGAGCAGCCAGCGGCCGCGCCGGCGAAGCCAGTGCCGCCGCTCGCGCCGGCCGTCGCCGCGTCGTCGGCCGCGGACACGCTCCGCGTTGCCGCCGTGCCAGACGACGCGACCGCGCAGCCAGCCGCGGCCGGCGATTCGCGTCCACTCCTCGCTTTCCTCGAGGTCATCAACGAGAGCTTCGAGCGCGGCAAGCGATTCGAGATCCGCGTTCCGCTCGCGCATGTCGGACGCGGAGCGCACAACGACGTCGTCATCGACGACGATAGCGTATCGGATACTCACGCCAAGCTGCAGCGTCGTGAGGACGGGTGGTACCTCATCGACCTCGGCTCGACGAATGGGACGTATGTCGGCGGCTCGCGCCTTACGAGCGAGCGACGTCTGGATGGCGCGCCCGACGTGCGCTTTGGCGGGGTGAAGTTGAGGTTCCGTCCCGCGGACGCGCCGGTGCCTGCCGCAAAGAGCACGCGGGCAATTGCCGCGACGCCCATCGACAGGACCAAGCTGCCGCCGCGCGAGCCGCGTCAGGCGGCGCCGCCGAAGCAGCCAGCCGCGCCCGCGCCAGCCGCGCAATCGGCAGAAAAGTCGGGTACTTCCGCTTGGACCTGGGTCGCGATATTGATTGCCGCCGCCGTCGTCATTTTTTACCTCCTGAAGAGCTGACGAGTTGATAGTGCGTCTGCTTCACGCTGCTCGGACCGATGTCGGGATGATCCGCTCCGGCAATGAAGACAACTTCGCCGTGGAGGCGAACGACCAGCGCGGTCTCTTCATTGTCGCCGACGGAATGGGCGGCCACGCCGCTGGCGAGGTCGCGAGCGAGATGGCCGTCCAGATCGTGCTGCGCGAGCTGATGGAGATCCGCGACCTCGAGACGAACGGGGTCGACAAGCGCCTCGCCGAGGCATTGAAGACGGCGAACCGGGCCATCCATGAGCGAACGCTCATCGAGGTCGACAAGCAGGGAATGGGCACGACCGTATCCGTGCTCATCATCTCCGGGCGGCGCTATCTGATCGGACAGGTGGGTGACTCGCGCGTCTATCTGCTGCGCGACGGCGCCCTGACTCAGTTGACGAAGGATCACTCGTACGTGCAGGAGCAGGTGGACGCGGGCTTTCTCACCCCCGAGCAGGCACGCTACCACCCGTACAGCAACGTCATCACGCGCTGCGTCGGCGCGAGTCCGGACGTCGAGCCCGACGTGTATCGCGGCGAGGTCAAGCTCGGCGATGTCTACCTCGTCGCGAGCGACGGCCTGACGGGTATGGTCGACGACCGCCGGCTCCAGACGCTGCTCATCTCGCGCTGGACGCCGGACAAGAAGGTGCATCAGCTCATCTCCGAGGCGAATGGCCGCGGCGGTCTCGACAACATCACGGCGATCGTCGTCGAGATCGCGGATGTCGACGGATCGCGCTCGGACACGCCAACGGGACCAATGGCGACGCAGCCGCGCACAACATGAGTGACGAGACGGTCGCGTCCGTCGCTCAGCTCTATCTCGGTAACATCCTCTACGCGCTCGAGCGCGCCGCGCTGAGCCTCGAGGAAGACGACCGGCGCGACGACGCGGCGTTCTATCGGGGGATCGCGCGCAAGCTCGCCGAAGCACGCGGCCGGGAGCGCGGAGCCCAGATCGAAGCGCGATAACCCGCGCTTTCGCGATGTGGCGCGGCGCGCAATATTAGCCGCGCCAAGTTGGACTCCCTCCCGAGGACCCCATGCACATCCGTTCGACTCGGCGCATCGCGCTCATCGCCGCTGCGCTGACCGCTGCCGCCATTCCGGCGCGCGCCCAGAAGGCCGCGTCGAAGCCTTCGCTCGCCGGCTTCGATCAGTACATCACGAAAACGATGCAGGACTGGAAGGATCCCGGTCTCGCCATCGCCGTCGTGAAGGACGATTCCATCGTTCTGATGAAGGGATATGGAACGCGCACGATGGGAAAGACCGAGCCGGTCGACGAGCACACGATGTTCGCGATCGGGTCATCGTCGAAAGCGTTCACGGCGACGCTCGTGGCGATGCTCGTCGATCAGGGGAAAATGAAGTGGGACGACCCCGCGACCGCGTATCTGCCTGGTCTGCAACTGTACGACCCGTACGTCACGCGCGAGCTCACGGTGCGCGACCTGCTCACGCACCGCAGCGGCCTGGCTCGCGGCGACGTCATGTGGTACGCGACCGACTACAACCGCGACGAGATTTTGCGGCGCGTGCGCTTCCTCAAGCCGACGTGGAGCGTGCGGTCGCGCTTCGGCTACCAGAACATCATGTACCTCGCCGCGGGGCAGGCGGCGGCGAGAGCGGCGGGCACCACGTGGGACGAGCTGGTGCGCGATCGCATCTTCTCGCCGTTAGGCATGACGGAGTCGAATACGTCGGTGCGCGAGCTCGCCGGCAGGGCGAACGTCGCCACGCCGCACACCGACGTCAATGACACGCTGATGACCGTGCCGTGGCACAACATCGACAACATCGGTCCCGCGGGCTCGATCAACTCGAACGTGTTCGACATGATCAAGTGGGTGCGCTTCCAGCTCGCGCAGGGCAAGGCCGGCGGGAAGTCGCTCGTGAGCGCGTCCGCACTCGGCGAGACGCACACGGCGCAGATGACGATTCCCGTCAGCGCCGATGGGCGACAGCTCAATCCGTACACGCATCTGCAGTCGTACGGGATGGGGTGGTTTCTGCAGGACTATCGTGGGCGCGAGCTCGATCAGCACGGTGGCAACATCGACGGGATGAGCGCGATGGTCGCGATCATGCCGGAGGAGAAGATCGGGCTGGTGATCCTCACGAACGCCAATGGCTCGCCCGTGCCGACGATCGCGATGAACCGCGTGCTCGACGCTCTGCTCAACGAGCCGGCGCGCGACTGGAACGCGGAGTACCGGAAGCAGTTCGACAAGCTGCGTGCGCAGGCGAAGGAAGCAGAGCAGAAGCGTCTCGCTCAGCGCACGATGGGAACCAAGCCCTCGCTGGCGCTCGATCGATACGCCGGCGTGTACAGCGACAGCATGTACGGCGATATCAGCGTGCGCATGGACAATGGCGCGCTGCGCCTGAAGTACGGAACGGCGTACGACGGGACGTTGGAGCACTGGCACTACGATACGTTCCGCGCGAACATGCAGAGCCGCGCCATGGGCCAGCCGTTCGTGACTTTCGCACTCGGCTCAGACGGCAAGGTAAAGAGCCTGGACTTCGAGGGGATCGGCTCGTTTGGCCGGAAGCCGGACGCTCCCGATACGACGCGCAAGATCGTGCTCGCGGCGAACGAGGCGGGGAAGCTTACGGGCACCTTCGTCTCGGATGCGCCCGCGCTCTCGATCGATGTGAGCTACGACGGCGAGCTGAAGCTCACGGTGCCGGGCCAGCCGGTGTACACGCTCCTCGCCGACACACCGACGCGATTCCGCCTAACGGGTACGAACATTCCCGCGGGTTTCTTCCTCGAGTATGAGATGGCGAATGGTGCGGTGAAATCGGTGCGGCTGATTCAACCCACGCCGCGGCCGACGTTGACATTCGTGCCGAAGCGCTAATGGCATAAGCTGTCGGAGCCGCATAAACGGCGGAGACCGCGTAGACTGCGGGAACCGCGTGAACTGCGGGAACCGCGTGAACTGCGGGAACCGCGTAAACTGCGGGAACCGCGTAAACTGCGGGAACCGCGTAAACTGCGGGAACCGCGTGAATGGCGTTACGGATGCGGACTGGCGGGCGCGCAGCGCCCGCCTTCCTTTTTCGCACCGCCGTTCACGCGGTATCCGCTCCATATGCGGTTCCCGCTCCATATGCGGTTCCCGCTCCATACGCGGTCCCCGCTTCATACGCGGTCCCCGCTTCATACGCGGTCCCCGCCTCATACGCCGTCCCCGCTTCATACGCGGTCCCCGCTTCATACGCGGTCTCACAGCTTATGCGGTTACCGCTCCCTATGCGGTCTGCGCGACCTCGTTGCGCGAGAGGGCTACAAGCGCGAGGATGCGCTCGCGCGCTAGACGCACGGGGCGGCACGTGAAGACGCGCAGCCAGCGCGCCGAGCGATAGAACTCCTCGGCGAGCTTGGGGAGATTGATCGCGCCATCGGCGCTGCCCGTTAGGCGGAAGACCTCACCGTCGCGACGCTGAACGGGGAGGTCGAGGCCGAGCATCTGCGTCTTCGTCGGGTAGTCGAGCAGAAGCTCGCCTGGGTTCAGCCCGAGCTCGCGGGCAAGCGCGTCCTCGACACGGCGGGTGAGCGACGGGTCGTCGGCGATCCATTCGGCTGCTTCCGGGGTGAGGTCGCCGGCTGGGCACTGGAACGCGCGCTTGAACAGCCGGCGCTCTCGTAAGGCGGCAAGGAGCGGACTTGGTGCGCGGCGCGCGAGGTCGTGCAGCAACCCCTCGTCCGTGAACGCCGCCAGTGTCTGTGCATCGAGCGAGCCCGCATTCACCGCATCGGCGACGAGGCGCTTGTACATCGCTGTCGCGCTGCGCACGGCGTGATGCCAGTAGACGTTCCGGTACATCTGGTACCGCGCGAAGAGCAGCGATTCCAGCGCCGAGAGTCCCTTCTCGATGATTCCGATTTCGGGACCGGATCTCCCCTCGACAATGGTGAGGGAGTTGAGCAGCCGGTCGACGTCGATCTCACCGTAGGGCACTCCGCACATGAAGGCATCGCGCCGCAGATAGTCCAGCTTGTCGAGATCGAGTGACCCGGAGATGAGGCGCTGCAGCGGGCTCCGGCTCTCGCCGCGGATGAGCGCCATGATCTCGTTAGGCGTTTCGTCACCCATCTCGGAGCGGAGGATGTCGGCGATGGCGCCGTCCGTGATCAACGGCCGTGCGACCTCCTCGTGATGCAAAGCGCCGATCTCCTCGAGCGCGTGCGAGAACGGGTAGTGGCCGACGTCGTGGAGCAGCGCCGCGATCCGGATCGTCGAGCAGGCGAGGCGCGGGATCCCGGCGAGCGCGCCTCGCTCGTCCAGCAGTGAGAGGGCGCGCCGCGCCAGGTGATACGTGCCGAGTGCATGCTCGAACCGACTGTGCGTCGCGCCCGGGTAAACGAGGAACGCGAGGCCGAGCTGGCGCACGTAGCGCAGCCGCTGGAACGCCGGCGAATCGACCAGCCGCATCGCCAGGGGATCGACCGCGACGTTATTCCAGAGGGGATCGCGGATGATTTCCATCGTGGGCATCGTCTAGCGACGACAACTCCTCGCGAGCAGAGGCATCAACGGTATGAAAAACGAAACTGCCTGAAACAGCTCGGAAAGGGCCTGATCTTATTCATTTCGAATCCGGCCCTTTCCTGGCTGTTTCAGGCAGTTTCGGCCTTCAACAATAGCAGCTCTGACTTTGTTTGTGGTACCGAGGGAGCACCGCACCGGCCTGCTAGATTCTTGGTCCGGCGTTACGGACTGCGTCGCTCACAAAGCTTTCGAACTTTGTAAAGTTCTCCCGGAACATTCCCGCGAGCTTCTTCGCCTGCGCGTCGTAGGCCGACGCGTCCTTCCACGTCTCACGCGGCCGCAGCACGCTCTTCGGGACGCCCGGGATTTCCGTGGGCGTCGCGAGGCCGAATACGGGATCGGTTTCCGTTTTCGCGTTCGCTAGATCGCCGCGCAGCAGCGCATTCACCATCTCGCGCGTGTGCGACAGCTTCATGCGCGACCCGACGCCGTACGCGCCGCCCGTCCAGCCCGTGTTCACGAGCCACACGCTCGCTCCGTGCTCATCGATGAGGCGGCCGAGCATCTCGGCGTACTTCCACGGGTGCCAGACGAGGAAGACCGCGCCGAAGCAGGAAGAGAAGGTGGCCTGTGGCTCCTTCACGCCCCGCTCTGTACCCGCGACCTTCGCCGTGTAGCCCGAGAGGAAGTAGTACATGGCCTGCTCGCGCGTGAGCTTCGCGACCGGCGGCAGCACGCCGTACGCGTCGGCCGTGAGGAAGACGATGTTCTTCGGGTGGCCGCCGCGCCCGTTAGGCACGAAGTTCGGAATGTAGTGCAGCGGATACGACGCCCGCGTGTTTTCCGTGATCGACTGGTCCTCGAACTTTACGCGACGCGTGATTGGATCGAGTACCACATTCTCGAGGATCGTGCCGAACATTTGCGTGGTGCGGTAGATGTCCGGCTCTCCCTCCGCCGAGAGATTGATCACCTTGGCGTAGCAGCCGCCCTCGAAGTTGAAGACGCCTTCGGGAGACCAGCCATGCTCGTCATCGCCGATCAGCGCGCGCTCGCGATCCGCCGAGAGCGTCGTCTTGCCCGTACCTGAGAGACCGAAGAAGAGCGCTGTGTCGCCGGCCTTTCCGACGTTCGCCGAGCAGTGCATCGAGAGGACGCCCTGCTTCGGCAGGTAGTAGTTCATCACCGTGAACATCGCCTTCTTGAGCTCACCGGCGTAGCGCGTTCCGCCGATGAGGATCATGCGTTTGGCGAGGTTCAGCACGATGAACGTGGTGGTGCGCGTTCCGTGCTTCACCGGATCTGCCTGGAACTCCGGCGCGTGAAGCACCGTGAAGTTCGGGTCGAACGTCGCGAGCTCGGCGACGTCCGGCCGGATGAACATGTTCCGGACGAACGCCATGTGCCATGCGCTCGGCGAGACGTATCGCACCGAGAGCCGATACTTCGGATCGGCACCGCAGTAGAGATCCTGGACGTAGAGCTCCTCGCGATCGTTCAGGTAGGCTCTTACGTCCGAGAGCAGCAGCTCGAACTTCTCCGGCGCAAAGGGCTGATTGACCTTTCCCCAGTCCACGTCCTTCTCCGACTGTGGCTCACGCACCACAAACTTGTCGTTCGGGGACCGCCCCGTGTGCGGCGACGTGATGGCGCGAAATGGTCCCATCTCGGCGAAGTCGCCCTCGGCCCGGTGCGCGGCGTTCTGGATCAGCACCGGCGCGAGCAGATTCCAGTGGACTTCGCCGTTAGGCGCCAGTCCCTGCGCCTCCAGACCAACGCGACCCTGAAGATCGGCGGATTCCTGCTGCGGCTGCGTCTGCGTTGCCATATCGGTCATAACCTCGAGTAGACTGTCGGCGCGATGCCGTTGGCGGGTGTGCTGCGCGCCGCCGCCGGCTCCGCTGGCTGTGAGCGCCCCTGCGCGTCGACGACCGCGACCGCGGTCATGTTGACGATGTCCTGCACATCGGCGCCGCGCTCGAGCACGTGGACGGGGCGACTCATGCCGACGAGAATCGGGCCGATGGCCGTCGCCGCACCCAGATGATCGAGCAATTTGTACGCGATGTTCCCCGCGCTCAGGTTCGGGAAGATCAACACGTTCGCCTGAGACTTGAGCGCGCTGAAGGGATAATCGCGCTGCAAGATCTCGGTATCGAAAGCCGTGTCGGCCTGCATCTCGCCGTCCACGATCAGCGAGGGATCGCGCTGACGAAGCAACTGCACGGCGCGCGCCACTTTTTCGGCCTCGGGGTGACGCACGGAGCCGAAGTTGGAGAAGGACAACATGGCGATGCGGGGCTCGATGCCGAACGTCCGCGTCACGCGACTCGCGGCGAACGCGATCTGCGCGAGCTGCTCCGCCGTCGGATCGATGTTCACCGTCGTGTCGGCGCAGAAAACGACATGCTTCTCGAGCACGAGCATGTACATGCCGCTCACGAGGCCCGACTTCGGATGGGCACCGACCACCTCGAGTGCCGGGCGAATTGTCTCTGGGTAGTGGAGGTTCACGCCGGAGAGCAGGGCGTCCGCGTCGCCGCGGGCCACCATGCACGATCCGAAGTAATTCCCGTTGTACAGGCGGCGTCGGGCTTCCTCGAGACTCATCCCCTTCCGCTGGCGCTTCGCCCACATGAAGTGGGCGTACGCGTCGCGCCGAGGCGAGCTCGATGGATCCTCGATCTCGATGTCGTCGAGGGAGACGTTCATCTGCGCGGCCGTCCGCTCGATCGCCGCGCGATTGCCGAGCAGGATCGGGTGAGCGATGCCTTCGTCGACGACGATCTGCGCCGCGCGGATGATCTTGGGCTCCTCACCCTCGGGGTAGACGACTCGTTTCGGCGTCGCGCTCGCCCGGTTGATGAGCCCGCGCATGATTCCGCGCGCGCGGCCAAGCCGTGATTCGAGGCGCTCGCGATAGGCGTCGAGCTCGACGAAGTCGTTCGCCGCCCCGCTTGCGACCGCCGCCCAGGCCACGGCCGGCGCGACCCAGAGCAGGACGCGCGGATCGAAGGGGAAAGGAATCAGATACTCGGGACCGAACTTCACCTGCTGCAGCCCGTAGAGCGACGCCACGCTGTCCGGCACGTCCTGCTTCGCGAGAAGGGCCAGCGCTTTGGTCGCCGCCATCTTCATCTCCTCGTTGATCTCCGTCGCGCGCACGTCGAGCGCGCCGCGGAAGATGAACGGGAAGCCGAGGACGTTGTTGACCTGGTTCGGGTAGTCGCTGCGGCCCGTGGCGACGATGGCATCGTCACGCACGGCTCGCACTTCGTCGGGGAGGATCTCCGGTACCGGGTTGGCAAGCGCGAAGACGATGGGTCGCGGAGCCATCTTCGCGATCATCGCGCCGTCCACGGCACCGGCGACCGAAAGTCCCACGAACACGTCGGCACCGACCAACGCATCGGCGACGGTGCGAGCCTTCGTGTCGACCTGGAATCGCGCCTTGTACGGATCCATGTCGCCGGTGCGCCCCGAGTAGATGACGCCCTGGCGGTCGCACATGAGTATATGCTCACGCTTCACGCCGAGCCGCACGTAGTGCTCGGCGGTGGAGATCGCGGCCGCACCCGCGCCCGAGAAGACGACGCGGACCTGTTCGATGTCCTTCTTGACGATCTCGAGCGCGTTCAGGAGCGCGGCACCGGAGATGATGGCGGTGCCGTGCTGGTCATCGTGAAACACGGGAACCCGCATCGTCTTGCGGAGCGTCTCCTCGATGTAGAAGCAGTCTGGCGCGCGGATGTCCTCGAGGTTGATTCCGCCGACCGTGGGCTCGAGCAGCTGGCAGAACTTGATGACGTCGTCCGGGTTCTCGGAGCCAACCTCGATGTCGAAGACGTCGATGTCCGCGAACTGCTTGAAGAGGTTCCCTTTCCCCTCCATCACCGGCTTTCCGGCCAGCGCGCCGATGTTGCCGAGTCCGAGCACGGCGGTCCCGTTGGTCACGACCGCGACGAGGTTGCCCTTCGCCGTGTACGTGTACGCGAGATCCGCGTCGTTCTTGATCTCGAGACAGGGTTCGGCGACCCCGGGGGAATACGCGAGTGAGAGGTCGCGCTGGTTCGTCAGCGGCTTGGTCGGAACGACGGCGATCTTGCCGGGCCGGCCGCGGGCGTGATAGTCGAGTGCGTCCTGTTTCTTTGTCATAGAGGCAGACAAGAACAATAGCGCAATGGACCCGCTAACCGTGAGAGGGGCAGAGGGTTAGGCCCGGGTCGTGCTCCCCGCGGCGTAGCGCCGCAGCCGAGCCAGCATCCGCGAGTCGGTCTTTGTCGCGTCGTTGAGCTTTGGCGTCTCGATGAGCTTGGGAATCTCGACCAGTCGCTCGTCGGTCATGATGCGGCGAAAGGGGCCCGGGCCGAGCGATCCCTCGCCGATCAGCTCGTGCCGGTCGCGCCGGGACCCGAATGGCGTCTTCGAGTCGTTCAGGTGCAATACCCGCAGACGCTCGATCCCGACGACGTCGGCAAATTGGCGCCAGACGCCGTCGTAGTCGTTCACGAGGTCATAGCCCGCGGAATAGGCGTGGCAGGTGTCGACGCAGACGCCCATTCGCGGGCGCACGGCAGGGGAGACTTTCCCGATGAGCGACGCGAGCTCCTCGAACGAGCTTCCGATCGCCGTCCCCGAGCCAGACGTCAGCTCCATGCACAGAATCGTCCTTCCCGGTACCCGCTCCAGCGCCTCGGTGATCGCGTCGGCGTTCCGCTGGACGCCGCTCTCGCGATCGTCGATGAAGTTCCCGGGATGCGAGACGAGATAGTGCAGGCCGAGCGCCTCGCAGCGAGCGAGCTCGGCGACGAACGATTCGATCGATCGGCGGCGGAGCGTCGGGTCGGGGCTCGCGAGGTTTATGAGATACGAATCATGCGCGACGGTGGCGCGCACTTTTGTCTCGGCGAGCGCGCGCCGGAAGTCGACGCACTCGTCGTCGGCGCAACTGCGCTCGGCCCAACGCTGCGCAAGCTTCGTGAAGATCTGCATTGCGGTGGCGCCGATCGCCTTTGCGCGTGCTGGCGCCTCGTGCGTGCCGCCGGCGATGGAGACGTGGGCCCCGAGCAACAGGTCCTTCGGAGCGCTCCGAGTCTTGTCGTCTTTCTTCTTCGCCGATCGGCGTTGGGCCTTCGCTGCGGCGGCCTTCCTTGGCGCTCTTTTCTGCTTCATTGCTACATCCGTAGACATCCATCAAATAAAGCAGCAGCGTTGGCGCGGACACACACGAACACTGGCGGACTTTCGCGGACCGCTCCTCATTCGTGACGACTCCGTTCGCGACGAGCCTCGAATGCTTGTGAGAGGCACACCGGTAGAGTACTGGCGACAGAGCTACCCAAGGCCGTTCACAAAGAATGATCGTCCGGGCTCGTGGCGCTACAGCCCGTTGCGCCGAGAGGAGCGGTCCGCGACAAGTCCGCCAGTGTCCGCGTCAGTCCGCGCCAACGCTGTTGACCCGGGCGAATGGCTCAGGCGTCGTACTCTTTCTGCCGGCCGCGGAGCACCTTGCCGCAGCGCGGGCAGTGCAGGGTAACGTCGTCGTCGTCGTCGCGAAGGTAGTCATAGCGCCGCCCGCACGCGCATTCACCCTCGAGCGCGTCGTGGCCGCAGACGACGCAGTAGCGGTCATCGACCTCGTAGCCGCGGAAACGCGCGCAGACGGTGCATCGCTTGGTGACGACGGTCATTCGAGTCTCCTAACGTTCGCCGCGGAGCCAGCTCGCCGGATCGACGGCAGGGCCGCCGTGGCGAATCTCGAAGTGAAGGTGTGGAGGCAGGTCGGGATCGGAGATGCCGACCGTACCGAGCTGCTGCCCCTTGGCGACCGTCTCGCGGAGCGTGACGTCGGCGCGCGCGAGAGACCCGTAGATCGAGTAGTCGCCGCCGCCGTGCTCGACGATGATCGTCGTGCCGTACGTGCCTAACGAACCGACGCTCACCACCGTACCCGCGGCCACCGCACGCACGGGCGTGCCGACAGCGGCTCGAATGCCAACGCCGTTCCAACGAATCGTTGCGTTGCTGGCTGTTTGAGTCTTGCCATACGAGTAAACCAGCGGCCCATCGACCGGCCAGTCCAGCTGGCCGTAGTCACTCGTCTTGATCGTGCTCGCGCTGTGCGCCGCTGCGCCACGTGAGCTCTCCGTCTTGCGCCGCTCCGCCTCGAGGGAGGCGATGGTGCTCGCGAGCTGTGCCTCCGTGCGGCGCAGCTTGTCGAGGCTCTGCTCGGCGCGTCGTGCCGTGAGTTGCGCTTCGGCGAGCTTCGATTCGCGCTCGCGCTCGAGATCGCGGAGGTTGTCTTCCTCCATGCGCTTGTCGTTGCGATTCTGCTCCAGCGCTTCCTGGAGATGAACCAGCCGATCGCGTTCGCTCGCCACCTGGTCGCGCAGCTGCTCGACGCGCGCGACCAGGGCCTGGTCGTGGAGCGCCAGGGTATGCAGATACTTGTAACGCGCGATCAACTCGCCGAACGACTGGGCCGAGAGCAGTGCCTGGGTCGTGAAGAGCGGTCCGCGCTTGTAGATGTCGACGAGCCGGCGCCTGAGCGTCGCGCGCTTGTCGGCAAGCTCGCCTTCGGTGCGCACCATGTTCTGCGTCGCGCTGTCGACGTCGCTGTTGATGCTCGCAAGCTGCCGATCCAGCGCCGCAACGAGCCGCTCGGTCGTCGAGCGCCGGGCGTTCAGGTTCGCGACCTCTTCGGAGAGGTCATGAACGTTCGCACGAAGCTCGAGCATGCGCCGCTCCAGATCAGCGCGTTCCTGCCGGATGCGGTCGAGCTCCTCGCGCTGCGCCCGCAGCTTGTCCTGCGCTTGCGCGTGCAGCGGAACTGCCGCGCCAGCAAATAAGAGCAGCGCTCCGATCAGGACGCCCCGCACCCCGCGCCCCGGACCCCGCCTCCCGCCGCCCGCGGCCCGCATCCCGCCCGCCACTATCACACCCGCCGGAGATGCCGGCCGACGGAAAATGCGCTGCCCATGAGACCCATCATCGCGCCCGCGGCGAGGCCGATGAGCGCGGCGCGCTCGTCGAAGAAGACCGTCTGGAAGCTGAGGTAGCCGCTGACGACGTGAATGGCGAGCCACGTGAGCCCGAGCGCGAGCGCGCCGCCGAGGATGCCTTTGACGAACCCCTCGATCAGGAACGGCCGTCTGATGTAGCCGTCGGTCGCGCCGACGAGACGCATGATCGAGATCTCACGGCTTCGCGCCAGCACGGCCATTCGGATCGTCGCTCCGATGATGATCACCGCAACCGCGGCGAAGGCGAGTCCGAGCGCGACGGCAGCAACGCCGGCGATGTTTCGCAACTTATAAAGCTGAGTGATCCACTCCTCGCCAAAGCGCACGTCGTCGACGAAGCTCAGGGCCTTCAACCTATCGGCGACGCGGTGGACCGTGGCCGGATCGCGGAAGCCGGACTTGAGGTGCACGTCGAGCGACGGCGGGAGGAATTCCGCCTCGAACACGTCCTTGAACTCGCCGAGCTCCTTGCGCGCGCGCTCGAGCGCCTGCTCCTGCGTCACGAGATCGACGCTCTGGACCTCGGCGTACTTGGCGACCTCGTTCGCGGCGAGCGCGATCTGCTCCATTGGCGTCTTGTCGGAGACGAACGCGCGAATCTCGACGCGCTCCTCGACGTGCTCGAGCGCCTGGCGAATGTTCACGACGACGAGCCCGAAGAGCCCGACGGCGAACAGCGAGAAGGCGATCGTCGTTATGCTCAGCGCGCTCAGGAGCGGCGCGCGACGGAAGGCAAACAAGGAGTCGCGAACGGCGGGCATGGCTGATTATTCCGCAAAGCGTTCGATCGCCGCTCGCGCCGCCTCGGCGGAGTCGAAGACGATCTTGCCACGATTCAACTCGATCGACCGATAGTCGGAGCGACGAATCAGGTCGAGGTTGTGCGTCGCCATGAGCACCGCCGTGCCGCTCGCGTTGATGTCGCGCAGCAGCTGAAAGACGCCGCGCGTCGCCCGGTCATCGAGGTTTCCGGTGGGCTCGTCCGCGATGAGCAGGACGGGATCGTTCACCAGAGCCCGCGCGATCGCCACGCGCTGCTGCTCGCCACCGGACAGCTCGCGGGGATACGACATCGCCTTCGACGCGAGGCCTACCTGCGTCAACACGCGGCTCACCTTGCCGGCGATCGCCGAACGCGACGTCCCCGTGACCTCGAGCGCGAACGCGATGTTCGCCTCGGCGGTGCGGTCCTCGAGCAGCCGAAAGTCCTGGAAGACGATTCCAAGCTTCCGCCGGAGCTTCGGGATGTCGCGCGGCCGGATCGTGACCGAGCTCAGACCCGCGACGCGAACTTCGCCATCGGTGGGCCGCTCCTCCATGAAGATCAACTTGAGGATCGTGCTCTTGCCGGCCCCGCTCGGCCCCGTCAGAAAGACGAATTCTCCCTTGCCGACGCTGAAGGAGACGTCGTTCAGGGCTGCGCCCAGCTTGGGGTAGTCCTTGGTGACTTTGGTGAAACGAATCATGGCATACTGTCAGACGCGTCGTCGGTGAGACCGTCACCATCCGCGTCGACCAGTCGCCAACTCGAGCTCGTCGTGATCGTATCCAGGATGGCCTTGAGGAGGCCGATGACGATCGGGCCCAGCAGAATTCCAACGAGGCCGAACGTGTAGACTCCCGTCACCAATCCGACCAGCATCCAGTAGAAGTTGAGGACCTTCGAGCGCTCGGCGGCGATCTTCGGCCGGAGGAAGGTCGAAATGTAGATCGTGTTCACGAAGAAGCCGATCACGACCATGATGAGCGCCTGACCCGGTGCGTCGCGGAAGATCGCCAGCCAGCAGGCAACGGGCAGGTAGACGCTCCACGAGCCGACGATCGGGAAGAATCCGATAATAAACGACAGGATCGCCAGCACCCCCGCGAGCGGGACGTGGAAGGCGAGGTTCATGATCAGGATGATGACGGATTTGATCGCCTGCGTGAGAAAAGTCGAGTAGATCGCGCCGTAGAGTACGCCGCGGACGTTCTCTTCGAGCGAGGTGATCAACTCCTGATACCGCGGTGCAACCTTGCTGCGGAGATAGGCGCCGATGCGCTCGGCGTCGATCATGAAGTAGAAGGCCGTGAAGATGAAGATCGTCGCCGCGATCGCGAAGGTACCGAGCGCGGAGCGAATCACGTTCGGGATGCTCGTGCCGTAGTTCGACGCGATCACCACCCAGCGCTCGACCGATTCCCCGGTGTTGGCGTTCTGCAGAAAGGGAATGCGATGGAGCGCCGCGTCGATCTTGGACGCGATGTCTTGCCGATGCGTGTCGACGTAGGCGGCGACGTCCGCGATCTCGAGATAGCTGTAGATGAGGAGCGCGATGAGCGGCACGATGACGAGCAAGAGCGTCAGGCTCGCCGCCGTCGTCTTGTTGGGGATCGCCTTCAACAATCGCAGATACGCTGGCCGCAGATAGACCGCGACGACGACCCCGAGGATCGTCGCGATGATCACGGTACGCACCATGTACAGGAAGAGCACGAGGACGATGACGAACAGCGTCGTCGTCACGAGCATCCGCCGGAATTCCGGCAGCGTCAGCTCGGCGAGATTCTGATTGGTGCGCCGCTCGACTCGTCGGCGATCGCCGAGCGTGGGGCGTGCGATCTCGGTCATGAAATAGTCAACGCAGCGCTTGTTCGATGTCGGCGATGAGGTCGTCGGCCGACTCGATGCCGACGCTGAGACGGAGAAATCCGTCGGGTACGCCGGCGCGGGCGCGTTGCTCCGCGTCCACGTGCGCATGCGACGTGAACCGCGGTTCCGACACGAGGGAGTCCACGCCACCGAGGCTCGGCGCGTGGCGAAAGAGCTTGAGCTTGCGCACGAACCGCTCGGCAGCGCGTGCTCCACCTGCAAGCTCGAGCGCCATCATACCACCGAACCCATCAAGAAGCGTGCGCGCGATGTCGTGGTCCGGGTGCGAGGGAAGTCCCGGGTAGTGGACCCGCTTGATCTCCTTCCGCTCGGTGCACCAGCGGGCGATCGCCATCGCGTTCTCATTGTGGCGGCGGACGCGGACGTCGAGCGTCTTGATTCCGCGCTCGAGAAGCCAGCAGGCGAACGGGTCCGGCGCTTGCCCCCACAACATCATCTTCTGGCGCACTTCCTCGATGTACGCTTCGGTTCCGCAGACGGCTCCGCCTAACACATCGTGGTGGCCGTTGAGATACTTCGTGGCCGAGTGGATGACGACGTCGGCGCCGTGCTCG
>Ga0070681_10002359_pt1 | contig 17242 bp, 12 predicted proteins | sample KBSC83BmetaG_FD_65650 | JGI IMG/M metagenome (GOLD analysis project Ga0070681, IMG submission 65650) | Corn rhizosphere microbial communities from Kellogg Biological Station, Michigan, USA - KBS C8-3B metaG | ecosystem: Host-associated > Plants > Roots > Rhizosphere | place: USA: Michigan...
ACCGCCGTCTATCCGGGCGCGAATCCGAGCGTGCTCGCCCGGACGGTCGCCACGCCGTTGGAGGACGCCATCAACGGTGTCGAGCACATGTTGTACATGACGTCGTCCTCGACCGCTGACGGCACCGTCAATCTCACCGTGACCTTCGAGATCGGCACCAACGTCGATCTGGCGCAGGTCCAGGTTCAGAACCGCGTCGCCCAGGCGCAGGCGAGATTGCCGGACGAAGTGCGGCAGATCGGCGTCGTTACCCAGAAGCGGTCGCCCGACATCACCATGGTCGTGCACCTGTTCTCTCCGGACGGGCGCTACGATCCGGTGTATCTGCGCAACTACGCGCTGCTCAACGTGCGCAACGAGCTGTCGCGCATTCCGGGCGCCGGTCAGGTGTTCGTCTTCGGCGCCGGCGATTACGCGATGCGCATCTGGATGGATCCCAACAAGGTCGCATCGCACGGTCTGTCAGCGGGTGATGTGGTCCAGGCGATTCGCGAGCAGAACGTCCAGGTCGCCGCCGGAACGGTCGGCGCGCCACCGATGAATGATCCCGTCGCCTACCAGCTGACGGTAAACGCGCACGGACGTCTCGCCGACGAGAATGAGTTCGGCAACATCATCGTCAAGACGGGAGCCGACGGGGCAGTGACCCGGCTCCGCGACGTCGCGCGCATCGAGCTCGGACCCGGCACCTACGGGCTGCGCGCGCTGCTCGACAACAAGTCCGCGGTTGCGATCATCGTCTTCCAGGCGCCAGGCTCCAACGCGCTCGCGCTCTCCAGCGGCATTCGCTCCAAGATGGCCGAGCTCCAGACGCGCTTTCCGGAGGGAGTGAGCTGGTCGTCGGTTTACGATCCGACGCTGTTCGTCCGCGATTCCATCCACGAAGTCATCTACACACTGCTGCTGGCGACGCTGATGGTCGTCATCGTCGTCGTGCTGTTCCTGCAGACGTGGCGCGCTTCGATCATTCCGCTGGCGGCGGTGCCGATCTCGATCGTCGGAACGTTCGCGGTGATGCTGGCGACCGGTTTTTCCATCAACACCCTGTCGCTCTTTGGACTGGTGCTCGCCATCGGCATCGTCGTCGATGACGCCATCGTCGTCGTCGAGAATGTCGAGCGGCACATCGAGGAAGGATTGAGCCCGCTCGATGCCAGTCACCGGGCGATGGAAGAAGTGAGCGGACCGATCATCGCCATCGCGCTGGTGCTGAGCGCGGTGTTCGTACCGGTCGCGTTCATCAGCGGATTGACCGGACAGTTCTACCGGCAGTTCGCGCTGACGATTGCCTTCTCGACGCTCATCTCGGCGTTCAACTCGCTCACGCTCTCGCCAGCCCTCGCTGCACTGCTGCTCCGCCCGCGCGGCCTTCCGCCGGACGCGCCGACCCGCATCATGAATCGTTTGCTGGGTTGGGCGTTCGGTCCGTTCAATCGCGTGTTCGGACGCGGGTCGGCCGCGTATGGAAACGCGGTCCAGACGATAAGCCGTCGCAAGGTTGGCGCGCTTGCGGTGTACGGAGCGCTGGTGCTGGTCGGCATTCTCGGATTCGCGCGGGTGCCGAAGGGATTCGTTCCCAGTCAGGACAAGCGCTTCCTCGTCGCGATCGCGCAGCTGCCCGACGCCGCATCGCTCGATCGTACCGAAGCAGTAATTCGCCGGATGACCGATATCGCGCTGAAACAGCCCGGGGTCGAGCACGCGGTAGAGTTCCCCGGACTTTCGATCAGCTCGTTCGGGCCCAAGCCCAACGCGGGCATCATCTTCTTCGGCCTCAAGCCGTTCGATGAACGAAAAAGCAAGGACCTCAAGAGCGGCGCGATCCTGGCGGCGTTGAATCAGAAGTTTTCGACCATCCAGGAAGGCTTCACTGCCGTCTTCCCGCCGCCGGCGGTGAACGGACTCGGCGCCATCGGCGGATTCAAGCTGATGGTTGAGGACAAAGCCGGACTCGGCGATTCGACGCTCTACGCCGTCACGCAGCAGCTCGTCGGCCGGACCTACCAGAGTCCCAAGCTGGGCGGTCAGTTCTCGAGCTTCCAGATCAACGTTCCCCAGCTCTTCGCCGATGTCGATCGCGACAAGGCCAAGCAGCTCGGCGTCAGGCTCACCGATCTGTTCTCGACGCTGCAGATCTATCTCGGCTCCCAGTACGTCAACGACTTCAACAAGTTCGGTCGCACCTACCAGGTGATCGCGCAGGCGGATGCTCCGTATAGATCGACTGCCGATGACATCACCCAGCTCAAGGTTCGAAACGTACGCGGCGACATGGTCCCGCTCGGGTCGTTGCTCACCGTGAAACAGTCGTACGGTCCCGATCAGATCACTCACTACAACGGCTACCCCGCTGCCGACATCAGCGGCAGTGCGGCACCCGGCGTCAGCGCCGGCGCTTCGGTGGCAGTCATGGAACAGCTAGCCAACGAGACGCTGCCCAACGGAATGGGATACGAGTGGACCGAGCTCACCTACCAGCAGAAGCTCTCGGGCAATACGGCGGTCTTCGTGTTCCCGCTTTGTATCGCGCTGGTGTTCCTCGTTTTGGCGGCGCTCTACGAGAGCTGGTCGTTGCCGCTCGTCATCGTGCTGATCGTCCCAATGTGCCTGGTGTCGGCGATCGCGGGCGTATGGCTGACGCGCGGCGACAACAACGTCTTCACCCAGATCGGCTTGTTGGTGCTCGTCGGACTGGCGTGCAAGAACGCAATTCTGATCGTCGAGTTCGCGCGCGATCTGGAGCGACAGGGTCGCGACCCGGTCACCGCCGCTCTGGAAGCGGCGCGCATCCGGCTGCGTCCGATTCTGATGACTTCGTTCGCGTTCATCGCCGGCGTGGTACCGCTCATCGTCGCCAGTGGCGCCGGCGCGGAGATGCGACGCGTGATGGGCATTGCGGTGTTCTCGGGGATGCTGGGCGTGACTTTCCTGGGTCTGGTTTTCACGCCGCTGTTCTACACGCTGGTGCGCGGACTCGTCGAAAGGGGAAGCAAGCACCCGACCGACAAGGCCGTCACGATTCCCGACAATGTCCAACCAATCCACACGTGGCGCCCGGCGCTGGCGGTGGAGCAAGAGGGTGGTACCCATGCGTAGAGTAGCATTCCTGATTTCTTCGGCGGCGCTCGCCTGCGCGGCGCCTGCTTATCGCGCGCCAGAAGTTCCGGTCCCGGCCGCTTATGACGTCACTCGCCCGACGGCAAGCTCGGCTCCACAAGTCAGTGACGCGCGCGTCTCCGACGAGTCGGCGGGCGCGGTGCATATCAGCGAGTCCCTGGCTGCGACCCCGTTCTGGACGTCGCTCGGCGACAGCGTGCTGACCGCGCTGGTCGGTGAAGCGCAGCGCGCGAATCTCGATGTGCGTGTCGCCGAGTCAAGACTGAGTGGCGCTCGCGCCAGCCGGCGTCTGAGTCGCCTGGATCGGATCCCTACGATTACCGGGACCGGCAGCAGCTCGCGGCTCCAGAATTCTCTGGCCCAGACTCCGGGACTCAGCAGCCAGCTGCCCGCGTACAACCTATATGATGTCGGCTTCGATGCATCGTGGGAGGTCGATTTCTTCGGCCGCGTGAACAGGAACGTCCAGGCGCAGGGTGCGCTCGTCGAGTCCACCCAGCATGGGCTCGAGGACGTCCAGATCAGCGTCGCTTCCGAAGTCGCGCGCACCTACTTCGAGCTGCGCGGTGCGCAGCGCCGGCTCGCGGTCGCCGAGCGCAACGCTACCAATCAGCAGAAGATCGTGCGGCTCACCGAAGACCGGCTCGCCGCGGGGAGTGGAACCGCGTTCGATACCGAGCGCGCAAAGTCCGTTCTTTACCTGACGCTCTCGGCGACGCCCGCTCTCGAGGCGGAGATCGCGGCCGACCGCGATCGGTTGGCGGTGCTGCTTGGAAAGTCGCCGGACGCATTGCCGGCGGTCCTGCTCGATTCGGCGCCGCTGCCGCGGCTGCCGGACACTCTCTACGTCGGATCACCGGAGCAGCTCGTTCGTCGCCGCCCCGATGTCCTCCAAGCCGAGCGCTTGTACGCGGCACGCTCGCTGTTCGTCGGCGCGGCGCGCGCGGAGTATCTGCCGCGAGTCACGCTCGGCGCGCGAGTTGGCTACACCTCGACCAGCGTCGATTCGCTGTTCAAGCGCGGCAACTCGAGACTGCTGCTCGGCCCTGTGGTGAGCTTCCCGCTTTTCGATATCGGACGAGTGCGCGAGCGCGTAGAGATCGCGACTGCCGGACAGGAAGAAGCGCAGGCGCAATACAACGCGACTGTGCTGGGCGCGCTGGCCGAGAGTCAAGCAGCTCTGGTCGCATACGATCGCGCGCACGCGCGGTTGGCGATTCTGGAGAACGCGGTACGTTCGAGTGAGAGAGCGGCCGACCTGGCGCAGCAAAGGTTCGAGGCCGGCTTGACGGACTTCCTGCAGGTGCTGGATGCCCAGCGGACGGTGCTCGATGCGGAGAACCAGCTGGCCTTCGGTCGGACGGCCGCAGCGACGGCGCTCGTCGCAGCGTACAAATCGGTCGGGGGTACCTGGCCGATTCGATAGGCGAAGGTGGACGGCCTCGGGCGATGAGGTAGCGCAGGGTTATTTACCCGCTGCTGGCGCGTCAGAATGGTGACCCGACCATTCGACGCAATGACGCCCGAGACAGCACCGGTCATCGACATCACCGACCTGACGCGCCGCTTCGATTCGAAGACGGCGCTCGCGTCGGTGACCCTGTCGCTTCCGCGCGGCGGCGTGTACGGCCTCGTCGGCGCCAACGGCGCGGGAAAGACGACGCTAATCAAACACATCCTTGGGCTGTTGAAGGCCCAAACCGGATCGGTGCATGTTTTCGGACTCGATCCCGCTGCCGATCCCGTCGGGGTGCTGTCCCGCATCGGTTATCTCTCCGAGGAGAACGACCTGCCGGGCTGGATGCGCATCGACGAGCTCATTCGCTACTCGCGCGCGTTCCATCCGGCGTGGGATGACGATTACGCGGAGGAGCTGCGACAATCGTTCGCGCTCGAGCCGGGGGCGAAAGTCAAAAACCTGTCCAAGGGCCAGAAGGCGCGGGTCGGAATCCTCATCGCCCTTGCCTACCGCCCCGACCTTCTGGTGCTCGATGAGCCCTCATCCGGCCTCGACCCAATTGTCCGACGCGACATACTCGGCGCCATCATCCGCACTATCGCGCACGAAGGTCGGACTGTTCTGTTTTCGTCGCACTTGCTGGAGGAGGTGGAGCAGGTCGCCGATCACGTGACGATGATCAACCATGGCAGGATCATACTGAGCGCGCCGCTCGCCGAGATCCGTGAGGCGCATCGCGTCGATGGACGCGTTCCCTCGCTCGATGAAATCTTCATCGCGCGTGTCGGGGTATCGGCCGCGACGGCCGCGGAAGCGTAACGCGTGCGCTCGCCGGCGGCCGCAGTCGGGTGGGAATTTCGCCGCCGCCATCGCTGGGGACTCCGGGGCGTCACCGCCTACATGATCGTCCTGGCGGCGATCAAGCTGGTGGTGATCGCGCGCGGAATTCCCATCTACCTCGACAGCGCTGAAAGCTTCGCATTCGTGGTGGTGGTGCCGCTGACGGCGACCTTCACCTACTTCCTCGCGATGTTCACTTTCGGGCTCGACGGCGATCTCGCCGCACGCCAATCGATGTTTCCCGCCCGCAGGATGACGCTCCCGGTGACGACCACCGCTCTAGCCGGCTGGCCAATGATCTATGGTAGTGCGGCGATCGGAATGCTGTGGCTGGCGACGCGCGCGCTCGCGCCCTGGCCATCGGGATTCGAGATCCCCACGATCTGGCCGGCGCTCCTGGCGGTGTCGCTCCTCGCCTGGACCCAGGCACTGACGTGGATGCCGTATCCACTGCCCGGATTGCGGATCGTTGTGACGGTGCTGTGGCTGGGTACCATCGACGCAATCGCGCTGCTGGCGGTCGCCTTTCACGCCCGCGAATCACTGATGGTCGGAATCATTGTACCCCAGATTCCGCTCGCTTACGTCGTCGCGCGTTTTGCGGTAGCGCGGGCTCGGCGTGGTGAGGTGCCCGATTGGCGCGGTACGTTCGCGTCTCTCGCGCAGATTCCCCGTACGGGCGCGCGCGTGCCGCGGCATTTCAGGTCGCCAGCCGCGGCGCAAGCATGGTTCGAGTGGCGACGACATGGGCGGTCGCTCCCGGCGTGGGTTGGGATCGTGCTGCCGTTCGAGCTGGTGCTCCTCTGGGCCGTTGGCGCTTCCAGGCCGCTCCTCCTTACCGTGCTCGCCGCCATTTTGCTGACGCCGCCATTCGTCGCCACGTTCGCCGCGGCGGCGGTAAGCAAATCCAGCTCGGATCGCGGCGATTCCAATGGTGTCGCGCCGTTTGTCGCCACCCGGCCTTTGACCAGCGCCGAGCTGGTCGCCGCCAAACTGAAAATGGCGGTGGGGAGCACAGTAGTCGCGTGGCTGCTCGTGCTCTTCACGACTCCGATCGCGCTCAAGCTCTCCGGCACGTCGGCGATCGTTCTAGATACCTGGCATCACGTCAGGATGTTCATGGGAATGCCGCGGGCAGTCGTGCTGTTACTGCTGATATTGACTGGCTGCATCGCGGCGACGTGGACGCAGTTGGTGCAGAGTCTATTCATCGGACTCGCCGGTCGCGCATCGCTAATCAAGGCCAGCGTGTTCCTGACGCTCGGATTCTTCTTTCTCTTCGGGCCATTCTTCGAATGGATTGCCGACAGCGGCCGGCTCGGCGAGCTGTGGAGCGCTCTACCGCTGATTTTCGCCGTTCTGGTGGCTGTGAAGATGGCTGCCGCGGTTTGGATTGCCCTGCGGCTCTACGGAAAGCGCCTGCTGAGCGATCGGACGTTGGTCGCAGGCGCGGCGCTATGGTGTGTGACTGTGTTCGCGCTCTATGCCGCGCTGGCGTGGATGCTCAACACTCCGCACATTCCCCACTATCTGCTGCTGCTCGTCGCCATTCTCACAATTCCGCTGGTCCGAGTGTCGGCAGCGCCGGTTGCGCTGTCGTGGAACCGGCATCGATGAAGGACAGGCGAATCGCGCTCGGCACCGCGCTGGCGCTCATCGTCCTCCCGGCGGCAATCGTCCCGATCGAGGCCTTCTCGTTCTACTCGGCGAATCGTGACAACGGTTCCTTCGTGTCTTCGGGCGAGAGGCGCGAGTATCTGCTGTACGTTCCGGCGAGTTACGATCGCTCGAGGCCGACGCCGCTCGTCATCAGCATGCACGCCGCTGGTCTTTGGGGAGCATCTCAACGCGACATAAGTCGGTGGAACGATCTCGCCGACGCCAAGGGCTTCATCGTCGTCTATCCATCCGGAGTCGGAGGCAAGGGAGTGAGAATCTGGCGCGCTGAGTCCGGTGAAGGGTTGAAGAAAGACGTGGGATTCATTTCCGCGCTCATCGACACACTCGAAGCTTCGTACAACATCGACCCCACCCGGATCTACGCCAACGGACTCTCGAACGGTGGCGGAATGTCCTTCGCCCTTTCCTGCACTCTTTCCCACCGCATCGCAGCAGTCGGAATGGTGGGAGCGGCGCAGACGCTGCCGTGGCGCTGGTGCACCGATCGACGGCCGGTCCCGATGATTGACTTTCACGGAACGGCCGACCCCGACGTTCCATACAACGGCGGCCGGTCGTGGATAACGTCACAACCATTTCCGAACGTGCCGCGGTGGGCGGCGAGCTGGGCAAAAAGGAATCGATGTGCGACTGAGCCGGTCGATTCTGCGGTAGCGGCCGACGTGGTTCGTCGTACGTACAAGGAGTGCGCTGACGACGCGCCGGTCGTGCTCTACACCGTTCGAGGTGGGGGACACACCTGGCCGGGCGGAACGCCGCTGCCGGAGTGGTTCGTCGGTCGCACGGCGCGGAGCATCAACGCGACTAGTCTGATGTGGACCTTCTTCACCGAGCACCCGCTTCCACAGACCCGGTGAGCGCCGGCTGGCAGTGTGGGCAGAAATAGGTCGTGCGCTGGAATTCGCCCTGCCGAAACATCTCGATCGGCGTCGCGCAGACGAAACACGGCTGGCCACGACGCCGGTAAACCCAATTGCGCATCCAGGGCTCGAGCTGCAGGTCGTCGGGGAGAGTCACCGTCATCCCGTACCTGAACCGGCCCTGCTGCATCAACGGAATCAGCTCGGCGAAAAGTACCTCGATCTCCGACGCGCTGACATCCGCGGCGGGCCGGCGCGGATTAATTCCCGCCAGGAATAATCCCTCCGACTTGTAGATGTTGCCGATGCCCGAAACGATCCGCTGATCGAGCACGGCGTCACCGATCTCGCGCTGGCCCTGCTGCTGTAACGCAGCGAAAACGCGCGGCACCAGGAAATCGTCGTGCAGTAAGTCGGGACCGAGTGACTGGAAGCGCTCGTGATTGGCAAGCTCGTCGAGCGAGAGAACTTCCATCACTGGCCCGTGGAAGAAAACGACTTCGTGTCGCTCGGTGGCGAGCCGCAACCGCGCGAATCGCGCTTCCTTGCGCAGTTTTTGGCCGATCTCCCCGACTTGCCACGACCCGTACTGCATCGCGTGGGTGTGCACGACCCACCCGCTCGAGAAGTGGAGCACGAGGTGCTTGCCGTGGGTCTCGACCCGGATGAGCGTCGCACCACGAAGGTGCTCCGCTCGCTCGCGCCAGCGCGGTGGGACGCCGATCGCCATTACCCGCTCGCCAACCACCTGTCTCAGCGCGTCACCCCACCGCGCGACTGCGTGACCTTCCGCCATGCACCGTGAAAAGGCGAGAACGGTGCCGAGCACCCATTCAAACGCCCGGCGAGATGTTCTGGTTCAGGCGGAACAGATTGGTCGGATCGTATTTGGCCTTGATCCTGACCAGCCGCTCCCAGGTCCGACCAGGATACGCCGAACGGATGCGGATCCGGCCGTCGTCGCTGAGGAAGCCGACGTAGGCGCCGACGTCTCGATGCTGGACCGCATTGGCGAATTCCGTCACCCAGGCGCGCTGCTCCCTACGATCCAGGTCTCCCTTGTAGAACGCCGATGCGTTCACAAGGATCGGCTTCGAGCGATGTGCGAACGCGGTGGCGTCGGCCGGAACCCGCGCCACGGCGCCGCCGAGCACCCGCAGCTGCGCCACCCGCATCGTCGGATGCGCTCTGGATAAATACTCGTGCAGCGTCGCGGCCGTCTTCGCATCGATGGAATCGACGAACATCGTTCTGGTGATCATGGTCGGCCGCTGGCTCGGATCTTCGGGCGGATACATCGTGACGTATGGCGCTGGCTTCACCATGTCCGCGAGCGGAGTTGCAATCGCGCGGAACGGAGCGATGGCCCGGTTGGCCGCATCATCCTCGCCGGCGAACGCGACGTTGGCCAGAATCACGAGGCTACCGTGAGCTGCGGCTGGGAGAAACGGTAGCGGCGGCGCGGGCATCACGTTGGCGATGGTGGAGAGCTCGTCGGGCGCAGCCACCGCCGCGGCCGTGAACGCCTCGATGGTCTCCGGCGTCGCCGGCAGAATCAGCATCCCGCCCGTGAAGTGTGGCAGCGGACTGAGCCGGAACAGGATCCGCGTAACGACGCCGAAGTTGCCGCCGCCACCGCGAATCGCCCAGAAGAGATCGGGCTCGTGCTCGGAATCCACGAACCGAACCCGACGGTCCGCCGTCACCACCTCGGCGGCGAGCACCGAATCGATCGTCAGGCCGAACTTGCGTACGAGGAAGCCGATCCCGCCGGCGAGGGTGATGCCGCCGACTCCGACGGATCCGGAGTCACCGAAGCCGATCGCGAGACCGTATTTCGCCAGCGCCTCGGTTACCTGAAGCGCCGTCGCACCAGTCCCGACCCACGCCGTGCGCGCTTCCGCGTCGATGTCTATCGCCGACAAGTCGCGCAGGTCGATGACGAGGCCGCCGTCGGTGGTGCCGTGGCCGACCGGACTGTGGCCGCCACTGCGGATCGCCAGCTCGTAACCGTCGTCGCGCGCCGTGGCGATGACGCGCTGGACGTCCTCGACATTGGCGACCCGCACGATGGCGGAAGGACGCTTGTCGATGCCGCCGTAAAAGACGCCGCGCGTCTGATCGTAGTCGGGATCTTCGGGAGTAACGACGCGGCCGACGACACCGGCGAGGTCATAGAGGGATGAATATTCAGCAGGAATAACGGATGACATGACGATGCCTTTGAGAGGTGTTGGATGACTTATCTCGAATCAGCAGCTGCTTCGGACATTTCGTGCAGTCTCTCTTGCAGGGCGGACCGCAGCACGCGAGTAAACGACCCGGCGTCGGGCCACCAGCCGTCGAAGCGAGCACCATTCACGAAGAACGTCGGCGTGCCCTTCACCCCGCTCGCGATCCCGCTCTGGAAGTCGTCGTGAACGCGGCTCTCGTATACTCCCGCGCGCAGCTCGCGCGCTACCCGATCGACGTCGAGATCCAGCCGTTGGGCGTAGTGAAGAAGATCCACATCCTCGAGTGCTCGCTGCCTCTCGAATAGCAGATCGTGCATCTGCCAGAACATTCCCTGGGCCCCCGCTGCCTCCGCCACCTCCGCCGCGTGTTGAGCGTGGGGATGAAGCTCGGACAGCGGGTAATGTCTGAAGCCAAAGCAGACCAGACCTCGGAGCTCGTAGACCGCCGCCTTCACGACGGGCTGCGCCATCCGGCACAACGGGCATTCGTAGTCGCCGTAAACGATCAGAGCGACGGGCGCAGTCAGTCTGCCGAGGATGTGATCGGTGCGAGTCATCAGCGGCGTCAGGTGCCCACCCTCGGTCGCACTCGGGCTCAATTGTGTTGCAATCATGGGATGCTCCTTCCGACCATTATCGGTTCTGAAAGTGCTACGTTGGTGCGACGCAGATGGGTCATGCCTCGGAACACCCGCGCCGTATTCCACAGCTCGATCACGCCTTTGACGGCGAGTACGAGCGCGACGATATACAGCCAGCACGCCAGGTCCGGCTGAAACTCGGCGAGTACTTTCCACGCCGGCGACCAAAGCGTGAGGTACAGCATTACGATCGGCAGCACGAAGTTGCGCGTTACCATCGACACGCAATGCCGGATCTTGTCCCCGCGGGTGACGATGGCCGCGCGTGCGATGCGGCGAAGATTCCGTGGGAGCCGCGCCAGCGAGATCACCAGCAGGATCGTCAACCCAGCGATGACCAGGTCGAAGAACACCGTCAGCGTCTCGTGGCCCGGACCCTCGTAGGGAAGTGGCTCGTTGGTGGCCATGCTCAACACCGTCGCTGCCATCGCCCGCGTCGTTGCACCGTCGAGCGACGTCGAGCCGCTTGGAGACGAGAACGCGTCGAGCGCATTGATGACGTTCGCGGTGATGAAGACGGCCACCCGCGCCGCGGGATCGATGAAGATCGACGCCTGGAAGGTCGCTGTGCCCCCGTCGAGATTGATCATCGGCCTGCCGTTGATTTTCAGGAATTCCCAGCCAAGGCCGTATCCTTCTTCAGGCGCAGCCAGGTGTCTCGCCGACATGAGCGTTGGAGAGAGCACCGAGGCGTTTGCATAACGCCCGTCGTTCATCTCTGCGATCAGGAAGTGCGACATGTCCTCGGCACTCGCGACGATGTATCCGGCGGGCAGCTCGCCGCGGTTATAGGAGAGCTCGGTCGCAACCGGCAAACCGAACCACCACTGATATCCCGACGCCAGCTGGTGGTCTTCGGCTTCGCGGTTCGACAGGAAGCTGTTGTGCATCTGCAGCGGCGCGAAGACGTGCGCCTTCACGTAATCCTCGTACGAGACTCCCGACACCTGCTGCACTATCATGCCGAGCACCTCGTAATTCGCGTTGGAGTAAGAGAACGAGCGGCCAACGGGTGCTACGAGCTCGGTACTCTCCAGAGAGCGAACCGCCCGCTCGAGAGCGCCGTCGTCCTGGGCCGTCGACAATTGCGTCTCGTAGCTCTGGGGCAGACCACTGGTCATGGTGAGCAGGTGCCGCACGGTTATCCTTGCCGATGCTGCTCGATCCGCGACGCGGAACCACGGCAGGTAGCGTTGTACCGGCGCGTCGAGATTTATCTTCCCCGCGTCGACAAGCTGCAAGACCGCGAGCGCGGTGATCGTCTTAGTAATCGACCCGATCCGAAACGGAGTCTGCGGCGTCACCGCTCGGCCCGTGGGATCGGCATGACCGTACCCTTTCAGAAAGACGACGCTGTCGCCTCGGACGATGGCCAGTGACAGCCCCGGAATGCGCGACGAGCGCATCTTTGTCGTCACGTAGCTATCGATGGCGCGAAACGCTGACGCGTCGTTCACCGCTGGCTGTTGCGCAGCGATAGTCGTCGCGAAGATCAGCGTGAGCGAAAACAGGACTCCCACTTTCATCAGCTGATTCCCTCGCGCGCTGCCGCGACCGGCGCGTCTTTGTTCTCATCGGTCTTGAGAGCGAAGAAGAAAGTGCTCCCTGCCCCGGGCGTACTCTCCACCCAAATGCGGCCGCCGTGCGCGTCGATTATTCCCTTGGCGATCGCCAACCCGAGACCGACGCCTCGGGTGTCGCCGTTGCGCGCCTGCCAAAACCGATCGAACAGGTGGGCGCATTGATCCTGCGGAATTCCGGGGCCGGTATCCGCGACGCTGAACAAGACTTCCTTTCCAGCGGTGGACACCGCCATCACGACTTGTCCGCCAGGCTCGGTGAATTTGAGCGCGTTGCCGAGCAGATTGCCGAGCGCCTGCAGAATGCGTCCTTCGTCCGCCTGAACCGGGCATTCGGTTTGTGGTACGGTGACGTGAAGATCGATGCGGCGAGTCCTCGCCACCTCGTGACACATCTCTGCCACCGCGTGCACGATGCAGCGGGCGTCCAGGTGCTTGAGCTCCAGGGTCAGGTGACCGGCCTGGAGACGCGCCGCGTCCAGCAAGTCGCCAACCAGGCGATTCATCTGCCGAACGGCACGTTGAATCACTTCCACCATCCGCCGCTGCTGCTCCGGCTTCACCGAGCCAAACTCGGCGAGAAGACTGCTGCTGGAGCTGATGACGTTGAGCAGGTTCCGCAGATCGTGGGCGACGATGCCGAGCACGTCTGCCCGATCCTTTGCGCGCGACTCCGCGTCTCGCCTCGCAACCAGCTCGGCGTCGTACTTCTGCGCGCGAGAAAGCGCGTCGGCAGTGGCCTGGGCGAGCAACAGGGTGAACGACTCGTCGGTCGCGCCGCGGGCGTTCGAATCGGTGAAGCTCAGCTCGAGCGCCCCGACCAGCTCCTCGCGATGCAACAGCGGCACGGCGACGATCGCCTGCGCCGGATTGATCGAATGATCACCCTGAAACAAGCGCGGGAATCGAGCGTGGAGCTCCTGCGCCGAGGCGAGCCAGACGGGCTTGCCGGTTTTCACGGCCTGGGTGAGCGGCGAAGGATCGTCGAGCGAGCGCGGGATCAGCTCCCCGTCGTGCGGCGGATATCCCGCCGCCCGAATGAGCTCGACTCGGCCGCCGTCGACACGCGCGAGGATACCGCGCTGGCCTTCAGCGACGCCGAGTCCACGGTCGAGCACGACATCCGCCACCGCGCTCTCGGTGCGCGCCTGGGACAAAGCTGCCGTCACTTCCTGAAGCCTCATCGCGCGGACGGCCATGTCCTGCGCCGCAACGAGGGCTTTGGAAAGAGTATCGGTCGTTTCCTGGCAATCAGTAGTCATTTGCATTCTCCGGCGTGACTCACGGTTTTCGCGGAATGTCCTGCTGGCCCGCGCCGCCGCTTTCCAGTGATTGGGCGATGGCAGCGAGCAGCTCATCGTCACCGAAGGGCTTGCGCAGAAACGGAATGCCCGGCCATGAGCGGATCAGTGCCCGCGTTGGGGCGTCGTCGCGCGCCGAGATCAGGATGGCCGGCACGACGTGTCGTTGCGCAGCGAGCGCGCGCAGCATCGCGACTCCGCTCATACCGGGAAGATTTATGTCGACGACGAGGCAGTCGGGCCGATCGTTGTACGGCGAGCCCAGAAATTCCTCGGCGGACGCGAAGGTCAGTGCCTGGAATCCCGCGGAGCGCAAGAGCTGCCGCAGTGCGTCGCGTACGCTGTCGTCATCGTCGATTACTGCGACTGTCGGTGATTGTGTCATCACCGAGGAGGATAGAGCTCGGGGTGCTACGGCTCTATTCTACGTTGGTAGGATATAGGAGAGTGCTAAGCCGAGGGCGTCATGCGCTCGGCGAAGCGGACGAGCTCGGCGACGGAATTCACGCCGAGCTTGTGCATGACGCGCCCGCGATGCTGCTTGATCGTCTGCTCGACGGTGCCGAGCTCGGCGGCGATCTCCTTGTTCATTCGGCCTGCAACCACTCGCGCGAAGACCTCGCGCTCCCGGGGTGTCAGCGTGGCGAATCGAGCAAGGGATGCTTCGCGCTCAGAGCGAGTCGCACGCGCCGTTTGATCGCGCTCGAGTGCCTGCATGACGGCGTCAAGCAGCTCCTGCTCGCTGAATGGCTTGGTCAGGAACTCGATTGCGCCCGCCTTCATTGCGCGAACACTCATCGGGATGGTGCCGTGTCCGGTGATATAGACGATCGGGATTTCGATTCCCGCCTGCTGCAGCTGCGCCGGCAGGTCCAAACCACTGCGCCCGGGAAATTCTACATCGAGTACGACACACGCCGAAGCTTCCGGCAATTCCGACGCGAGCAGCTCGTCGGGAGCACTGAACGCCTCGCAGCGAAGTCCCACAGATCGAATGAAGCTCTTCAACGATTCCCGCACTGAGGCGTCGTCATCGACAACTAGTACCAGACCGTCCGCCATCGTCAGCTGTCCGAGTCGGCGGGCAGGGTGAAGTGGAGCGTCACGCCCGGACCGTTGTTGGCGGTTGCCCACAGCGCACCACCGTGGGCTTCGATGATCGAGCGGCTGATGGGCAATCCCATTCCCAGCCCATGCGACTTCGTGGAATAGAAAGCGTCGAAGATTCTGGCGGCGTCATGTGCGTCGAAGCCCACGCCCGTGTCTTCGACCTCGATCACTGCGTTGCTGTCGGCGCCCGTCATCGAGCGTATCGTGAGCTTCCGATCTTCGGTTGGGAGGAGATCCATCGCGTCGGCGCCGTTCAATATCAGATTGACCAGCACCTGCTGCAGCTGCACCCGATCGCCGACGATGGTTTTGCCGGTCGCACGCAGATCGGTTTGGGCGGTGATCTTCCGGCGATTCAGCTCGCCCTGCACGAGCGCCAGGGTGTCGCGGATCAGCTCGTCCAGCTCGACGGGCTCCTTGACCGGTTCACCACCCTGCAGCAGGGTGCGAATGCGACCCACGATTTCACTGGCGCGGTTGCCGTCGTTGACGATGCGACGGCTGGCCTCGCGCGCCTCTTCCAGATTCGGCGGCTCGGCGTCAAGCCAGCGTCTGCACGCATTGCCGCTCATCACGATTGCCGCCAGCGGCTGATTTACCTCGTGGGCAATCGACGACCCGATCGCGGCGAGAGTCGTCGCGCGCGCCATATGCGCCAGCTCGGTCTGCGCCTTCTGCAATCCGTCCTGGGCGAGCATGTGCTCGGTAAGGTCGCTGACGACGATCAACGCCGCTTCGATGCGCTCGGTATCCAGCCGGAGTGGCGTGTAGCTCACCGATGCGTACCTGCGACCGAACGGGACCTCGACCCAGTTCGCGTACTGCACCTCTTCACCCGCGAAACAGCGATCCAGGTTCGGCTTCGCGACGGTCTCGAAAAGAGCATCGCCGAGTACCTCGGCCATGTGCATGCCGACAGCGCCGTCCGGCGGGACGTGCAGCGTTCGCTCGTATGCGGGGTTGGCGCGCCGGTACCTGAAGTCGGTGCCGACGATGGCGATACCGTCGGGTGAGCTATCAAAAACCTGACGAGTGAGATATTCCGCGCGCTTGTGATCGGTGATGTCCTGGATGATGCCAAGGATGCGAGAAGGCCGGCCCGATTCATCTTCGACCAGGTCCCCACGGCTGTGAATGAAACGCACCTCGCCGTTCGGTCGGATGATTCGGTATTGGATATCGTGATAAGCTCCCTCGCGCGCCCCGGCGGCACGTTGGCTGAGCATCGCACGATCGCTCGGATGGACTCGCGACAATACTTCGGCGAGGCTCGTCCATTGCCGGTCGATTGGGAGACCGAGAATCCGGAAGCCCTCCTCCGAAGTGAGCACCCGGCCTGTTGCCACTTCCCGCTCGACATAGGCCACGTGAGTAACGCGTTCGGCCTCTGCCAGCCGCAGCTCGCTCCGACGGAGATCGCGCAGCATCAGCAGCGTCGTCAGCGCATCGGCGAGCCGCCTGCCGATTTCCTCGAACAGGCGCTGCTCCTCGCGCGTCCACTGCCTCACGTGCGTGCACTGGTGCACGACGAAGTGGTATGGTTTTCCTACCTTCGGATAGATCGCCATCCCAAGCGCGGACTGAATCTGCAAATCTTCTTTGACTTGCGCGGGGAGTGGCACGTCGGTTCCCAGGCGTAGCGGGCCTTCGGTCGACGTCACAGCGCGATACACCTCGAGGACATCCGGTGTGGCAGGGTATTCGACATCCGAGGCGAGCGGACATTCGAAGCCAGGCCTGGTGCGTCGCATCGGTATCCGGAAAGACGTCGTGGCCGGATCGCACGGGTGGGTGAGCAGTGCGCGGTCACATTCGAAGATCGAGAGCACGACATCCAGAACATCGCTCATCATCTGCTCGACGTCGCTCGCGGACTGAATCGCGCGGTGAACCGCGTCCATGTTCTCGAGGAACCACAGATGGTCCTGAGCCTTTTCAGGCAATCGGTCGACCGGTGTTTTCGCGTCGGCGTGCACTGTCTGCATCAGCAAATCCTGCCACAACTGTGCGGGAGCAACAGCGCGGGCGAGAGGGTCTCCATCGCGCTGCGCGATCGATTCCAGAACAGACTATGTCACCTTCCCGCGCGACGCCACCCTACTTTCGTAGGACACTCACAGGCCCGGTGGAAACCCGATACCGAGCCCATCGGGGCGACGGGCAGGTCGTGGTTCAAAAATTGGACTTGCCACCCGTCGGGGCCAAATCCACGTTAGAGCATGACCGCCTACGGACAGTTCTGTCCCGTGGCACTCGGCGCCGAGATTTTCGCCGAGCGCTGGACCCCGCTCATTGTGCGCGAGCTGCTCATGGGCGGTCGAAGATTCTCGGACATCCACCGTGGCGTGCCGCGCATCTCGAGGAATCTTCTCACTCAGCGACTGCACGCGCTGCAGCATAGCGGGATCATCGAGCAACGG